>Ga0070753_1002194_pt1 | contig 10488 bp, 21 predicted proteins | sample VirMetDEL_Aug_31_FD_77441 | JGI IMG/M metagenome (GOLD analysis project Ga0070753, IMG submission 77441) | Aqueous microbial communities from the Delaware River and Bay under freshwater to marine salinity gradient to study organic matter... | ecosystem: Environmental > Aquatic > Marine > Coastal... | reverse complement strand
TTTCACCGTGAACCTTTTCCCAAATCATCCGATGCTTTAGCTTGAAAACATTTGGTTCGGCTGTTTTTATTTCGACATAACCATCAACTGTTATTCGTTCATGCCCAACAGGCTTGTGATTTAAAGGTAAATTTCCCTTTTTGAAGGATGTTGTATTTGCACCCATAAATCCCTTTAAACCTTCATTCCATGCTTTATGGCCTTGCGCAAATAGCCCAGTTCTACCTGTCTTTAATCCCATGCGAAAACACTTAGCTTTAATGCTATCTACGGAAATATTGCTTCCAAACTTTTCATTAAATTTTAAAGCCAATTCAGATCGTGGGGTTTCTTCATGCTGACGTAAAAACATCAGCATTTCATCGGTGTACTTAATTGCAATTCCTTTTGGCATCTCACACCTCATAATCAACTTCAAGTAAAGGCGCTTTTTGAGCATCACTCATGCCTTTATATTGAGCAACCAGTTTTACAGCCTCAAGTTGCGTTGAATGCGTCTTGATAATTTGCTCACTAATGAGTTCCATGTTTTGAGCACGGGTCACTTCATCTGCAAGATCTTCTTTACTAGCTTTTGATAGACGATCAAGTTGTGCAAATAGTGCTGAATTTAAATCTTTTAAAGTACTCATTTACGCCACCTTATTCTGAATGAATCGCTTGTGTCGCTTTGAAAGGGTTCCACGATTGATTCCAATTAAATTTGAAGCTTTACAAATGTTGCCGTGGCATTTTTCCAATGCTTTTTGAGCCACAACATTTTCTAAATGTTCTTCAAGCTGCTTTACGTTCTCTGGGCCGGCTAAGATTGCATATTCAATATCTGATGCCCGTATAATTACGCCATCACTTTTCGCCTGTTTGGCTTTTTGCCACATGCCCCAACTGGTATTTACCGTAACTAATGCACTAAGTAATTCTTCTTGGGTTAGAGTCCCGTTAAACCCTGTAGGCTCGAATTTAGAAAATTTGGGGTTATATTCATAAAACTTGAAATGACCACCTGAAGACAACCAAGCCCTTTTGAACTCTTCGATTTCTATATTTAAATCCATCACTTTCTCCAAGTTGCTTCTTTAAACTTTGCATTAGTTATGAGATCTTCCAGTTCACCAATCCCAACATTCTCAAAAATATGAGTCATCTTGCTGCCGAATACGGTGAGTGTTCGAGTGAGGGTTGAATATTTAAATCTCATATCAATTACCTCCGCGCTTGTTGGGCTGACTCAATAATGAAAGCTTTAACATCATTAAACCGCGATGAATCAATTGCTAATAAACTGTCGATACCTTGATCTTCACAAAAGGACATAACATCCCAGTTCGCTTGATGTAATAGTTCTTGAATTTCATCCCTTTGCTGATTGGTAATACCATTAAACTCTTGAGGGTTATTCCATTTACCTTTCTGCTTATCAAATTTGCAGCCAAGTTCTTTAGAGCGTTTCAATAAGATTTGACGCATTGATTGAGCATATGGATGGTTACTTTTAACTAAATCTTCCAAGCTTTCTGTAAGTTGATTTAGATCACCAGCATGTTCCGCTTCATTACAACTCTGTTGCCAGTTTTCAAGTTCTTCCTGAGCTTTTGAAACGGCTAGTTGGGCAGGGGTAAGTGTATTGATATGATCTTTAGCAGATTTAATAAGATCCGCTAAAAAGGTAGGATTTGTCTTTAAGTCAGGAACCCATACTTCGCCAGTTTCTCCACCTAACGCACCTGAGTTTTTAGCGTGATGTGTTGGGCTTGGCTTAAAACTAATAACGCGAGCATTCTTACCTTCACTTGTAGTGACTGTAGTTAAATAACCCATGATGTCGGCAATACGATAAAGCTCGTTACGGTTTTTACCTCCCAAATCTGGACGATAGATAACTTGGTCACCGTTTTGATCTTCTGAGGCATGTGCAATAAAAACAACGTCTTTTCCAAGACTGATCAGCGTATTGATATATTGCTTAAATGTTTGGTTAGCCAATCCTTGAGCTTTTAATTTAAGTGCGCCGTCTTTTTGGCGGTTATTCGCTGTTAAAAGCAGGTGGGTCTTGATGCTCTCAAGCATTGCCCCAACAGTATCAATTACAACTGTATTGAAAGGTGCTAAGTCCTGCGGAGTTAAATCAGCGACATCTTTCCATTGTTGAACAGGAACTACAGCCCCTCGACGTAGTTCACCTGTACGATGCGAACCACGGTCAAAGTCGAATGAAATTGCTTTATCTGCAGTAAAGCCCATAGAGGTTTTACCAAGACCAGGATCCGCGTAAATGTACGTGATGATCGCATTAACCTGTAACGGTTGATCAGCACTAATAATATTGATAGCCATGATTACAACCCCTTATTAGATTTAGTGTTGTTGTATGCAATACGTTGGTTTGCACTGTATGGAGTACGCTGAAAGCATTCCTTTGAGAACATTTCTGCACGTTCTTTTTTGCGTCTGAAATTAACTTCTTGTTGTAAGTTACGAAGTATCCAAGGCTTAGACTTTAATAAATCAGGATTTACTGGTGTGCCGCCGTTTTCATCTTCAATGCGAATATCAGTAAACTTCCAGTTTGTTGAAAAGGTCTGAGGTCCTAAGCGAACGTGATAACGACCTTGGTCATCGCGGGTAATGAACTCGCGGAATGGGGTAGTGAAACGTTTCTTATTCATGACTTCACCTCTACTTTTGGGGCTTCATAAATCCAAAGTTTTGGGTGGTTATCACATTTCATCGAGTAAACACCCGTACCTTTTGTACGAATAATCACGCCAAGATCATAAGAACATTGCTTCTCCGTTATTTCATATCCTTTGGCCGACATCCGTTTAACGATATGCCAGGTATAAGGGCGAACTCCGTCAAGGTTTGCATCCATTACGCACTGCAAAACCTGTTGCTGACGAGAAGTTAAATTTAATTTGGCAAGTTTTCCGCAATTGACCAACTCACGTAACTCAACAACGGTAATGTTGGCTTGATCTTCACCAGTAATAGGAAAGTCCGTATAAACCGCACCATCTTTAGATGTAGCAATTAAACACGGTGGCGTGAATGTCAGTTCTAAACCTTGTTCTAGTCCCGCTTGAAGAAGCAATTCACAAATAGCGACTTTTTCAATTTCATTGCCAGCCAAAACCCGCAATGACTCAAAATTGTTAGTAGTAGTCATCAGATCGCCTCCGCTAATTTATTCTTTTCAATGTATGCAGCTAACTGTGCATTGATGTTGCGGTGATCGTCGTAGATCGTGAAGTCTTTATAGTTGTTGCCGTTAGCATCAGTTATTTGACCGATCTCAAGATTAATGATGTCTACAGCTGTGAACTCTGAACCTGGTACACCGTAGCTATCAGGATGTTTATCAAATACGAATTTCACTGGTACACGGAAACCATCAAGATTAATAACAGCTTCGCCTGTAATGTCAGAAGTAAGTTTTAGTGTCATAACGCCGTAGTAGCTTGGCTTTACGTTTGCTAGTGTTGGTTGGCTTGAATGAGCTGCTTGGTAGTCACAAGAAGAAACAGCCGAAGCTATTCCAACGATTAAAAGGCTTGCAGTTGCCCATGTACCCAATACAACTTTTCCAAATTGAAAAGGTGAATTGCTTTGAATTGTGTTTTGTTCCATAATCAACCTCATGTGTAGTGAGAAGCCCTGATCGCCGTAGGAAGTTGTCAGGGCTTTTTGCTGTCTATGAGATAGATATTAGGCAAACCTAATTATTTAGTCAATAGGTATTCCTAATTTATTTTAGGTTTACCTAATTTATGTTTTAATAGACAAAAGAAAACCCACCGCTGGGGTGGGTTGAGTGGAGTTTATTAAGATGAATATAGAAGAATTCCGAGCAAAACTATATCAAACGTTTATTGCTTCAGGCATGAAAGACCATGTGTTAATCCAAGAATATATAAAAATCGCAGAATCGTTTATTTTTAATCAAAAACAACATAAAAAACTTGATCAGGAAAACTTAAACAAGAGGCTTCAACGCTCACCTGTAAATTGTGTACAGCAACTTGTGGACAAGGAAAAGAATAAGATTAAAGAGGCTCTAGAAGTCATCAATTCTTCCAGATACGGGCTTGAAAGTATTGATGACATTATAGTTCGATTAGAGAAAATGTCTCAGCCTGTGTTGGCTTGAAGTGAAGAATACCTTGTCGGCTCTTCTGTTAAGTAAAATAATTGGTAAGGTATTGACATTGTCTTACAATAGTATTGTAGGTCAGCAAGCAAACCTGATGCCTCAGCAGCATCAAATAGAAATGAGTTGTGAGCAACCCTTTCAATACCACCAATTTTCTTACTATTTAGATGAGCGATCTCTTCATCTGAAAATGCTCTACCATTTGCAATAAATAATATTCTCATTTTTTCTCCACCCGATCTATTGTCATGACTGTGTCGGGTTCACAGTTTTTATTATGGTTTAACTAAAGCTGATTCTAAGTGACCAACAAAACTCAACTCGTTAAGCTGCTCTTTGGTAATAACTTCATCAGGGTATTTATTCTTATCAGGATTGTCACTTTGCAGGCGAACCGTCTCATTATCAATACTAATAAAGATTCGCTTCATGCGTAATAAACCACTATGTATAAATACATAGACATCGCCATTGATGATACTTGATGTATCAACAGGGGATACATCTACGAATAAAGGACTATCAGGCGCTACGGTTGGCCACATGCTGTATTCAGCAGAATAAATTACACGCAGGTTTTTAGGATTAGCCTTAATACCAAGTAGCTTCAAGATATTAGGATCTATATCAAGATAATCTGTAATTTCTTCTAAAAAGTTTGTGACCCCATTGCCACATGAAGCTTTAACGTCCTTGTGCACAGGTATCCTTACTGTATTTTTGTTGTCATAAGATGGATTGAATTTCAGTGGTGAAATATAAACCTCATCTTTTTTAGGGCTTGAATCAACTAAGCTATTTATTGGTTTTGGAGAGCCTTTTCCAGTTGCAAGCCAACCAGCATCAACTTCTAAAAAACTTGATGCTTTGAGTAAATTCTCTCCCTCCATAGTTTTTGATTTACCAGAAAGCCAATCGCTTACAGACGGAGGCTTTACTCCAACAGCTCGAGCTAAATCTACACCTTTAATTTTTCTTGGTGGCAAGACTTCCATAGCATATCTAAGACGTTCAGCAAGAGTATTCATAAAAGCACTCCAAAGTGTTAGGCAATCCTAACATAAATAAAATTAGGTATGCCTATTGATTATTTATAAGGTTTGCCTAATAATTGGTGTAAGTATTAGGAGACTGACATGAATGACACCCAACTAATTAAAGCTTTAGGCGGATGCAATGCAGTTGCAAGGCTTTTGGGGATAAAAGGCTCTTCGGTAAGTGGATGGAAGGATATTCCTACTGACAGAAAAATCCGTTTAGCGGTGATTGCTGAGGACCGTGGTATTTGCTCACGTAAAGAAATATTTCCAGATAACTATCAGGATATTTGGATTGAATTAAGAACCAACCATCAGGATCAGCCATGCAGAACTTAAATCCATCAATTAGCTTCAACAATAAATTGCTGGAATCCGTAAGCACAAGAGTTCCACCTGAAGTTAAAGATCTTGTTGATGATTTGGCTAGGTCTAGCGGTAGCGACCGAGCGAAATGGATGAGAGAAGCCATAGATTTGAAACTACAAATTGATTTAGGCCAATCATCAGTTGAAGAGTTGAAAAAATCAAAGAATACAACGTATTCCAGCGAATACAGAAATGTATTCAAAAATCTACTTTCTGTATTCCAGATAAGCAAAAAGCCCGAAGTTGCGATTCGAGCTTTGAGCAATGTTCACTAATCGGAGAGATCTAGAACATGACAAATATACCAAAACACCCATGTGCTAACAAGTGCAGTGAATTTAAAGCAGAGCAGTGCAAGCATTGTTTGATCAGTTGTCCTGAAATTTCGGATAACTCCAACTATTCGGAAATTCCGAATAGCTCAGATTTTATGGCTGGTGATGTGGTTGTTTTTATTTACAACTATATGCCTCATGTTTTGATGACAGTTAGTGGGATTCTTGGTGGGGGAAAATTTGTAGCTGTTAATGGCTATCAGCAAGCTTTCTTAGCCAAGGATCTGCGACACGCCACACCAGCCGAACTTCAGCAAAATCGCCGTGCAAATAAAATCATATTAGATGATGACATGGGTGACGACTCATATCTCGAAAACAACATTTCACCACTTTGCAAAAGCTATTCAAATGATGAGCAGATTCATTTGAGTAAAGCTTTGGATGCAAAAAAGGAGGTTTCATGAACTCCAAATTTCAAAAACAACCAGAGTTTAAGCAAGATCAGCAAGTTCAATCATTTTATGAACCTGCACTGCGATTGCTTGATCTTATGTTTGAAAGAAAGAAACAAAACTTAAGATCAAAAGGTTATGACGAAAATAATGCCGCAGTTACCAAAGTTGAATTTTCAGAAACTATGGCGCGTCAATTTCGAATAACACAATGGCTATCTCAGCAGATTGTCAGCAGCCTCATAAAAGCTGATCAGGTGCATTCATTTGGAGGTTACATAAAACCCAAGGCTGGTGAGTCATGAGATATGCAGCAAAGAGAAAGCAGGAAATATCTGTTTCTAAATCACCTGTTGAAAATGTGATTCCGTTAGAGCAGCCAGTGAAAATCTACACAGCAATAGAACTAGCTGCAATGCCTTTATCGAAAATGAACGCAGCAATAGAAGCTCAAGAAAGATTTTACATGCTTGAAGAAACTACTCATATGGGGGGGCAAGCCATAGCAGTTCGCCGTCTTATGGAGGATGGGCACTTGTTAATCCAAGTGAAAGAAAAGTCACGTACGCGATACAAGATCAACAACGAGTTTATTCCACCAAGGATTATTCGTCAGTTGGAAAAGCGCGGGTTAGTGAAGTTGAGAGGGTGAATCCATGAATGAATTAACCATTTTCAACTTCATTACCATCAAGAATTTCTTCTTTGCATTTTTGAAGGGCTGCAATAACTGTATCAATATGATCAACATCAATATTGATAAATGCATCCTCATAACCACCACCATGCATATCAAAATGGCCGTCTTTCTCGCAAATAATTACCATTTTTTCCTCTGCATTTGCATACACATCAATTTCATTTTGCTTGCGAATGATAGCCATCTTATTTTGTCCAATAGAGGTGGGAAATCATGACACTACCAAAACCACCAATACAAAACAACATCGACTTAAGAAGTTTTGAATTCATGCCTTTAGATGTTGTTCGTTTTCGTGACAGTGACTTTACAGCATTGGTTGAGGCAGAGGCGTTTCGTTCGGGATTTTTATTAATGTGTGCATCTTGGCATCAGGTTCCTGCGGGAAGCCTGCCAAATGACGATCGCATACTTTCCAATCTGGCTGGCTTTGGTCGAGTAGTGAAAGAGTGGGAGAAGTTCAAAGATGAAGCATTACATGGATGGGTATTGTGCGACGACAATCGTTACTACCATCCTGTTGTTTGTGAGAAGGCACTTGAGAGTTGGAATTCCAAGCAAGAGTACAACTATAAGAAGTTCTCTGAGCGTCTTCGTAAAGCAAATGGAAAGTTGGACGAGCGGAATCAAGTAGTAATTCCATCTTTTGATATTTGGATAAATGCTGGAATGCCTGATTCATGGAGCAACAATTCCAACACCAAGAAACTAGATGATAATAGTAATTCCCAAGACCAAAACAACAATCATTTAGATGATTCCAATAATGTTCCGCAAGAATTCCAAAACCATTCCGTAGGAATTCCGTTGGAAAATGCTCTTAAGGGAACAGAACATAACGGACAGGGACAGGTAAGGGATAATATTAATACACACACACAAAGCGCGAGCGAAAATCAAAAATCACAGTCCGAAGAATCAGAACCATGGAAACCTGATTCTGAGATTCTACTCAACGTGATTCGACAAAGCATGGGCGCTCAAGCTGAACAAGTAACCACAATGCCTGATTACGAATTTCACTTGGGTAACTTCAACGCTCACTGGGAAAACAAGATCGATCTCACTGAAAACCAGCGAACGAGAAAGTTTGCTCAGTGGTTGATTCTTGAGTTCAAAAAAATCAAACCATCTGGACAACAGAAACCATCAAGCAAAACAAATACCGCTGCGAGCAGAAATGTGAATGATGCATGGGGCGAACCACAGGATTACGCACCTGCTGTCGATGATATTGATTTGGAGGGTATGCTGTGAACGCACTAGCAAAAGAACTCACTAAAAAAATCACAGAAACTAATCGGTTTTGTGAAAAACACAAAGAGCGAATGATCAGTGTTGGTGGTCGAGATTTCTGCAAAACATGTGCTTTGAAATCGGTTGAGCAAGCGCAAATTGATCACCATCAAGCTGTGAATAAGATGGTTCGTGAAAAACACTTTGCAGGCGCAATGCTTCCAGATCGCCATCGTGAGAGTGGTTTTAAAAATTACATTGTTCAAAACCAAGGTCAGAAAAATGCTAAAGCACAGTGTCAGTCATTTGCTAAAGACTTCAACGCTGGTGTTAAGCGCAATCTGATCATGGTTGGGCGAACAGGTACAGGTAAGACCCATTTGTCATGTGCGATAGCTCGCAATGTTTTGGATCAGCGCAGCTATGTTCGCTATGTGACTTCTGAAGACATGGCAAACGAGATAGCCAATGCTTGGACTAAAACCGATGACAGCGAAGCAAGCGCTGTGTGGCGTTTCACTGATTATGATCTTTTAATTATTGATGAATATGGCTTGCATGATCAACACGAAAGCCGATTGCAACTTGTGCACAAGGTTCTTTATTCGCGTTATGACGCAAAAAAACCAACGGTCTTAATTTCAAATTTATCACTTCATTCGACTGAAAATTCACAAGGTTTGAAAAACAACTTGGGCGACCGATTGTGGTCTCGTTTCCAACATGACGGATTAACTTTGGTTGAGTGTAACTGGGCAGATTCACGTATTGGTGGCAATCATGGCTAATCTTAAAAAAGGCGATCGAGTAAAAGTTGATTTCATAAACAACCCAGAAACGATTCACGCTGGTATTCGCTTCACTGGTTACGGTGTTTTGGATCGAGTTGAGGATGGGCGAGTGTTTGGAAGATTGGAGGATGGGCGGACGTTTATGTGTCTTGAGGGTGATGTTGTCAAAGAACGTCCTATTTCTCGCAGACGTAAACGTAAATTAAGTAAGAAAGGTAAAAATGTTTATTGGTCTAAGCATCTTGAATCTTATGTTTATGTGATGGAGCAAAGCCAATGAACGCGATCAATTTCATTCAGCAGCACGGTGTTGATAAGGCGAGGGAAGTTGTTGAGGGTGCGCCTGAAGGTGCTACATCCGTCGTTGGTGAAATGTATTTCAGATTCACTGACAAAGAATATTGGTACTGGTCATTCAGTGGATGCAAGAGCAAAGGAAAGTCAGAGCAATATTTCTACTATCAGAAAAGATCCATTGATCTTTCCGACCTCAAGCGACTCGTTGAGAGCGTGGGTCTTATTGAGTCATACAAGGGTATTGATGAGGCAAGGTGGTATGTAAAGCGATGGTTCAAGCTTCATTCTGCTTGTAAGCAAGTCGCGAATGCGAAGACATATATCACTGATCAATTGAGTGCATTACAACAAGCCATTGCAGACTACGAGGCAATCTATTTATGACCTCAATGAGCGTCGAACAGTACCGCCGTGAAATTCTCAAGCAATCCGATAAGCCTAAGGCGACTAAACGCAATAAGTTCAACGCTCAGAAAGTTGAATTAGACGGCATGACATTCGACAGCAAGAAGGAACATAAGCGGTACATCGAGCTTAAAGCGATGCAACAGAGGGGAGAGATCTACAGTTTAGAACATCACACTAAATTTGAACTTGCGCCAAAGATCAAACTGGAAGGAGAGAAAAGGGCAAAGCCAGCACTGCGTTATTTTGCAGATTTCACTTACTACAGCATCACAGGTGAGTACATCGTTGAAGATGTGAAGTCAGCAGCGACAAGAAAGTTAGCGAGCTATCGCAATAAAAAACATTTAATGAAAACGGTTTTTAATATTGATGTACGAGAGGTTTGATTGATGAATGCGACTGTAAAACAACAAAAGATTAATTGGTTGAACCGCTCTGCACACCAGTGGCTTGATCAATATGGCATTTGGGTGAGATCTGCGGATTTTAAGCATTCAGCCAATCCGATAGCGGTAGCGATGGATCAAGCGGATATAGCTCGAATCCGCAGCAGTAAGATTTCAACACCATGTGAAATTACCGATTTTGAAGCAGTTGAAGTGGGTAAGCTTTTGGCAAAAATGAATAACGACAGTCGGGAGTATCTAGCTGAGCGTGCATGGTTGTTGATTCTTAAATATGAGAATGATTGGTCTTACCAGACAATTGCTAATACCCACAAAGTGAGCAAGGCAACGGTGCGTAGAGAGATCGATTTAGGTCTTGCGTAT
>Ga0070753_1002190_pt1 | contig 10498 bp, 23 predicted proteins | sample VirMetDEL_Aug_31_FD_77441 | JGI IMG/M metagenome (GOLD analysis project Ga0070753, IMG submission 77441) | Aqueous microbial communities from the Delaware River and Bay under freshwater to marine salinity gradient to study organic matter... | ecosystem: Environmental > Aquatic > Marine > Coastal... | reverse complement strand
GCAGTAAATCAAATACTTGAATGTGTTCACCTGTGACCATATATCCACCATTTTGAGTTGTTTCAATCATTTTGTTATCCTTTCGTTTCCGATAATTATATATAGAAATTGCCCCTAGTGGGCTACTACTTTTTCTTCAGAAAAAATATCTTTGCCCCGAAAAAAAATGGCGATATTTCTCCTTAACAAGTTTGTTACAAAATGCAAGGGTATAAATAAAAAAAGTTCATACGGGCATTTTTTACTTGACGGGTACGGAATTATTGTTAAGGGTAATGTATCAAAAAAATCGGGGCAAAGATATTGCCCCTTTGGGTTAATATTCATAGGGGGCTGATTCCCCTATGATGCTTAGCTCTTTTATGGTACTGAGAGCCATAGAGCGACCCTGAGAGCGAATATCGCTTTCAATAGCCGTCTCCCACCCTCTAAAGCTATTAGAGTGCATATGGTGGATTTCGGTGACATTCTGAACCACCTCAGTGCCATAATCCGTAACGAGCTTAACATCAACTCCATTGCCCTTAAAGAGCAATTCAACTTCATTAGATAGTTGTGCAATGTTCATTGTAAATCCTTTCGTTGTTTCCGATGCTTATATATAGAAATTGCGTGATCCGATCTGCTACCTTTTTTTATCTTTGCCTCGTTAAAATATGTAACTGAATAGCCTTAACAATATCCAAGTATTTGTAAAGGGTTTTTTGTGAAATAAAAAAAGTTAGTGATTTACCCTTGCCAAATAGGTTGAAATTGTTAAGGGCAAACTGCCCTAATTTTTTTCGGGGCAAAGATAAAAAAAAGTAGTTACCGAGTAGTCCGAATTTCTATATATAATTATCGGAAACGAAACACTAACGAACGGAGTTCAAAATGAAACAGATTACTACTACCGAGCTTGAGCAAGTTTTACGCACTATCAAAGGTGCTACCTTTGTAACCCTTAAATATGTTGGGAAAAATGATGTTCTCAACAAAGGTGGTCGAGCCAATGCCCTATTCACTGAAACAGGGGTAGAAGCCGATAAGGTGGAGAAACACTCCAAAGTGGGGCTATTTATTGGAGAGGGTGCAGAGTACACCAAGATGGTCAATAACCGATTGAAAAAGGAAGGCAAGGAACAGCTATCCTTTGAGGGGGGTGAACTTCCCTACGGAAGTTGGGTCGTGCCTAACCTATTGCTTGACAATGGCAAGGGGCAACTCCAACTCCGAACCTATGCCGATATTATGAATAACTCCAAACCCGAAGTGACCTACATTCACGAGGGGGTGGAAATTGACCCGAAGGCAGAAAAATTTTCTAAATTTCGCAAGCCAGCGAAAAAGGAAAGTACCAATCAAGGTACAGACCGAACCATCAAGCCAAGAAATTATTTTCTTTCAGGAATTAAGGAAATTACAATCGGTGGGGAAACCTACTTAATCCAACACTAACCAAAGGGGCGAAAGCCCCTTTTTTTTATTTAATTTTTTCTTTTCTTTGCCCCTCAGATTTTTCTTTTTTTCTCCTTAACAAATTTTTTGTTTTTGGCAAGGGTAAATCTTTATTTTTTTAATAATTTTTTTAATTCCCTCATAGAAGTTCTGTAAGGGATTTTTATTTTTTGTATATCATTGTATAGGGGGGATATAAAAACGGGCTTAGAACGGCTTATATAGGCTTTAAAATAGATTTTATTTTCTTTTATATTCTCTATGAAATAAATAAGTTTTTTTAATTTTACCCTTGCAAATTTACGACTAATTGTTAAGGGTAATTTTTGTTTTTCTTTTCGTGGCAAAGATAAAAAAAGGTAGTTAAATGAATTATTGAATTTCTATATATAAGTATCAACAAACGAAAGGAAACATTATGTTAGAAGTTATGGAAGTAGAAGTAGAAGCTATGGACTTCAATCAATGGATGAAAATGGTAAATAAAGAACTTGAAGCCGAGTTTGGCTTTGATTCGGAACATTTGCCAGACCTTTGCTATTTTGATTATTTTGAGGACGAACTGAGTCCCCAAGATGTTATTGAGGAAATGTACGAAATTTTTTAAAAAAAGGGGCGAAAGCCCCTTTTTTGTATCTATTCAACTATCTTTGCCCCGAAAAAATGTTACCGATTAGCCTTAACAATATGTTAGATATTGTAAAGGGTTTTTATGAAAATAGTTGAACTTTTTTTGAGGCTCTGTAATGCGTTCTGAGGGGCTTTAAGCCCAAAGGGTATGCAATGGTATGGATAAAGTTAGAAACGGCTCTGAGGGGCTTGTGAGGGGCTTGTAAGGGGCTTATATGGTGTTCTATCCAATATTGTGTGATATATTGCTTGTATATATAGGAAAGTGAAAAAAGTTGAAAAAAAACCTTGCCAAATAGGTTGAAAATGTTAAGGGCAAATAGCCCTAAAATTTTCGGGGCAAAGATAAAAAAAGGTAGTTGGTGGAAAGGTGGAATTTCTATATATAATTATCGGAACGAAAGGAAACACTATGACATACTTCAAAATTGACCCAACTAAGAAAATCACTGAGCAGTTTCTCAAGTCTCAATGGCGTAAAATCGCCCTTGAATTGCACCCCGACAAGGGTGGTGATGCCGAAGCCTTCAAAAAGGCTCAAGATGAGTATCAGTCTCTACTAGATAGAGTAGGCTCAATCTTTACGGCAGTTGAAGATTCACCTGAAGCCTATGGTGATTGGATGGACTTCTTGGCTAATGTTAGCCCAGTGGTTCGCCAAGCCGCAACCGAGATTCGCCCCGTAATTGAAAAACACGGAGCCGAGATGGAAATCAATGGCACTTGGATTTGGATTAGTGCCACTAACCCCTCAATGGCTTCTGACTTGAAGTCTGTGGGACTCAAGTGGGCTTCAAAGAAAAAGCAATGGTTCTTTAACGGACAGCCTTGGAGGGGTAAGAGAATGTCTAAGGATGCGATTCGCAACACCTTTGGCTCTGAAACATACAGAGCCAAAAAAGACGAAAGGTTGGCTATTGGATAAGAAAGGGGCGAAAGCCCCTTTTTTTTTATTTATTTTTTTATCTTTGCCCCGAAAAATTTTTAATATATAGCCTTAACAAATTTTCTTTTTTCGTCAATGGATTTTTTAATTTTTTTTATTTACCCTTCTAGGATCGTTTCTAAGGCTTTAAAATTTTTTATATATCATTGTATAGGTATGGTAGAGAAAAGGGCTACAAGGGGCTTCTATGGGCTTCAGAATGGATTTAAATTTTCTTTTTATTTCTGCTATGATAGGATAACTTTTTAAATTTTTTTATTGACAGAATAAGATTTATTGTTAAGGGCAAATTTTTATTTATTTATCGTGGCAAAGATAAAAAAAGGTAGTTAGGGTATAGTCCGAATTTCTATATATAAGTATCGGAAGGAGATAACAATGCAAGTAACAAAAACCTCAACATTCACTGGTCGCACTCACACTATGGAGCTTGATGTCACTCAAGCTCAACTTGACCTTTATGCTCAAGGGAATGAGCTAATTCAAAATGTATTCCCCAACCTTAACCCCGATGAGCGAGAGTTCATCAAAACGGGAGTCACCCCCGAAGAATGGAACGCAATGTTCGGTGGAGATGAGGACGATTAGTCCTCATTTTTTTTGTTGACAAAACTCTATATATTGTTAAGGGGAAATGTTTGGTTTTGATCGAAGCAAAGATAAAAAAGAGTAGTTAAATCAATAAGACAATTTCTATATATAAGTATCGGAAACGGAACAAAGGAAATTATTATGAAACACTCATTTGACGCAGAAGCTCTTAAAGAGCAAGTTGAACTATTCTTGGCTAATGGATACCAAGTATTTTATAGTAGTTCACAGAATACAATATCTTATATTTATTTCGTAAAAGATAATAAGATTGGGTATTGTCAAACTAGCTACGGATTGTTGAAATTTTCAACCGTTCATAAAGCTTGTAAACAAGCAGGAACAGGTTATATAGTTCTTAGTGAAGTTGCCCCTACATTAGATGTAGATGTGTGCTTTGAAATCGTCCCAAGTGGGTTTAAGCATAGCGATGCTCAATTCATTAAGAAATATAAAGACTTTGACGAATATCAAGATATTCAATCTTGGACTAAATACATTCAAATTACAGAGGTTTAAAAAAAGTGGGCGAAAGCCCATTTTTTTGTTGCCAAACTGGGATTATTTGTTAAGGGAAATTTTTATTTTTTATTCGTGGCAAAGATAAGAAAAGGTAGTGAAATCAATAGGACAGTTTCTATATATAGGTATAAGGAAACAAACAACAAGGATTTACAAAATGGCTACTTACTACGATAAAGAGCTTCAACCTATTATTGATGAAACCTCAGAATTTGCACCTCGTTTGCAAATTAGTGGCTCAGAATCCACCACAAAGTGGATGAACATTTCCAAGCGTCAAGCAAAGAAAATCCTAGCAATTCTCAATGAGGGGAAATAAGATGAAAGTAAAGGCAAGTGAGATGAAAGACAAAGTATTGTTTCGCAAGTTTGAAGATGGTGAAGTTATCGCCATTTTCCCAGACCTTGAATGGGATACACAAGGCAATGTTACAAGCTATATGCACATTGGTCAGCATGGGGCTTGTGATACTGATTTAATCAATGAGCTTGAAAAAGCTAGTGAGAGCGAATATAAGCCATTAGCAGACGAATTAGAGTCTATTGGCTATAAGCTAGATATAAAATAAATTTTTTCTTTTTCCTTCCGATGAAAAGCACCTCAGAAATGGGGTGTTTTTTTTATTTTTTTTTTATTGCCAAAATAGGATTTATTGTTAAGGGGAAACGGCTCTATTTCGATCGTGGCAAAGATAAATAAAGTGTAGAAAAGGTAGTAAATAGAATAGGTCAATTTCTATATATAGATATAAGGAAAGGAAACATTATGAAACTTCTAACTAAAACACTTATCAACCAAATCCCAACTTGTGACGAAACAGCAGAAATGGGAATTGACGAACAATTTGTCTATGCAAAGTTGTTTAACCCCTGTGGTTCACAAACTTGGTATATTACAAGCTATGACCCAGAATACAATGAAGCGTTTGGCTTTGTAAACTTGGGAGACCCACAAATGGCAGAGTTGGGGTATATCCCAATGGGTGAGCTTGAGTCTATTCAGTTGCCATTTGGTCTTAAGATTGAGAGAGACCTACACTTCACTAAAACCCCTTTGCGTGAAGTAATGGAAACTATCCAAAGTGGGGGGCATATCTAATGGATAACATTCTACATGGTATAGAGAGAAGGCTTTTAAGCCTCTTTCTATCCCTTTTAACTTATTATCTAGTAGTTGGGGTATGGATTGGTGGCAAAGCGTCTATATTGGCTATCGTAGGCTTTTATATGGTATTTAATAAAATTTTTTCAGAATTTAACCATAGAAAATTTTTTTAAAATGGAAAAGTTCCCTATTTGGGAACTTTTTATTTGACAAATTTTTCTTTTTTGTTAAGGGAAAATTTTTTATTTCGGTCGAAGCAAAGATAAAAATTTTTAATTATTAGTAGTTAAAACAATATATGAATTTCTATATATAGTTATAAGGAAAGGAAACATTATGAATACTCCAACTATCAATTCTAGACAATTTGCGTTCCACGAAAATGTACCAAGTGAAGCACCCGCAATTTTATCTAACTATACCGAGTGTCCAAAAGAACACTTGAAGAAGGTTTATGATGGTGGCTATCATTCCCAACTAGACAATATTCAACATGAAGGTGGTGTTAAATTTGCAGGTTGGTTCTATGATTTTAGACCTTTCCTTAAAAAGTATCTATACAAGCAATATGGTAGTTGGTGTGAGATTTATGCTCCAAACAAAACACTACTAAGAAAATCTGTCTATGGTAGAGTAGATAAAATAGTACAATTAGACGATTAAAGGTAACTACTAAACAAATAATTGGGCTTTATGCCCTTTTTTTGTTGACGGATTACAATAGTTTGTTAAGGGAAAATAACTCCATTTTGATCGGGGCAAAGATGAAAATTTTTAATTATTAGTAGTTAAAAAAATATATGAATTTCTATATATAGATATAAGGAAAGGAAACATTATGTTTGAAAGCCCAATTAAGCAAAAAGAAGTTCGTAATGGTGTATACGCATATCAGTATAAAAATGGTGTTATCAATATTGAGGGACAAAAGTATTTTGGCTATTCAATGACAGATGCAATACGCAATTTTAGAAAGCACTTCCCCGCAAGAAAGGACTCATAATGAGCAACGCAGAAAAGATTGAAAGAATTGCCCTTGAAATGATTGATGATAGTGTCCAACATATGAAAGCAAAGGTCAAGAAAGCCATTAAAAGTGGTGCATTAGATATTGAGAATTGGGACGAATATAATAAGCCTATGATTATCCCAAAGGTAATAATACAAGCAGTATTACAAAGCGAAAGTGAGCAATACTCACCAAAGGGAACTTCCTTTGAACGAGAAATCAATAAGGAAGTTAAAAACCTTAGATATTACATTTGATTTTGTTTCCTACCGATAAAAAGCACCTCAGAAATGGGGTGTTTTTTTATTTTTTTTATTGACAAATTTTTCTTTTTTGTTAAGGGGAACGTTTTGATTTTGATCGAAGCAAAGATAAAAAAAGGTAGTTAATCCAATAGATGAATTTCTATATATGTAATGTAGGCAATGAAGCCTCCACGGAAGGAAACGAAAATAAATGATTATAGGATTAATACAAGGAAATAGAGTTGAATTAGGAGCAACTGATAACGGATATATATACAAAAACAGTTTTGCGTTTGACAAACAGACTGATGAAATATGTTATATACCCGAATTAGGGATTGAGGGAGATATAATTACAGAAGACACTTCTGCTTATAGATATTCCGACTTTTTAGAAATGGCTACTGATTATGTAAAAAGAAATGGGTTAAGTAATACACCTCAAGGTATCGCTAAACAATTATTTGAATGTGTTGATTGGCAAGACCCAAATACATTACTTGATGAATGGGAAATGTGTTTAGAAGATGAGTAATTACATTTAATGACTAACAAAAAAAAGTGGACGAAAGTCCATTTTTTTGTTGACAGAATCCAATACTTTGTTAAGGGGAAATGAGTCTATTTCATTAGGGGCAAAGACAAAAAATGGGCATAAAAAGTTAGGGATTATCAAGTGAAGTTTCTATATATAGATATAACCAAAGGAAATGAAAATGAGCATTGAAAAGACTGAAATGATTGAGCGTGATACTACCCGCTATTCTGACTTCGCTTATTGGGGTGAACGCCCATTGTTTGATACTTGGGGTGTTTGGAAGTCTCAAGCCTTGACCCGTGACAGCGAAATCATAAGCGAGTCCAATTGGGTAGAAATTCTCAAGGCACTTAAAGAGATTGAACCCGAAGGGGAAAATTGGGAAATATTTCAGGCAAGTCATTGGGCTTGTGGGTGGATTGACCAGATTATCTACAATACTGAATGTACTGCTATTGTAGAAAAGTTGGTGGAATTGGAATGTGCTATTGACGATTATCCTATTCTTAATGAGGATGATTGGTCTGAGCGTGAAAGTGAAGCCGTCCAAAAGTATTGGAGTGAATTGAGTTTGAATGAAAAGATTGAATATTGTGCAGAAAATGATACATCAATCTTTGCAGCCCGATTGGACTATGCACCTGACAAAGTTGATATGTACCTTAGAGATTGTGTTATCCGATAAAAGTTTTTTCCTTCCTACAAAGAGTCCCCTAGAAATAGGGGATTTTTTTTTATTTTTTTATTGACAGATCGAAATGATTTGTTAAGGGGAAATTTCTTTTATTTTTGTGGGGCAAAGATGAAATAAATCTACAAAAACTTGGGGATTATTAAGTGAAGTTTCTATATATAAGTATCAAAGGAAAGGAAACATTATGTCATTAAGAGAAAAAATCATTAATTATATGTTAGATAACTTGGTGTTTGATGAATGTGGAGAGCCACAATACACGGCACTAGCCGAATGTGCACAGATTCACTTTGATAGTGAGGATGATGTATTCTTTGAAATTGCAGTTGATGTGTTTGATATTGCATTGGGGGTGTAAAATGAGTAATGCAGAAAAGATTGAAACAATTGTAAATGAAATGATTGTTGATAGTGTTCAGCATATGAAAGAAAAACTTATCAAAGCTATTAAAAGTGGTGCATTAGATATTGATAATTGGGATGAACACGATAAGCCTATGATTATTCCCAAAATCATTATGCAAACAGTATTACAAAGTGAAAGTGAAGCTTATTCAGCAAAGGGCACTTCATTTGAAAGGCAAATCAATAAAGAAGTGAAAAACCTTAGATATTACATTTGATTTTGTTTCCTTCCTACAAAAGCACCTCAGAAATGGGGTGTTTTTTTTATTTTTTTATTTGACAAATTTTTATTTTTTGTTAAGGGGAAATAAACTCGTTTTGATCGAAGCAAAGATAATTTTTTATTTATTTGTAGTTAAATCAATAGAGCAATTTCTATATATAGATATAAGGAAAGGAACTTAAAATGGAAAATGTAACTCTTTTTGACGCTGATTCAATCTATGTGCAAATGAAATTTGCAGGTGTTGAGTGTTCTAATCATTGCTCTGATTTGTATGTACCAGTAAATGAGACTACAAAAGAAATTCTCAATCGCCCCGAATTTGCATTGCATAAGAAAAACGCAACTATTTTCCAATCGGAAATTAAAGGCGAAGGGCTATTCTATGATATTCCCTTTGCTTACCAACCTTACTACAAAGTAAGGGGGGTATAATGTTTCGGAAAATCAAGCGAATATTCACACCTAATAAATGGGAACGGATTACCAAAAAGCTCAGTGGGAGAATTCCTTATGCGGGGTTATTTGGGAGTGGAAAGGCTACGGGGTATGCTTGGGTAGAGAAAAACCAATTCGGGACTATAAGAGGTCGTGTAGAAGCTATGGGGGATATTCAATCAGTAAGCTGTATTGATATTCTCAAAGAAGCCATATCTACTAATAATATGTTAGTAAACAAAGAACCTTATATTAGGTTTCTTAAAAAAGAAGGGTATATATAATAGAGAAAAGTGCATTAAGTTGCACTTTTTTATTGCCAAATACTATATTATTGTTAAGGGAAATAACTTATATTCAATCAGTGGCAAAGATAATTTTTTTTATTTATTTGTAGTTAAAAGTCTATCACAATTTCTATATATAGATATAACGAAAGGAAACAACAATGTCTCTTGCAAACGAAATGGAAAAGGCTCTCAAAGGTACTCAAACTCTCGCTATCGCTAAGGCTAGTGCTGAAAAGAAAGCACAAAATTCTAAGCCTAAACGCCCTAAGAATGGGGATGAAAAGTCTATGAAAGCCTATCATAAGGCTATGCGTCAATGGATGAATGAACATAACATTGAACGCAAACCTAAGTCCACACAGGACAATCAAGTTGCAAAGCGTATCCGTCAAATGGGAGTCCGTCTATGAAGAAGTATAATGTATATAGCTCTATGTTAGGTGGTTTTATTGCAATGGATTTCAATACTGAAAGTGAAGCCCAAGCATTTATAGATAACTACCATTGTGAAGTTGAAAAACGATGCCTTAGAATTACATAATAACAAAAGAAAGTGCATTTAGTTGCACTTTTTTGTTGCCAGACTGCAATAGTTTGTTAAGGGCAAATCAATTCATTTCGATCATAGCAAAGATAAAAAAAGCATAGAAATAGTAGTACGATAGGTACAATAGTTTCTATATATAGAGTATGAAACAAGTTATTAAATGGATAAAACATATGCACCAAAGCCCACTAGAGGTTTTTGAGCATTTTAGCGATTCGCATCATAATGATAGAATGGCTTTTAGAAATTTTGAAATATCCATTTGGGAACATATTAAAAATTTATTTATTTATTTTATGTATCATAATATCAATTTGATTATGATACTAATTACACTTATCACTAAAAAAGAAAAAATCCTTGCATTACAAGGATTTAAGGTAAGTATTAAATTGACTTATATTGACTTATATCAAGACTTAAAAGCCTTGTATCAGTATGTATATGTCAATGTAAGGCGATATTTAAGCATATAATAAATCAGCTAATTGATTACCTAATGGGCTACTTTTAAGCTCGTTTGGTAGCCTTTCAAATAGTTGAAGTGCCTTAGTAGTATTACCTACTTTATAAGCACCTACAATACCATCTAAATCATCTATGGCATAAGGCTCATTGCGTCTCTCGGCTTTAATTTGTAGTCCATCTACTATCTTAGATACTTTAGATTCTAATGTATTTGCATTACTTCTAAATCTAAACTCATCAGGATTACCAAAGGTGGCTTCAAATATGCTATTATAACCTTCTGTAATGGCTTCTATAAGCAATTTATTATCATCGGTAGTCAATGACTCAAGGAATGCTAAAAACTTGTCTGTGTGCATTATATAACCTTTAAAATTAGTATACAATTAGTTTATAAACCCTTGACAAAT
>Ga0070753_1002188_pt1 | contig 10505 bp, 12 predicted proteins | sample VirMetDEL_Aug_31_FD_77441 | JGI IMG/M metagenome (GOLD analysis project Ga0070753, IMG submission 77441) | Aqueous microbial communities from the Delaware River and Bay under freshwater to marine salinity gradient to study organic matter... | ecosystem: Environmental > Aquatic > Marine > Coastal... | reverse complement strand
GGGCGAGGTCTCGGGCGAGGGTTTGGACGCGGGTTTGGGCGAGGGACCGGGCGAGGGTTTGGGCGCGGGTTTGGACGCGGATTCGGGCGCGAACCGTAGCGCGGCCGCTGCCGGCGGCGCGGGCTCGAGTGCGGATGGCGCTGCCTCGGGAGCTGGCACCGCCGACTCGTGGCCCGCGAACCTCGGGCTGCTCGACCAGTGGCGGGCCTTCGAGTGGGTGCAGCGCAACATCAGCGCGTTCGGTGGCGACCCTCGCGAGGTCACGGCTTTCGGACAGTCGGCCGGTGGCGATGCCGTCGCCCACCTTATGGCCATTCCCGGTGCTTCGAAGCTATTCCGCCGCGCCATCATCCAGAGTGCGCCGCTCGGCATTTCTCGGGGGCGCGCGGCCATGAACGCCGCTTTGCGTGAGGTGGCGGGCAGCGCGGCCGCGGCGCGGGCACTGAGTGCCGTGGAGCTTGTTGCGCTGCAGGGGAGGGTTGAGGCTGCGGCATCCGGTTTCGGTTTGGCCGCGGCCATGCCGCTCGGCACCCAGTACGGTGAGGCGCCTCTGCCTGCCGAAGACGGGGTGGATGCCGCGTGGGAGGCTGTCGCACCCGAGATCGATGTGCTCGTTGGCAACACGAGCGAGGAGGCCGGGCTGTTTGTGCCGCGCTTGCCGTCGACCGAAAAGTTGGTGCGGCTGCCGGTGATCGGCAAGGGCCTGTCGAAGGTGCTCGTCTCGGTGCTCACGCGTTCGGTGTACGGCAAGTCGTCGCGGGCTTTTGCGAAGAGGCACGCGAGGGCGGGCGGCACCGCGCACCATTTTGTGGTGTCGTGGTCGGCGAAGGGCAGTCCGTGGGGTGCCGCGCACACTATAGATTTGCCGCTGCTGTTTGGTGACGAGAGGGCGTGGAGTGACGCGACTCTGCTCACCGGCGCCTCGTGGGCCGAGGTGCAGGATGCCGCGAAGCCGATGCGCCAGGTCTGGGCAGACTTCGCGCGCGGGGCTGCGCCCCAGTCGATTCCCGGGGTGCTCTCATGCTCGCGGGTCAGCCGCTAGCGGCTAGTAGCGGTCGGTAGTCGGTAGTCGGTAGTAGTAGGCCGGTAGCGTGAGCGCGCACTCGGGGTACCCGGGTAGTTGGCGTTCGCCGCATCCTTGGCCGATGGGTCACACTCGCCCCGTCCCCGTCCCCGTCCCCGTCCCCGTCCCCGTACCCGTACCCGTCCCCGTCGCCGTCGCTGGCTGCCCGTTGCGCTCGCCGCGCCCGGCTAGGCGCCGCATCGCTAGGTGCCGCATCCCTAAGTGACGCGCCCGGCTAGGCGCCGCATCGCTAGGCGCCGCATCGCTAGGCGCCGCGCCCGTCTACGCCCCGCATCCCTAGCCGGGTGGGCCGCTTTCGCGCTTGAGCGCACGCTCGCGCCTCAGCTCTCGCACTAGCGGACTCTTGGAGGGCATAGCTCTGCGCTGTTGCTCGGGGTCGATATCTGGCGGTGGAATGAGCCAGAACTCGTTGCCACTGCCGTTGCCACTGCCACTGCCACTGCCAAAGCCGTTGCTCTCGCCGTTGCCATCTGCGAGGCCGTCAACGACTGTGTCGCTTCTCTCCTCGCCTCCGCCCCGCTCGATGTCCCAGTGATTGTTGTGAAGCAACAGGTGGTGATGTCGGCAGAGCAGAACCCCGTTGTCGAGGTTGGTGGGGCCGTGGTCGCGGGCCCAGTGTTTGGTGTGCTGCGCTTCGCTCCAGGAGGGTGGGCGGTCGCATCCGGGCCAGCGGCACCCGCCGTCGCGGAGGGCGAGGGCGTCACGTTGGCGGCGGGAGAAGAGTCGCTGCTCTCGGCCGACGTCCAAGGGTTGGCCCGTGGCATCCACCGTCACTGTTTGGGTGGCGCCGCTGCAGGCGAGACGTTCGACGGTTTCGATGGAGACGGGGTCGGGGTGGCCGTCGATAAAGCCGTGGCCCACGCGCGAGTCGACTGCGGTGCGAGTGGCGACAATGCGAACGACGGGTGCTCCCGAGCCGAGAAGTCGGGCGGGGTTGGCGTCTGCTCCGTGGCGGAGTAGTTCAACGAACGTGTCGGAGGCGAGCTGTTCGGTGGTGCGCTCGTCGGTGAGGATGGACTCGGCCAGGGCGCCGCTCTCGCCGCCGACAAAGCGCGGCCCGCCGCGGCGCGGGGAGGTGGCGCGGTCGTAGAGGTCGCCGACGACAGCAGCCGATTCAGGGTCGAGCCGCCACGAGAGGTGGGCGAAGCCCTCAGGCAGTCGCGTGAAACGAAGCGTGCGCTGTTCGCGGCGTGCTGCCTCGCGATCGGCGATGCCCGCTTCGTCGAGTTCGTCGCGGAGTTCGCGCGCGCGGCGGAAGAGTCGGTCGGCGTCGAGAGTGGTGGCCTCACGGCACAGGGTGTCGGCGGCGCGCGCAAGATCTGCCGTGGAGACGTTGGCAGTGGGTGCCCCGAGCCCCGAGCGGATAGCTTCTGCCGCGGCGGGCGAGAGTGCTCCCGCGATAAGAGCCGCAGAGACCGAGGTAAGCCACGGTTGGGTGGGCGCTTCGGCGGCTGAGTCGAGCGCGAGAGTGCCCACGCGCACGGCGCTGAATGCTTCACGCGCTGTTGACCCTGTCGTGACCCGCACGAGTTCTTCTGGAGTGCGGAACCCGGAACGTTGGGCGAGGCCCGAGTGCCCGAGGTCGCGAGCCGAGCGCCTGCCGATCTCGCCCGCGATGAGAGCGGAGTGGGTGCCCACGAGCCGCTGCATTGCCGCCGCGGTCGACGCAAGCTCGAGCACCGCCGCGTCAGGCAAGGTCGACAACTCGGCAGGTGAACGCGGCACGCGCTCCAACGCCGCAAGCGCGGTTACAAACGCGGATGCAAGCGCGGTTGTGAGTGCAGAAGCAAGAGCGCCAGCACGCGCGGGGGATAGTGAGTCGGCGGGGTTGATAGGGAGAGCCTGGCCGCGCGGAATGGGGAGAGGCGCAGTCGCTGCCGGAGCTACAGCCGCGCTATGCCGCGCGCGCCCAGCGCTGGCCCCAGCGCCGGCCCCAGCACCGGCCCCAGCGCCGGACGCAGCGCCGGACCCAGCGCCGGACGCACCCCCAACGCCAGCCGCGAATGGAGCCAGAGCGGCCGCAGGAGCCGCGGCTTCTGGCGCGGCCCTTGGTGGGGCGATGGTGGGGGACATGCATCCATTTTCCCAGATCGAACGTATGTTCGAAAGTACCAGAAGTTTGAGATCGCCCGGCTGTGGAGGAGAAGAGCCCAGCTAGGCGCGACGCGCACCCGCTACCTAAACCGCGCGCCCCTTACCTAAACCCCGCACCCGCTACCTAAACCACATACCCCTCAACCACGTCGATCGCGGTGTCGAGTCCGATGGCGAGGGCACGCGTTGTGCGTTCGAGTTGGGCGAACATGAGTCCACCCTCGAGCGCCACAAGCATGGCCGTTGACAGGCGGTGGGCATCGGCATCCGCAGCCAAAATGCCGCGGGCCTGCATCGACTTGAGCCCTGCTTGCATGGCGAGTTGCCACCGGCGGAAGGCTTCGGCGAGGTCGGCGCGGGCGTCGGGGTCGGTTTCGGCGAGCTGCCCACTGAGGGAGCCGAGGGGGCAGCCGCCGCGGCATCCGTCCGCTTCGACGCCGGCGATGAGCTGGTCGCGCCAGGCGCGCAGGTCGGCGATGCTCGACAGGCTCGACCACGCACGGGCCGTGGCGTCGACGGCCAGGTCGGCGCGCAGGTCGATGACGGCGCGCACGAGGTCGTCTTTGTCGGCGAAGTAGTGGTAGAGCTGCGAGCTGCTCACTCCCGCGAGGCTGCGCACTTCATCAATAGTGGATGCCGCAACACCGTGACTCGCGATAGCCGTCGAGGCTGCGGCGGTGATGCGTGCCCTCGTGAGCTCGCCTTTGCGGGTGAGGGCTGCGGCTGGGCGCTGGGCCATCTCGGCCTTGACCGAGTTGACCGCCTTGACCGAGTTGGCCGAGATGGCCGCCCTGGCCGAGTTGCTCGGGCTGGATGCCGCGCCCGAAGCCGCGGGGGTGCCAGGTTGTTCGACTGCTGCCATTCCTCAAGGGTAGCTCACTCTGGATTAGGTATTCCAGAAACGTCTCTGCATAATGGAACGCACAATCCATTTTACTCGCGCCGAAACGGCGCCCCACAGGAAGTCGAGCCCATGACCGCACAGCCACAATCCGCAGGCCGCACGAGGACCGCACAGCCAAAGCCCGCACAAACCGCGCCCACTGAGCCCACAGAGCCAACCACCCCGACAGCAACGGCACCCGCTGAAAGCGCAGACGCGCGCACGACTAACCCCCGCCGCAAGACCACTCGCCGCTCAGCCGGCGCCCGAATCGCCGCAGGTACCACGCTCGACCCGCTCACACTCGAGACGATGCGCGGCACGAGTGTGAGCATCCCGGATTCTGGAGCGATTGTGCACCTGCAGTTCCGTCGCTTCGCCGGTTGCCCCGCGTGCAACCTGCACGTGCAAGCTTTTGCGAGGCGCAACGACGAGCTCGCCGAAGCGGGCGTGCACGAGGTTGTGTTGTTCCACTCGACCAATGAGGAGCTTCTCGAGCACGAGGCGATGCTGCCGCTCGACGTGGTCGGCGATCCGGAAAAGAAGCTCTACGCACAGTTCGGGGTGGAGACCACAACGGCGAAGAGTGCCTATCTGTCGTGGAAGATTTTCCGTCTCGTGCCGTTCATGCTTGCGGGCAAACTCCGTGGCGAAAAAGTCATGCCGCCGTCAGACCCCACGGGCGGCGACCTTGGCCTGCCCGCCGACCTGCTCATCGCGAGCGACGGCCGTGTGCTCGCCGTGAAGTACGGCGACAACCGTTTCGACCAGTGGACCGTGGATGAGGTGCTCGAGCTGGTGGCGAGCGCCAGCGAACCGGCCGGGCCGAGCGCGTAGGCCCCGCGCCGACACCGCGCCGACACCGCGCCGCACCGCCGCGCCGGCCCCGCGCCGCCGACACCGCGCCGCCGACACCGCGCCGCCGACACCGCGCCTCCGCGACCGCTGGGCCCCGCGCCGACACCGCGCCCCCGCGCCGACACCCCTACGTCCCGCGCCGCCCCGGCAACTCGAGCGACTGATACTTGGTGCGGATGAAGCAATACAGCCCGAACAGGATGAACCCGAGGGCGACGGCGCTCAGCACCACGTTTCCGGAGGGGAGGCGACGCAGCGACTCGAGCGCGCCATCCAGTCCCGCTGCCTCGTCGGGGTCGGCTTGGTAGGCGGCAATCATAAAGAGCACGCCGATGGCCGCGTAGGCGATGCCTTTGGCGATGTATCCGCCCGTGCCGATGATGCGTGCCGTGCGCGTCACGACGGTGCGTTCGGTGTCGAGGTCGTCGAGGTAGCGACCCCGGATGCCCATGACAACGAACACGACGCCGCCGATGAAGATGCCGAGACCGAGCGCTGCAATGGCCAACACACCGCCCGGGTAGGACATGATGACGGCCGTAATGTCGCGCGTTTCGCTGGGGTCTGCGGAGCCCGCCACCGCGAATCGAAAGGCCAGGAAGCCGAGGGCGAGGTAGGCGAGTGCGCGGCCGAAAGGTTTGGCGCGGTGCATCCACGCCTTCTTATCGGTTCCGCGCACGAGTGCGAACGTGAGCACCTGGAAGAGCCCCAAACCGAGAAGGCCAACCACGGCCGCCCACAGCAGCAGCCCGCCGATGGGTCCGCTCGACAGTTGTTGCAGAGCGCCGTCGTGATCGGTGTTGCCACTCTCACCGAAGGCGACAGCGAAAGCGATCGCACCCACGAGCACGTGCAAAACTCCATTGACCGCGTACCCGGCACGAGCAAACCCGCGCGCGACAAGCGAGTCTCGAATCTCTCGTGCCTTAAGGCGAAGGCTGGATGAGCGGGACACTATCGAAGAATATCTCGTCGCATGCCGCACGGGGCGGCGAAGCCTGACACGATGGCTTCATGAGCACGCCCGCAGCACGCGACACCTCGACGACCCTGATTGTGCTCGTGATTGTCGGGGTGGTGCTGGTCTTGAGTGCGATTGGTTGGTGGTTCATGCTCACGCGTCCACCGGAGTCGCTCGAGAGCTTCAAGCGCCCGACCTTCGCTGACTGTTTTGTGCTCAACAGCGGCAACCTCGCCGACCCCGTCGACACTCCCGACACCGCACTGTTTATGGTGCAGTTTCCGATCAGCACGACCGACAGCAAGGCAACAATCGACCAGATGAGTTTGCTTGAACCTGCGGGGCTCGAGATTGTGGGTGCTCAACTTGTGGCCGCGCCTTTCATTCCCAACACACCGCTGAGCACAAGCGATGTGGATGCCATGGCGCCCGACTCGCGCGGATTCTTCGACATCCCCGCACCGACCGAGCCCGGCAACTACCTCGCGATTATTGTGCAGCGGGACCGGGATGTGACGCCGGCGACCGCGGAGGGGATCGCGATTTCGAGCTTCCGCGGCGAGCCGGTGTACGTCGACGAACTGCAGGTAGCTATTCGCGCGATCGAGAGTGGATGCACGGCAGAGCCCAAACGGTAGCGGCCGAGCCGTGCCACCCGCGAACCAGCAAGCTCCCTAGACCGCGCCCCGAGCATCCCGCCACATAGTGCTCACCGGCGGCCGCCCTTCGGCCACAGGCACGCTCCCGACCAACTCGAACCCGAGCCGCTCGTAGCGACGGTCGTTGGCGTTGTTGCTGGATTCGAGGTAGACGCCGAGGCCTGCGGCATCCGCTCTCTTCAGTACCTCGTCGAGCAGCGCCATGCCGAGGCCTTGCCCGCGCGCGCGGTTGCGAACGCCGAGCAGCGAAATGTAGACGTGGGGGGTGTCGGTGGGCCGAGCCTCATCGAACCGGTCGAAGAGCCCCATGATTCCGGATGCGTGTTCCCCGAGCAGCTCGTCGAACACTTCAGGCAGCCGGGCGGCTTCTTCCTCGGAGAGCTCGTTGACTCCCGGCGCGAACGCGGTGACGATCGCGTCGAACCCTGGGGTGACCCACACGGAGTCGGTGGCGATGGCGTGGCCCACCATCATGCCGAAGATGACGGTGTGCTGTGCGGCGCGGGCCTCAGCATCCGGGAATCCCCACGACCACACCGGGTCGTTCGCGAACGCTTCGACGAGTGTCTGCACGACTTCGCTCAGGTCGTCCGCGGTGGCGAGTCGAACCTGCAGGGGAGTCGTGTCGTCTGTTGCCATGAGCCAAGCCTATGCCGGGCCGCCACCCTCGCGATCTTACTTCTAACGCGGTAGCACCCGCGCCACTTCGAGGCGGCTGTTTGGGAAGTTCGACCTTTGCAAAGGCAATAGCACTCGCAATGATCGAATTTCTAGGATTGGGCCAAGAATTACAAACATTCAAGAATGACCTTCGTCCCGACTGGCCGACGAAAACATTTCGCCTCTCGTTCTAGGGCTGCTGCCGGGCCTGATAACTGCGATTTGACGCAGTCACCAGGCCCGACAGACTATTGGGCGTTCGGGAGATCGTCCAGGTTGTTCTTCGAAGTCGAGTCTCGGTCAGTTCGCAGGAACTTCCCGCCGGGGCCGCTCACAACTCGAATAGGTGTGCGGCCACTCGCCCATGGCACGAAGTACTCGTGCGAGCCAGACTCGATATCCCAGATTGCGTCTGCCTTCAGCCTAGGAGACCAGCTCGCTCCGCTGTCCGCGAGGCTTGTGATGTTGCCAAGCCTGTCTTTGCCAGTTTGTCGTACGGCACGTTCACTCATTGTCTTGCCAATCCGATGCTGCGACCTCTAACCCGGCTACTTTGCGAAACAATGGTGTGGCGCAAAGCAACGCGAGATAAGATAACTGGGTTCCAGCAAGAACTAGTCACCGTCAAGATCGAGTTTGGTCTCCCCTCTCGAGTTCGAGAGGACCTGTGCATCTGGAGTTAATTGTACCAGCAGGGACTTGACAACGACGCTCTAATGGGCTATGCTGACGCGTCAGCATAGCCCATTAGAGCGTCACCACTTTTTGGACGCAAAATTTTCCTGAGAAATTGCTGTGAGTATATTTGTTGGTCGATGATGCGCGCCGGTTGGGTTTCTTCTGTAGTGATGAGCAGTTCCAGGGGAGGCGCAGGACGCCTGACGCCCATGCGTTGGCTGGCCCACTAGCGAGTCGGCAGCGTCCAGCTGTTCTATTCAGTTGAGTACCTTCGCGCCGTGTCACCGCATCTTGCCGAACGGGTTGAACTTCCGCAGTTCCTGATTGACGCTGCGCCGCGCTCGCGGGAAACCTCGTGGGGCGCTCAGCGTTCCGCCTGCGGGGAACGGGTAGTCGTCGGGCAGGTCTGACTCTGTTTGATTCCCTTGGTAGGTGTCGACCCAGATGCCACACCCTGCACGCGTCAGCAGGGCCAGCTTCTCGGGTTCGATGTCGAAAGAGAACCCGCTTCCGCGCTCGTTGGTTCCGATACTCAGTTTTGCCGGCAAGGGCTTCAAGGATGGGCGCGATGCTCGGCCAGTGGGGTTCCAGAGTCCACGTGTCGTGCGCAATGTCAGAGCGTTTGCTCCAGTAGTTGTTGGGGCGGGTCGCACTCGAGGGCAGCTTCGGGGAGATGCGGTCGCCCCTAGAGTGCGAGCGCGTGGGTTCGGCCCCAGCCAGGGCGGTCAGCTCGTCAACCGTGACCGACCCGGATCGCAGGGAAATGCCCACACTGAAAATGCTCATGCGAACAGTATTGCGGGTGGCACAGGGCATCGAGCCGCCGAAAGGCGGATCTGGAAAGCACTGAAACCGTCGAGTCAGATTGTCGGCATTCGCCCATATGATGCGAACATGACTAAAACTAAGGGAAACAAAGTGAAGGAAATGGGGCTGGATGACCCTCTCCTCGGTGCCAGACTCGCGCTCCCCGGCGTGACTCGATTCGTCAGGATCTCAGCACTATCGAACCTTTCGTTAGGGGTGACGTTCGTTTCTTTGTCTGTTTTTTTGCTGGGCGTAGGTTTCGCCGAACCAATGATTTTGGTCATCGGGGGCCTCTCGGCCGTTATTTCGTTGTTGGCGTTCGTCGCCCTTGCCATTGTTGCTCTGGTGCTTGAGCCACCTACCTCACTGCCGGGGCCCCGCGTTGGAGCACAAGAATGACTATCGGCGCGACAATACTCGCGGCAGTATTTTGTGGAATTTCCGTGCCGTTCTTCATTTTGTTCGGCAAGGATGTGCGTCGTTTGAGAGAGGGTGCTCGATTCAGAGCCGGAAGAGAATCCCCGTCGGACGGAGCGTTTCTCGAGATCTTTACTAAGACGGAGATTGAAGGACTTGAGGCGCCTAGGCTCCGGTGGGTATCCAAAAGCCTCCCGGACCCGCGCGACATCCACGTATCCTCCGCGGATGCTCGGATTTACTGGCGAGTGGCTCTTGCGCGCTACCAGTCCTCGCAGATGAAGTCCGAGTTGGCACTAGTGCTGCTTTCTGGCGTTCTTGGTGTCGTCATCGCATCACTGATTGGCGCCGTCGCGCGGGTCGGGCTCGCGGTCGATCCACAAGAGATCATTCTCTTCTTCGGAAGTATCATTATTGTTTTTGCGGCAGCTTTTGCAATCGCCACAAAGGTCGCAGTTGGTAGAAGGTGGCAAGAGGCCATTGACCTCTACCACCGCATAGGTTGGCCACCGGTTGTTGAGCCCGCAAAGCGCACGCTTCTGCAAAGACTGCTTCGGCGGTTCTAGCGGGGCCGCGGACTGCGTTTGAGTTGCCCTGTGCGTTGTCCCGGGTTTTCGGGTTGAAAGGAATGAGTTCTACATCAGTGCACAAAGTGTAATGTGATCGCATGTCGCTTGACTGGTTGGGCCCCTCCGTAACACTGGCGCTGGGCGTTGCCGCTTTCTTCGTGGGCGGCTTGAATGAAAGACAGCGGGACCAACGGTTGTCAGTGCGCGAGCACCAAGCAAGAGAGCAAGCAGCTAGAGAACGACGTGCGGACGAGCGAAACCGGTTTCAGCTCGAGAATTACTTGGCCCTTCAGGACGCATTGCGGGAGTGCATGCGCGCACACACGATGATCATTTGGGCTGATATCGCGAGAGTAAAAGAACACGGAAACTTCGGTCATCTCCCTGAAGATCTCGACCAAGAAGCTTTCAGCGCCGACATACTTTTCAATCGGCTGGCAAACCGAGTCCTTGACGACGAAATGCGGGACCAACTGGGTGAGTTCAAATCCGCAGCCGTTACAACGAAAGCGCCCCCGTTGGACAAGAGCATCTCGAATGAGGATGCGATTGCGCTATTGCACGGTAGAAACAGCACGCTGAGTGATGTGTATCAAAAGACGGCTGACATGGTTGGTGTCCGCCTGCGGCTCGAACTCGGGCGTGAGGCGAACTAGCTCGAATTTTGGCCCCCGCATCGTATTGGTATGCCATGGTCTTTTCGCGGCGACAGCCGCTGATCAAACGGCTGCATGAGCAAAATAGTGCGCTGGGCCGACATGATGGCAATGGAAATCTAAACCGATTTATCCAGGGATACGGAAGTTCAGATAGTCCGATCAACGTTTAGCAAATT
>Ga0070753_1002187_pt1 | contig 10509 bp, 9 predicted proteins | sample VirMetDEL_Aug_31_FD_77441 | JGI IMG/M metagenome (GOLD analysis project Ga0070753, IMG submission 77441) | Aqueous microbial communities from the Delaware River and Bay under freshwater to marine salinity gradient to study organic matter... | ecosystem: Environmental > Aquatic > Marine > Coastal ... | reverse complement strand
TTGACCCAATTTGTTTGCCCCGATGTTCGTTTTCCGTGGCGTGTCGTTCGCACAATGCTGAGCATTGTGGCGCGCGCGGGGGTTTGTGGCCGGCGCGGGTGTACGTTCCGGCGCACTCGTGACAAAGGGCCGCGCGGCTGCGGTAGTGGTTTCGGTTTTGGGTCTCGGTTCAGCCTCGGTAGCTCCGGCGGCGTCATCCTCTGGAGGATTGGTGCCGATGATTCCGTTGGATACAGTCGGGCGCTCTGGGGAAGGATGCCTGCGTAGGCTGCGGCCCCGACGCCTCCGACAGAAAGAACGCCGGCAGCGATTGCTGCAGCAGGGAGCTTGCTACTCATGAGTGTGTCGAGAAGCGTCGTGGATGCTCTTAAAACGTCGTGGTTCGATTTCGAAAGTGTGTGCGTGCGCCCACACTGATGTAATCGCCCACGAGCTCCTTCAGGTTACGCCTCAGGCAGAAGTTTTTTGCGATTGTGGTGTTGGCCGGCGCGCAAGACAAAGGCGCCGCGTATTGCGGCGTGTGAAGGGGCACACCATCAACTCTGGCGCTGTACGGTAATTTGCCGTACATTTGATCTATGGTCACCCCAACGAAAAATGAACGACTCGAGCTGCGCCTCACTTCTGATCAAAAACAGAATATTGAGCAGGCCGCTGCGATTTCGGGCCGTTCTGTCACTGATTTCTCCGTTCCCCTGCTCATCGAGCAGGCTCAAGAAGTCATTCGCCAAGAACGGCAGCTGAGAATGTCGGCGCAGTCGTGGGACGCGTTCAATGCAATTATGGATGCGCCGGCAAAGCCCGTGGCGGGCCTCGCCGAGCTCTTGCGCCGGCCGTCGGTGTTTAGCGATTGACTTCGCTATCTCGTCCTCGTCCCATTAGCGCGGGGGACAGCTGCGTCACCTTCGACTGTGGAGAGAGTGCGTTGGACGAGTGGGTGCGTTCGCGAGCGCTCAAAAATGAGAAGACCGGTGCTTCACGCACGTTCGTCAGCGTGGATGCCGACTCGGGATTGGTCGCGGGCTACTACTGCCTTTCGGCGAGCTCGCTCGCTCGCGATGATGCCCCGTCTACCCTGCGCCGAAACATGCCCGATCCAATCCCCGTGATACTCATCGGGCGGCTGGCGGTGGACAAGCGATTCAAGGGCTTGGGGCTCGGTGCATCGTTGCTGCAGGAAGCAGTTCTTAAGGGCGTCGAGGCGTCGCGAATCGTGGGAGCGCGGGCGCTCATCGTGCACGCGATCAGCGAGAGCGCGGAGAAGTTCTACCTCAAATTTGGCTTTACCCTCGTGCCAGGTAGCGCTCGCGTCATGTACATCACGATGGCCGACGCCGAGGCTACTATCGCCGGGATGATCTCTTAGGGCTCCACAGCACAGAAGTGGTACTCTTGTTTCATGAGTGACACTTTCAATCTGACGGTGGGAAACAAGGGCCGAGTCGTGTTGCCTGCCGCACTGCGGGAAAACAGGAACTGGGGTGAGGGCACCACTTTGGTCGCGCTCGAAACGGAGCGTGGAGTGGTGTTGACCACCCGATCCGAGTTGCAAGCTGTGGTCCGTGCGCAACTGGCGGACAAAGACATCGTCGGCGACCTCCTTCGAGGGCGTCGCGCTGAGGCATCTCGAGACGACGTCGCGTGAATGTCTTTGACGCTTCGGCTTTGCTCGCGTATCTTGCGGGGGAGCCTGGTGCCGATGCCGTGCAAGCGCGCCTCGAGGCAGGCGGTGTGTGCGGCGCCGCCAACTGGGCTGAGGTTGCACAAAAAGTGCAGGCCGCCGGGGCATACTGGCCAGATGCTCGCGCGTTGCTTCGTGGGTTTCCGCTGACGGTTGCCCCGGTCACCATTGACGATGCAGAAGCCGCGGCCGCACTGTGGCGCCGAGGCGAAGGGCTCTCCCTCGCCGACCGCCTGTGTCTGGCTCTTGCCGCTAGGCTCGGCTTCCCGGCAATCACGTGTGACCAGCATTGGGCTGGCCGCGATGGCGTCGAGGTCGTTCGCTAGGTTGAGTAGGGAACCTTCGCCCAACAAACCCGTCGTGGTCTACCTCGACATGAATGTTTGGGTGTCGATGACGCGTGGTTGCGCCCAGAGCGAGACGAGGTGGACTGCGGCGCGCTCTGGTTTGAAGGCGGCGGTGTCCAATGGCCAGATGGTGGTTCCTCTGTCAACCGCGCATTATCTCGAACTCTGGCATAGGCGCGAGCGGCGGTCACGGGAGCAGGTGGGCGCAGTTATGCGGGATGTAACAAGCTACGCGTCAATACCATCGACATATAGTGTGCGTCGCCGTGAGGTGCGAGCGTTGGTGTCTCAACTTGTAGGTAGACCATCGCCTCTCCCGTCGACGAGTGATCTGATTGGCCACGGCGCGGCGCACGCGTTCGACTCACCTCACGGTCGGTTCCGCTTCATAGAGTCACTCGCCTCGCCCGACGGCAAGGTGAATGAAGGGCATGCAGCCGACCCGCCCGAGAACTGGAACACTCTGGACCGAACCGGGCCAGAGTGGGAGTGGCTCCAACTGGTTGGAACCCAGCCAATCCTTGAAAGCGAGGGAGTCGAACGAACCCCCGAGCATCGGTACGGAACTCAGCACATGGAGGATGAGCTCCGGCTCCGCGAGTACCTTGTCCGTGAGCCCAAAGCGCGAGGGCATCTGTGGGACCATCTCGTGGCTGACGAACTCGACTCCCTGCGGGACGAGATAAACGAGATCTCCGAGGAACTGGACGTCGACCCACATGGATTTTTCCTAAGGGGCATTCTCGGAGAGACGCCGCCCGAATCAGTGCATGCGTTCATTGCGCGACTGCCTTCGGCGTTCGCGTGGGCAACCTTGCGTCATTGGAAACATCGCGACCTGACCCACCCCTGGGAGCAGCACGACTGGACAGATATCTCTGCGCTCTCCGTTGCCGTTCCGTACTGCGATATCGTGATCACGGAGCGCCGCTGGGCGCACATGATCAAAGCGACTCGACTGGCCGAGCGGCACGACACCGAGGTGGGGTACGGCCTCAGGTCACTCGAGTCCCTGCTCTCAACGGTCTCATAAGCAAGCCTGAGCCCGACGAGTTTGCTTCCGCGAGCGAAACTCAGGGCGCGGCGCGGCACCACCTTGAGCGTCCGACCTCCTAGATAGAGTAGGGCATGAGGTCGATCAGACCTTACGCAACCGGGGAGACATTCTCAGCCTGACTCGTAAGAGGCTCCGCGAGCGCTCAGAGTGGTCCAGGCGCAGGTCGAAAAACTCAGTGTCGAAAGGGGAATTGGTGGATCAGCCCGATGCTCGCTTCCGTTTCATCGATCTTTTTGCTGGCTTGGGCGGGTTCCACGTAGCACTTTCTGAACTCGGTGGCAAAGGTGTGTTCGCCGCGGAGTGGGAGCCGACCCTCAACTCGCTGTATAAGCGGAACTTTGGTATCACCCCGTGGTCCGACGTGAGCGATCTTGACTCCGATGCGAAGATCGCTCAGGAAATTCCCGACCACGATGTGCTCACTGCGGGTTTCCCTTGTCAGCCTTTTTCGAAGGCCGGTGAGCAACTGGGTTTTGAGCACACGCTCCAAGGTCAGTTGTTTTTCACTGTGTTCGAGATACTCAAAGTTAAACGCCCTCGCCGATTCATACTCGAGAACGTCCCGAATATCCTGAAGCACGACAGCGGCAACACCCTCACGACCATAAAAAACAAGCTCGAGAATGAGCTTGGGTACACGGTTGCTGTCGAGCGACTCTCGCCTCACCAGTTTGGTGTTCCTCAGATCCGCGAACGGGCCTATTTCATTGGCTCACTCGACGGTCTCGATGATTTTAAGCTGCCAGAGCCAACTCGCAACGAGACAGACATCAGTTCTGTACTGCAGCAGGGGGGCGTTGACGTCCGCGCTGTGCCTGAGCAGACACTTCGCGCGATCGATATGTGGGACGACTTTCTGCGCTTGTCCGGAGAGGTGAAGCTCCCCTCATTTCCGATCTGGTCGATGGAGTTCGGGGCTACCTACCCGTACAAGGACGCCACGCCTCCAGCGCTTTGGAAAGAGCAGAAGGCTCACGGACTCGACGAGTTTCAGGGCAACTTTGGATTTTCTCTGAACGGTCTCACCGTTGAGCAACAGTTCGCGTTGCTCCCAAGTCACTCTAGACGCCCTGGCGATTACAAGTTTCCGACGTGGAAGCAGTCTTTCATTCGTCAAAACCGCGACTTTTTCGAGGCAAACAGCAGTTGGATTCTGCCATGGTTAGACAAATGGAAGCCTTGGGAGTTCCCGTCGAGTCTGCAGAAATTTGAGTGGAATGCGCAAGGTGAGGAGCGACGAATTGACAAGTTCGTCGTTCAAGTCCGAGCTTCAGGTATCCGCGTGAAGCGCACCTCAACTTCACCCAGCTTGATCGCGATGACTCACACTCAGGTTCCGATCCTTGGCTCCGAGATCGCTGGAGTACGGCGGTACATGAGTCCCCACGAGTGTGCGGCTCTGCAGAGTCTGGGAGAGATTTCGCTTCCCGAGAGCGATTTGCACGCGTATAAAGCGCTTGGCAATGCTGTCAACGCGCGTGTTGTGAAGGAGATTGCCGAACCGCTCCTTGCTCAGTTTCTTACGGATGAGTCGAGTTCAGATCAACAGGTTGCCGCTTAGCGGTCACGGGATTTACTGAGGAGTGTCGGATTGAGTAACAGCATCGAAGAGATTGAATACGACGAGGTCCAGGACGACGACGCTCTCGCACAGTTGCAAGCCAGAATCGCGGAGTCGCTCTCAGAGTTGTCGATGGCGACAGATGCCCCACCGGGGGTTCAACCGTGCTCTCCCTTCGCTCCGAGCGAAGTCACCTTCGACGCAGACGTATGGATGTCTCGCCTAGCTGACGTTCAGGGATGGCTTCACTTCGAGGACGACCTGCAGACCACCGATACTGAGACCTTCCTGACGAACCTTGTCTCGTCGCTTGGCTTCGACAGCCCCACAGCTGGAACTGAATCGGGCGCAACGGGCCTATCGCTGACCGAAGCTGCACTGGAACGACTGACTGAACGCGCTGAACTTGCAGTCCGGCTGCAACAAGACTTTTTGACCGACATTGACGCCGAGGGCAGCAGTCGAGCTTCTGCAACCGCCGCCTGGGCTGAAGCTTGGATAGCTGAAGAAGACAACGCTGAAGCAGTTGTGCCCGAGCCAGTGACCGCGAAGGCCGATGTCTGGCACATCTTCCAACTGACGAAAAAGAAGCTGAACCTCGCACCTTCATACCAGCGCGGCGACGTATGGCGCACCGGGGACCGTCAGGCACTAATCGAGTCGATCCTTCGCGGCATCCCGCTTCCTTCGATCATCCTGCTTCGCACTGGCGGCACGACCCCGCACGATGTTGTCGATGGTAAGCAGAGACTCACAGCAATTCTGCGCTTTGTTGGTCAGCACCCGGTCGCGCTTGCAAAAGTTGCCGAGGCAGATGCTATGTACCCGGATGCGGGTCTGCGTTCGCTATTCGAGACCGATTACCCGAAGTTCCGCAGGGCTTGGAAGCGATACGTGGGCGAGCCCTTGACAACCAAGCTCGAGGACGATTTTTACTTCCCGTTCAAGCTTCGGAGTGATACGAATGGCGGGCTGGTTGGTCCTGATCTGGAAGCTCTCCGCGGACGGTACTTCACGGAGATCCGCGAAAACACGATTCGCGTTGCTGACCAAGAGGTAACGGTCGAGGAGCTGTTTGAGGGTGCGCCCGACTATAAGGTTCCGGTGATCGAATACACCAAGGCGAGCCAGAGGCAGATCCACGAGGTCTTTAAGCTTTACAACAAACAGGGAATGCATCTCAACGCCGAGGAGATCCGCAACGCTGTCTACCACGACATTGAGTTGACGCGCGCGATCCTTGTCGCTGCTGGCGACGCGAGTCCGCGCGCCAGCATCGCGGACGTAGCGCCCTCGCTCGCAGGCGTCGATGGAACCCTCGAACTTGGCAAGAATCTCGCCGACTACGGGTTCGGCGAAGCGCGTTACCGTAGGACAAAAGTTCTCGGCTGGGTGGTGGCCGTGCTTGTCAACGACACGCACGGAAAGCTACTCCCCTCGACGGCTCGGCATACAGATCTTCTTCTGAGCCAGGTTCAAAGCAACGCTTCGCATCCGCTGCGAGACGGCGCGCGCATTGCTGACCTATTCGGCCTGATCGCTAGATCAGCAGACCTCCACGCGTCCCACGATGAGCTTTGGCCAGACAAGTTCCGAGGCGACGGTAAAAGCAGCAAGTGGCAAGACCTTCAACTCGTTGGATCACTGGTCGGAATCACGATCGCTGCGGCAGGAGCGCCCGACGACATTGAGGATCGGATCGAGGCGTCGGCCGACGCGATCCGTCTGGCTGCCAACGACGAGTGGACGCGGCCCGAGAAAACTCAAACACGCTCCCAGTGGGACTACATCTCGCGGATCGTCGAGGACATCGTTGAGAAGTTGGATGTCGATATCGTAGCCGCGTCAGAGGCGATCCGTACGCGATTCGGCTCGTCGGGTGTTGAGTCGCTTCTGGGCTCCAAGCTCCCGCCGAAAGACGAGTAACGCCGCCGACATGACCGAAACCAAAACGGAACGGGTGTACCTCGACGCGCCGACAAGCGAGCCAGACTCTTGGTGGGGTCGGTACTCCGCTGAACTGACAGGACTCACGACGACTGCCCGAACTGCACTCGGGACTGACAGCGCCTACATCCTGGACCGCGGCATTTTCGGTGCAGGCGAGCCTGGTACGGACGAGTGGCCCGAGGACCGAGCGCGGACGGGCCTCGTTATGGGGTCGGTCCAGTCTGGTAAGACTGCATCCATGTTCGGTGTCACCGCGCTCGCCCTCGACCGCGGCGTTGACGTCGTCGTCATCCTCGCAGGCACTCGACTGTCTCTCTGGCGTCAGACCTACGAACGCCTTACTGAGCAACTCGACGCCGGTGAAGACAGTGCAGCTAAAGCGGGTCGACGAGTTCTGTGTCCTGCACCCGGGATCGCGCTGCCCGGTGCATCTACACCGCTCCAAGATACCTACAGACTGTCCTCCGCGCAGGTTAGACGGAAGCTCAGCCAGAAGCGCCCCTTGATCATCGTCGCTATGAAACAGGCCAACCACCTTTATGCTCTCGGGAGTGCTCTCCGCAACAGCGTCTTCGGGGCTGTACAAGAACTCGATCGTCCCGTGCACATGCTCGTACTCGATGACGAAGCGGACGACGGCTCCATCCTCGATGCCGCCGTGGAAGCGGGCCAAGATCCACTGTCCCCCAACCTCAAACAGATCCCTCGTGCCATCGCGGATCTCTGGGACCCTCGTTCGACGAATGCGCCTACGAACCTTTTCGCCACATATGTCGGATACACCGCGACGCCGCAGGCGAACTTGCTGCAGGAGGATCACAACCCGCTCGCCCCGCGAGACTTCGTGATTTCGTTGCGCACACCTCTCGACGTCGGACATCCCGTCGACCCCGATCGCGCCGATGCGCCGAGGTCATCGACCTATCCTGAGCCGACGGGGATCGACAATTTCTACACAGGCGGTGAGGTTTTCTACAAACGCGGCGCACCGGCGGAACTCTGCGTCGAGCTCACAGGACAGGCCGACGACGACCTCGGCGAGGCGATTCGGGCGTTCCTTGTTGCTGGCGCAATCAGACTCCATCGAGCCGGAGGACTGTTTGGGCCGCATTCCATCACGGGCGTCAGCTTCGATTCGCACAAGGAAGTGATTGCTGCATCGCCAGCGCCGCATTCGATGCTCTTCCATCCTTCCGTGGACATCGGGCGGCACTTTCAGGGCGCAGAAGATGTCCTGCTCTGGGCCGGGATCAGTGACCGGGCCACTGCCCGCGAACTTCTCGAATCAGGAGACGCTCGCTTGCCGGTAAAACTCATTGCGAAGATGCGCAGTGAACAGCCGCTCTGGGAAGCCTGGATTGATCGATATCGCCACTCGTCAGGCCAAATTACGACCGAGTTCAATGTGATGACTCCACGAACAATTCCTGACTGGCCAGCCATTAGACATCTGCTGGAAGCGGAAGTTATCCCTGGTACGAGAGTATCTGTCGTCAACAGCGACCCGACCGCCGACGACCGCCCCGAGTACAGGCCATCTTTCAACGGGGTAGATGGCCGCTGGAGCGCAGCCCGGGACCTGTCTACCATTTTCGTATCCGGCAATGTGATGGCACGGGGATTGACCTTAGAGGGAATGACGACTGCGCTGTTCCAGCGAGGATCGAACACCCCTCTCGCGGACACGCAAATGCAGATGCAACGATGGTTCGGCTATCGCGGCAAACACATCGAGCTGTGCCGCCTGTTCGCCGCGCGCCCACAGATTGATCTCTTTAGGGCTTATCACGACATCGACGAAGCCGTCCGGATCTCCATCTCAGCAGCGATGGAGGACAACGCTCCTTCTCCAGTCATGCTGCACGGTTTGCAGTTCCTTGCCACGGGGAAGATTGCCAACCTCGGTCGCACACCACTCTGTGCAAGCTCAAAGCCATTCGTGACCCTCATCAATAGCGGCCACTCACCAGATCCCAACGTCCAACTCGTTGCCGATCTCTTCGAATCTAGAACGTCGTCAAATTTGACCGTTGGGCGAAGCACCAGAGGTCGTGCCCTGGACGGCACTTTATCGCTTACAGAGGCCGCCGACTTGCTCGACAGCCTCGTCTTTAGCACATATAGCCCCGGAACAGATCACCAGTTAGGGGAGCTGTGGCGACAGGTGCAGGCACGACTATCGGCAACTCACGCACTCCCCACCCACACGCAGCTATACAACGCCCCGGCCCCGATCGATGGCGACCCGTCCGCTGTAAGATACGACTGCCCATATGCAATACCCGCATACTTCCGACTTTGGGATGCATGCCTAACGCGCCCCGTGCGTGGGCTGTTCGTCACAGGAGCGCCGTCCGACCTCTGGTCGATGTCCGACCTCCGCGACAAGCAGTCGCACCAGCCCAAGTTCTCTGTCGGTATTCGGTATGGCGCGGGTGCGCCGATCAGCAGCGGCCCCCTCGCGACTTTGGGGTTCGACATCCCTGCGACCCAAAAGCGCGTCGGCGCCAATGGGGAACTCGAAACCGAGTGGGGCGCCAACAACCCGGCGGCTGGCCCGCTCGACTACCGCGGAGACGAGTTCTTCGACTACTACCATCGCGCGGAACCAGTGCCGGTGCTCACGAGCGGTGCCCCATGGAGGCCCGAGGGTTCGCACGGCCAAATCCTGTTCTATGTGAACCAGCATCCCGGCCAACCGCACCCCGCTGTCGCTGTTGGCGTATGCATCCCGGCAGGTGGGCCAGAACAGTTCGCAGCTACTCGCGCCGGCATCGCCGTCGCGGCCTGACAGAGGTGCAACGACGATGACGAGCTACGAATCAGTTCTCCAAGTGATCGAAAGCGTCCCGAGCGCCGAATCCTCTGATTCGCGTGACGTGACCTGGACCAGTGACTCCCACGTCGTCGGCGTGGCGCGTGATCACGAGGGTAGAGTCGAGGTTTTTCTCGCGGGTGCTGAGTTGATTCCAGTCTCTAGCTCGGTCAGAGACGCAATCGAATTCCACACGTGGCATCGGGATAGAGCGTATCCCTTTGACGCCAACAGACTTCTGTTCCCCGCGCTTGGACACTTCGATCAGGTCGCGGCCTTCATATGTACCGAACTATTACGAGCTGGCGCCGACATGTCACTCGCCCACGCGTTTGCCCGAACCGAGCCCATCATCGAATTGGCAATTGAGAGGCTCCGCCTGTCAGGCCAGGCGATAGTCGGCCTTGCTGGCGAGTTGCTCCTACTCGATGCGCTGTGCCGCCGCGCCCGCGACGACCAGATTTCCCCGATCATCGGATCGTGGGACGGCTGGAAGAGATCGTCGCGGGACTTCTCCTGGGGTTCCACCGGTATCGAGGTAAAGACGACGACACGCAGCACCTCTTCGCATCTCGTTGAGGGCACGCACCAAGTCGAGCGTAGCGATGGTTCTGATGGAAGCGAGGGCGAGGATCGACTCCTCCTGGTGAGCATTGGTCTGCAGCCTGTCGAGAGTGGGGGCAATGCCTTCACAATCCCTCAATTGGTGGATCGGATCATCGAGCGCATGGAGGAAGCCTCACTTGGGAACGCGGTTATTGAGAAGTTCCTCAGCCGAGTCGCAGAATATGGTGCAGGCTCTGGTGCCGGGTACGAACACAACGCGCTGACCCCTGACCCGTCCTACCTGAAGCCGTACTTGACGGCATTCTTCCGCGCGTACAACATGTCCGACAGCGCCATCGAGGTCCTGCGACGAGACGACGTAGCGGTCCATAACCACGTCAACGTGGACTCGGTGAGATTTCGCGTGGAACTGCCAGCCTTCGTGAGCCCCGCTAACCCTGTCGTAGGCGCAAACCAGGTAGCAGATGTCATCCTTGATTTCACCCCGAGCTCAGAGGGTCGCGGGTAGCTAAGACGAAACCAGTGATGACA
>Ga0070753_1002176_pt1 | contig 10529 bp, 11 predicted proteins | sample VirMetDEL_Aug_31_FD_77441 | JGI IMG/M metagenome (GOLD analysis project Ga0070753, IMG submission 77441) | Aqueous microbial communities from the Delaware River and Bay under freshwater to marine salinity gradient to study organic matter... | ecosystem: Environmental > Aquatic > Marine > Coastal... | reverse complement strand
TTCATCATTCCGAACCGCAGTAAAAGCGGTAAGCGGTTTAGCGTAAAAGACAATGTTTGACGGTCTACAACAGGAACTTCAGCGGTTTCGTCAGGAGGGGTTGCCCCTTTCTTTTGACCTGACCCAACTTGCCCTGCTCGGTCTTTTCTTATTTGTGGCGTTGTATATGGCTCTTGTTGCGGCTAAATACACAACCGGATGACTCAAGAATCGCCGTATATAGACTATGCCCTTGGTAGCATCCTTTTCGTTACCGCTCCCGTAGTACCGAGTATCTTTTGTTCGGATATGAGCGCGGGGGCAATAGAAAGCTATATGGCGATTGCAATTCAGGTTATGAGTTTGGCACTCCTTGTTGTGCGGTTTCGTAAACACCTTCAAGACAATGAAAAAGAGTAGCCTAACACGTTTAGCCATTTTGGTGGGTCTTGTTGCGGGATTGCTTTCCATACGCTACCACCTTTTTATCGAACCCAAGACCCGTCAGTAACGCGGGTCTTTTTATTTTACGAGTATGCCCATCTACTCCCCGGACATTTTTTGCTTCCGCATCCAAATGGCGGCGACAACCACTACGGTTACGTCTACGCCTTTTACGGATATTGGGGTGATTAACGAGGTTGCGGGGACTTCGTGTACTCCGGGATGGACTCCGCCACCACCTGATACCGCGTGGGGTTTTACGATAGATACTTCCCTTGACGCTTCCACTCAGTTAAACCTTCAATGGAATCAGGGTCTTTCGACACAGATAAGAGTTTGGTGGGGTGATGGTACTGCCGAAAATTACAGTTGGAACGGCTTACAAACCGCTTCTCACACTTACGCAAGTGACGGAGTTTACGATGTGTACGTTCAAGAGGTAGTTGGTGAGATGACTCAGTTTACAATCTCACCTCCACTTATGTTGGTGGACGTTTTACGTTGGACAGATTGGCGTGGTGGTGGACAAGGGGCTACAAGTCTTTCGGTTATATCTGCTACCGACGAGCCTAATTGGAGAGGCTTTCCCCTTTCCCCTCATCTTACCTCTTTTTTCCGCAACTCACCTATTGTTAGTGGTGTGGGTCATTGGACTACCATAGGCACGAATGGCGGCTCAAGTATTTTTCGCAGTGCTTACAGATTCAATGAAGATTTAAGCGGTTGGGATACAAGCGGATGGACAAGTATGTCTCTGACTTTTTATGCGGCAAGTAGTTGGGACCAAGACATCGGGATGTGGAACATAGGTCTTGTTACAAGTGCCTCGCAGATGATTGAATCAAGCGGTTTGTCTACTGCCAACTATGATAAACTTCTTATAGGTTGGGCGGCACAAGCCCCCAACATTCAGACAGGAGTGACTTTTACTCGTGGACCACAATACACCATTGCGGCACAGGCGGCTCGCAACGTCCTTGTGGGAACGTATTTGTGGGCTATTAACGATGGAGGACTTGCACCGTGATTAACAACTATCAATGTACTGAAGAGACGGGTCCAAAGTTTTGGTTGGTGTGGGATATGCCCGGAACATCAATCGACAACCGTCAGTACAGTTATATTACTCCTGTTTCTGAATTGTCTTCAGGCAGAGAGTTTTTAGAAGTGTTTGATACCGAAGAAGAATTAGCTTCTCGTGTAGACGAGTTAAAAGAACAACCCGGTTGGTATTGGCTTCCTGAAAACAGGATTCCGAACCCACCAAACCCAAACATTTGGGAAGAATAATTTTTACCTATGCCCATCAATTCACCTGACGTATTTGATTCCATCGGCGATGCCATTTTAGCATCGGGTGGTGGCGTTTCAACTTTTGTTGCCCTCAATGATACTCCGAGTAGCTACGCAGGTAGCGGCGACTATTTGGTTTCGGTTAATGCCGGGGCTTCTGCACTTACGTTCATTGACCCCAATACAGTTGGTCGAAGCACTTTTACTGCGCTGAACGATACTCCGGCAAGCTATTCCGGTAGCGGAGGTTTTTTAACGGCGGTCAACGTCGGTGCTACGGCACTTGAGTTTATCGACCCTACGACTGTGGGTCGCAGTACGTTTATTGCACTCAACGATACCCCTGCTTCGTATGCGGGCGGTGCGGCAGATGCTAAAAAACTTGTTCAGGTCAGCGCGGCGGGCAACACCCTTGAGTTTACCGACTCTACCTCGGCTTCTCTCGATGGTCAGAAAATCAAGTTTGACGTTCGCGAGGATGCTTACGGGGCTACGGGCGACCACGAGGGCGAGTTGCTAAAAATCGGTACGGCAAGCCAAACCCAAGGCGATGTCTTGTATTGGGCGGGAGCAGATTGGGCGCAAGCGCAAGCCAACGCCGTCAGCACCTCTACGGGTCTTTTAGCTATTGCCCATACCACAGGCAGTCCCGGTACGGCAGGGGCGTTGCACCAAGGTTTTGTTCAGTTGAGCGGAAACCCCGGAGGTACTGCCGGAGACGTTCTTTACCTTGACGATAGCGGGGCGGGAAGGGTCACCAATACCGCTCCTACGGCAAGCGGAAGCATCGTGCGCGTAATGGGTTACAACATTGATGCGGCAGGACTTATTTACTTCAATCCGAGTCCGGATTGGCTTGAGATTGTGTGATGGCGTTGGCAAAAAGAAAAAACGGGGTTCCGTTAATCAACAAGGCTAAGGCTTCAGGAGTACCAATTACTTCTTTGGGTCAGAAGTTTGTTGACCTTGATTTCGAGTTTATGCAATTTGAAATCAGTACGGTGCAAGGTGGAAGTACGGACCTTCATAGTAGTTGGTTTGGAACGGGCTTTGTTGCTGAATGTGCTGATGTCAGTTGGGGAGACGGAAGTTTTGAAGCTGTTCCTTGTACCTCAGGAGTCGGTTTAAACAACCTACACTCCTATGCTTCTGACGGAAACTACTCTATTCGTTATTATTCACTTAGTCCTTCTTTAGTAAGTGCTTTTAGAAATGTAACAGGTCAGACGAGTGTTGCAACTTTCATCACCGACATTACAAGTTGGGGATGGACCATTGGGGACCCAAAATTTTCCAATAAATTTTCAAGCGACTATGTAAGCACTATTAGCGCAACAGACCTTCCCGGTCGGGTGACAACCATAGGCGCAAGTGGTACTGCGATAACTTTTGTTGGTATATCTAATTTTCCTGACGACTTATGGGCGGCAGGAGGTTTTGGTAATTCTACCTTGTACAACGAGGACTTTAGTAGTGTTCGTCCGGCAACCATTGGAACGTCCGCTACGAGCAAGTTCAGGTTGGCATTAGCATTTAACAGAAACCTTGGAAGATGGAGCGAGAACAATATGACTCGTAATGTCAACAATTTCTCACGAATGTTTGAGTTGACCGAAGCCTTCAACAACGGGGGCGTTGGGGGTTCAGGCGTTGGGATGGACACTTGGAACGTGAATCAGACGTATGCCAAAGGTTCAAATACGAGTGTTACAACCAACAAGTTAATTGATAGCACAGCCACGTTCATATCTGATGATGTTACTGCGGGAATGGAGGTGTATATCGTCTATCAGCGAGAGTTCACAACGATTGCCTCAGTCGATAGCGAGACAGAATTAACGCTTAACGCAGACCTGTTTACGACCTCACCCCAAAATTATTTGATAAGGAAAGCAGGGGGAACAGCGAGTATGTCATCGATGTTCTATCAAAACAGGACTTTCAACCAATACATTGGTAGTTGGGATATAACGGGGCATACAAACCTCATCAGTTTTATGGACCAAAGAAATGGTTATGGTGCCTTCAACCAAGACATCTCAAGTTGGGACATTGTAAATGTTACTAATATGCAAGCGGCATTCCGGAATTCAGAGTTCAATTTTGGAAACCCCGTTGGAGTAGCAAATACTACTGCTCAAGCGTGGAACGACCGGACGTGGCAAGTAACAAATTGGGTTGCAACGTTTTCAGGAACAGGATTCAATAGTGACACTTCCGGATGGTCATTTGGAAAACTTGGAAATAGTAGCACTAATACAACCCAAACTGACTTCAAACTCATTGACAGTACAGCAACCTTCATCACTGATGGCGTTAATACAGTAGAGAGGGTAACGAATATGGACACCGGAAAGCAATCGACCATTGTCTCTGTTGATAGCGAAACCCAACTCACGCTGACGACCAATATTTTTGTAGATGCCGGAGCAGGTGAAAACTATGAGATTTTTAGACCCACAACTTTAGGAGGTTCAGTAATAATACAGGTTGAATACGATGTTGGTGTTTGGGATACACGTTGCATTACAGGTTTTGGTAATATTACAAGTTATGACCCCAATAGAACGCAATGGGATTTAAGTGGTTGGAACACACGGAATGTAACTTCTTTCTCTTTCTTATTTGCGTCTTCGTCAGGTGTTTCAACGTGGGATTTTGAATTCAGGAATTGGGAGCGAGGGGCTATTGGTGACGCTGATTATAGCACAGTAAAGTGCGTAACGAGTTTCCAAAATTTGTTCTACCATTGTGATGCACCCTATCAAAATAAAGGTTGTGAGAATTGGGACACAAGGAACGTCACCACAATAGCGACAATGGTTCAAAACGGACGATGGCATCAAAGTGCAGGAGAGTGGGATATTCGCAGTTTGACAAATGCAAGTAACGCTAACATTGGAGGAACAGGAGGAGGTCGAATAACTCGACTGCAAGCCCAAGTGTATTTGCAATGGGCTTTCCAAACTCCGGGTCCGCAGGAGGGAGTAAACGGCACACTTATGTTGGGTAATAGCACCGTTTTTAGTCTTTCCGCAACAGAGTCTACGGTTGCTTCAGGAACAACTACCGGAGTTGGAACTACAACTACTGATAAAGTCATTGATTCAAGCGCGACGTTTGTCACCTCCGGTGTTGCTGTCGGAGACACCGTAAACAACACCACAACCGGAAAATATGCCTACGTTACGAGTGTAGATAGCGAGACGCAGTTGAGTGTAACGCAAGAATATTTTGGGACTTCCGGAGATTCTTACACCGTTGTTACGGGATATGATGGACAAGAAGCGTATCACGGTTTCCGAAAACTTGTAGCCCCTACTCCCAACACAAACCGGACAACAGGAACTACAACGTCTACCACAACCAACAAACTCGTGGACTCTTCTGCCACTTTCCTGACTAATGTTCAAGAAGGGGATTTGGTAAAGAACACTACTGACGGGACGTACAGCTACGTTGACTCTGTTGATAGTGATACAGAACTCACTTTAGGAAATGATATTTTCGTAAGCGGAGAATCATATTCTGTTGACGGTGGTTTTGGGTGGGCTATTACCGGAACTGTATTTAGCTAACGATGTCACATTTAATTACAACTAAGCCGTATTGGTGTCTTACTGAAATGCCCGGACCTATTGGATTTGCTTACGGTTGCAGTGAAGTTGGAACAGAAATTGACTGCAATCCGGCATACACGCTAAACAACTTCGACACCGAAGTCGAGTTGGCGACGTTTGTAGATGGTATCAAGGGAATTCCGGGTTGGTATTACGAGTGTGAAAACCGCATTCCATATCCTCCAAACTTGGTGGAGTGGGATTACGGAACCTGCGTTGAGAACCGCCTCGTTCCACCCGAAGACTAAATGCCCTACCGCATTTCGCAATACACGTTGGGTCGCGCCCGGATTTTAGGCGTTACGGTAAAACCTTCTACGAGGAAGGGAAAGAAGATTGACGTTTTCAAGGGTGGTAAAAAAGTAGCGAGTGTAGGGGCGTTGGGTATGAAGGACTACCCGACGTACAAAAGGCTCGAAAGGGCGGGGTCAGTTCCTCCCGGCACAGCTAAAACGAGGCGGGAGGCGTACAAAGCGCGTCACGCGAAGGACCGAAAAGTATATGGTTCTCCCGGTTATTACGCCGACCAACTCCTTTGGTAAAAAACATTCACTAAAATTGTAGGTATGAGTAAGACCGCAAAAGTTGTCGTTGCCCTGACTATGCTCGGAGTGGCGTATTTCCTTTACCGCAAACTCCGCACGGGCGGACCCAAGCCGCTAAATACTTCTACCAACGGTCCACAGATTGGCGACGGGGGGTTAAATACACCACCCGATACCTCTACTACGGTAGATGTCAACTACGGGTGCGTGAGCGGCAGTCAGTACGCCAACACCTGTACCTCCATCAATTTTACCAATCCGGATGCCAATATGGGTTGTTGCGGTCGTCAGGTCTACAACTTCCAAAAGGCACTCAACGAGTACCAAGCCTTCGGTCTTGTCGAGGATGGGCAGTATGGAAGCAATACTAAAATTGCCCACCAAGCCATCCGTAGTCAACAAGCCATCCCGCCGGACCTCCCCGGAGTGAATTTTAGCTTCTGATATGCCGAGACGTTCAAGCTATAATGCGGTTAGGGTTCAGGATTTCTGTGAGCAAAAAATTGCTCCGTTTTTTGAGGACGGCTACGTTGACAGAAACAACTTTCGGGTATCCAATTTGGAGGCTTTACGGGCATTTCCCGATAAGGCATTCAAGGCGTTTTTGGCTCGTAAAGTGCTTCAACTTCCCGGTAGTATCGCCGCTTCGGTGTTTAACATTACCACCGGATTGATTAGTCAAGCCGAAGAGACCGAAGTAACCTTTTCTCGTAGTGGTCAACCCCGCCAACCCAACGCTTATTCGAGAGCGAGTCGGGACTATATGACTTCACAAGGTCATTTTAAGGTTCCGGGATATGACAGGGTATTTAGGTTGCGACCTGCGGGTTTACGTGCCGGGGATAAAAAACAGCTTTTCAAAAACTTTGCACGACTTGCCATCGTTCAAAATCGCGGTGCTGATGTAGTCAACTTTCAAATTCGATTGGTGGCAAGCTATATGAGCGAGGAGGACGCTATCTTTTTTAAGAATCAGACACTTCCTGCGTGGAGAATTCTTGTTGCTCGTGCTATGGCAACGGATTCAAGCGGCGCGTCAACTCCGGAGGCTACTCAACCGACGGCTCCATCTTATATTCCTGAGTCGCGTCGGGCGGGCATTGTTCAGATGTCTACTGAGACCACTATCCAAGAGTTGATTTATCGAGGTACAGACCGAGATACGGCAACGGCATTTGTAGAAAAGTTCAACAACTTGGGACTTTTCGTTTACGTTGTGGATTACACAGCCGAGGTAGAAAGTTTGACCGAAGTGCAATTACGATTGCCAAGTGAATCTTCGTCAGTAACCGCTATGCCCGCGGAACAGGAGATTAGAACTGCTTTTAGCGAAACAAGGATTGGAACCCTGTCAAGTTTGAGAAGGGTGGACGATAGAGACTATCTCCTAAAATTTGATATTACAGGAGCGCGTCGCGCCGCGCGTGAACAATCCGAGCAAGCCTCAACTTCCGCAGTTGACCCAAGTCGTTTTAGTAATCAGATGACATCACTTGGTTATAGTGATGAGTTTATTGCACGAATTCTTGAAGAATTCAATAGCCGGGGGCTTGTTATTAGTGACATAACTTTAATTGACGAAGTAGTTTACGGACCCACCGAAACCAACTCTTTTGTCGTAAGTGTTCGAGCAGGTTTGCGGATAGGGGATTTCGTTATGAGGCAACTCCAAAGACGCTTGACATCTCTATACGAAAGAGAGGGGTACGTCCGTAGTGCCTATGTCACTCGTGATAATGATAACACACTTGAGATTCGTTTTTACCATACCGAAGTTCACGAAGACGATGCAGACGTAAACGTTATTGAAGGCGTAAGGCGAGCAACAGGTGATTCGTCTGCGATAGAACTTGGCAATCGGTTTAGGAGCGACTATGAAGGTTTGGCTCCCTATTTGCGAAACATCATTCCTTTAGGGGCTTATGCAAAATGCCGTTCTTTCGGTTGGTTGCATTCTAACATTGCGCATTGGTGTCGTGATTTTTGGGGACGAAACCTAAAAGTTTTAGGTGCTTCTACTTACACCGGAGGTTCGAGAGATACAGCAGTAAGGTATATGGGTCTATCTGTTGTGGAAACAAGTGATACAGCAACAGCAATCCGACCCAACACTTGGTTGGCGATACTAAGAGACAGTTTGATTGGCGCACAAGGTCCGGCTGAGGTGAGGGTAATGATTGCGGGTGCTTCGTATATCCAACCTGCGCGATTTAGGCGTAACCCAACGCGAGGAAATGTGTATGTACCGCTGATTGGTATTCCTGAACCGCTTGAATACGATTTGAGTGAAAGTCAACACGGTGAAACACAACCTTCCACAGAAGCTACGGAAGACCTAAGTAATATTCCCGAAGCGTCCCAAAGGGCTTTGAGAGTAAACGGTTGGACTGCGGCAGAAGTACGACGTTTTGCGCGGAGACTATTCTTGTTCGGGGGTACTGTGGTAAATGTGTACCGATTAGGCAACACACTAAAAATTGAAGGGAGATATTCAGATACGACAGATTTCTTTTCTTCAGCAGACGGTTTGCGCAACGCCGCTTTAGTCGCCATCAATAATCGACTGCGTAGTGGAAATGCGGATGCCGGGATTAACCGGGACACGAGGGTGTGGTCGGTGGAGATGCGGAACATTAACCTTTTAGGAACAGGCGAACAATCCGCACAGACTGACGAAAGTCAATACCAACCACAAGGTTCAAGTTATTTGCGATTTGTCGGTTACCAAGTTGCTTCACCAAACAGACTATTTACGAGTGGGGAACTTCCGTTTAATTGGGCATTGGCTCCTATATACAACGAACAAAGAAGTTACCTGCTTTACTTTTGGTACGAAACCTATGGTCAGTTTTACTATCTGTCTACGGGACCATTAACCATCACTGAACCCCTTACTCCATCGGATTCACTGTGGACTAAAAAACGCATTTTGGAACTAATCCCACAAGATGAACCGGGTAAGCTAAAACTTTACCGCGACGATTCTATGCAGGGAGGTGTAGCAAATGCGGTGCAGAGCATTATTGACGGACGCAATTACGCCCCGGCATTTACTCCGGTTAGGCGAGGAGAAAATTTCGACTCGATGGAGTTTAACATCCAAAATTTGGAATGGGCAGATTCTCAATTCTTCACAAATAACCAAGGAAGAATGGATAGGCTCAATTTTTGGGCAGGGTCTGCACAAGGGGCTACTACTTCAGAACGGGTTACCGATGAGCAGATGCGTCAAGTTTCGGAAATGTCGTTTACCGGAACCATCGGTTGGGAGTTTGAAGGTGAGGGAGGAGACAAAACGCATCGCGAACTGCGAAATTTCCTGTCAGCAAACGGAATCAATTTTTCTACAACAGGAGGTAGATATGGGGCGTGGGATTTGAAAAACGACCCAAGTGTACGAGGTTCAAACACGTTTGAAATTGCAAGTCCGGTAGAAACCGGAGAAGAAGGTATTGAAGACGTTTTGTTGTGTTGCCGAAATCTTCAAAAGGCAGGTGTATTGGTCAACGTCAGCGGCGGTGTCCACTTGCATTTTGGTTACAGAGATTGGGATTTGCAACACCGTAAAAACATTTTGAAGAATCAGATTACGGCAGAAAACTTATTTCGGGCAACGGTTCCAACATATCGCAGAGAAGCGCACAATAGATGGGCGAATTTGCTGTCAGGTGTAAGCAATATTCAAAATCGCATTGAAAATGCCACGACCCTTGATGAATTAAACGGAGCCTCCGGATACGGAAGATATTATTTCATCAATACTCGAACAGGAGATAAACCCACTTGGGAGTGGCGATACCCTACCGGAACCATTGAACCGGATAGTACCGAAATGACTATTCGACTAATTTCCAAGCTGATTGAAATCAGTAAATTCGGACTGTTACACGAGGATGACTGTAAGCCGGAAGGAATGAAAAAATGGCTTGGCGAGGAAATCGGTGGTTTTTGGATAAACAGAATGTACGAGTTGAGTACAGGTAGTTCAAGCAACCAACCGACCCGTACGCCAAGCACAATCGTCAGACGTTAAAATGGAATATTTTCTTAATATGAGCGGAAACGTTTTTGAAGCGTCAAGTCCAACTGACTTGGTGCAGAAAATGGGGCGTTTCAATGCGTGGACAAGGAATATGGATACTACGGAGTATATGAACTTCGTAAGCCAAGAGATGAAAGAATCGCTGAATCTAAACGTTGACGCAAGCGATGCTAAATCTTTTGTCAAGTCAATGATAAAAGTGGGTGGTTTGAAGAAATTGAGTCAAGCGCAGTTGAACAAGTACCGTAAAAACAAGTAAGCAAATGCAACGATTTCTCAAACGGAAAGGGTCCAAGCAAGGAACAGGACGTGCTAAAAAGAGTTACTACGTCACCCGCGACAGTAAGGGGCGTATCAAAAAATGGACGCAAGTGGGTCGTAGTTTACAGGCTGACAAGCGTATGTCACCTGCTAAAAACACTCCAAAGCGGAAGCGTAGAGGTAATCAAGGTGATTACACATACAAGGGTGTCCGTCGCAAATCAGGTTCCATCTTTTCAGGTCTATTCTAATGTCGAGTCAACGAAGTTTTGACCCTATCGCTAAAAAACTTGCATTTACTGAAATGCGAGTCAATGGCAAACTGTACTATCGGGATGTCGGAAG
>Ga0070753_1002172_pt1 | contig 10541 bp, 6 predicted proteins | sample VirMetDEL_Aug_31_FD_77441 | JGI IMG/M metagenome (GOLD analysis project Ga0070753, IMG submission 77441) | Aqueous microbial communities from the Delaware River and Bay under freshwater to marine salinity gradient to study organic matter... | ecosystem: Environmental > Aquatic > Marine > Coastal ... | reverse complement strand
GAAATGTTGATTTTATTCGTAGATACGATCAAACATCAGCAGACCAAGCAGTATTCAAATTAGAAGAAGGGAATCTTTTCCAACAAGGGGCAGACTTTAATCATCTTTTATTCGGGATTCCGGGTCCAAGACTTAAATCTTTGTTGGGCCCGGTAATCTATACCGTTCAAAGGCAGTTTACATCAACAGTAGATGGTAGTGGTAATTTAAACTTAACCTTAAACGCGAACGAACAAGTTAATGACGAATCTCGTTGGATCTTTATTAATGCTTCGACGGATTCAGTAGAAAGCGTTCCACCTTCTTCTTTTGGTGGAACAGCACCTGCTGTTACTATTGCTGTAAGCGGAACTCCTAGCACAGACGTATATCATGTTCTTGGTTATGTACAAAAAAATGCTGCACAATCTGGCGTTAAAACTTATACCGAATCTTGGGTCACTTCATCTTTAACAACAGATTCTTCTGGAACATTTTTCTCTACAAACCTCTATGACGGTATCCAACTCTTGGACGCGGTTGCCCTAGACTCTGCCGGAGATTCGGCACAAAATGTATTCAACGTCTTGAGTTTTGATGGAGGTCAAAGAGATAACTATTACGGGAAAATTAGATTAAATAATAATGGTGTACCTTCTGGTGTCTCTTCTATTAAAGCAAAGGTTGCTTATTTTGATTGGACCAGCACAGGTGATTTCTTCTCTGTAAATTCTTACCAAGACGATTCAGATTTTAGTTATTCTGATATCCCGCTTCACACAACAAACGCTGGATATCAATTCCCTCTCTACAACGTGTTGGATTTCCGTCATAGATTAGATCCAGCAGCAGATAACATGTCGGTTTCTGATACTAGAGAAATCCCAAGAAATGCGGATAATATCACATATAGTCTACAATACTACAACTCTAGGGTTGATCATGTAACTGTTGGATATGACCCCAAAACGTTTGAAACTCAAATAAAAGTTAATTCCGGCGGGGAATCAATATTCCCTCAGCAACCAGAATTAAAACAAAATGAGATGTTGTTGTACACCGTGTATTACGGGGGCAACACTATTTCCCCTGAAGATGTCTTTATTCAAAGGCATGTTCAGAAAAGATATCTCATGAGCGATATAAACCGTTTGGAAGAAAGAATTAATTTTTTGGAAGAAGCTGTTTCACTTTCTTTCTTGGAAAATGATGCAAAATCTTTGATAGAATTAACATCAGACGGTTCTGTTAGATCTAAGACAGGGTTTTTTGTAAACGACTTTACTGCTGGTATTGGACTTTCTGCGGGCACCCAAAGTTCTGTTTATATAGAAGATCCAAACTTAATAACTTCTTCTATAGATCCAGCAAAGGGTTTATTGTACCCAAGAAAAGATGAGAGAAATATTTCTCTTTTATTTGATTCAGATAACCAATTCGGTTCTAGGACTGGTGGTGGTAATTCTAACATCGTGCATAAAGGAGACAACCTATATCTCGATTATCAATCTGTGTTAGACCCGACAATGAAACAAGAACTTATTTCTTGGCGGTCAGACGGAGATTATGAAGAACATGGTTATTATAATGTCAACCCATATAACGTGTTCACTGGTGAGGGGTTTCTTGAATTAAGACCTCAAACTGATCACTGGGTCGACATCCGAAGATTACCAGATAATGTAATTAACGGTGGAACCAATATTGTTAGAACCATGGGCAGAGCCCCTTGGGGTAACACTAATTGGTGGCAGTGGGGTTGGCAAGGAACAACCCTTCCGCGTGGAATGAATCCAGAAAATTTGAGCGAAGGTCAAATTGTAAGCAGTACTGTAGTTACAACTGGCGGTGGCACGGAAAAATTCTCGCCACCTGTGACCACTAGTGACGTTAGAGATGTTGTTACTAATATTTCTACTGTGCAACAAAATTTGGGCGATAAAACTATCAGTGCCTTTGCTATTCCTTTTATGCGTCAAAGAAAGGTGTTCATGAAGGCACAAGGACTTCGCCCGAACACGAGATATTGGCCTTTCTTCGACAACATTCCAGTCGCCAAATGGTGCGTGGCATTAGCTTCTTCTGAATATTCTGACGCTATTCGTACTAGACAGCATTTGCGGGAATGGGGTGATGTGAATGTTAACTATAAAAGGCATCCAGATGCAATTGGGGCAACTCCTGACGTATTGATTACTGATGACGATGGAACCATGTATCTTTCTTTTTGGTTGCCGAACAATGCGCCAATCCCAAAAAATAGTACTGAAAATTCTTCTCTTGCTAATTGGGAAGCGTGGGTTAAAGATCAAAAGAAACAAGCAAATAGGTATGGTTCAGTTACAGACCCTCTTGTTTACGATGCTATTGGTTGGAAATTTAGAAGCGGTAGTAAGGAATTTGCATTATATGACGTTTCCAGTGGGAAAGAAGAAGATTCTATTTCTTTAGCAAGAGCAATATATTCTTCGCAAGGAACTATGAATCTTGTGCAAGCGCAAATACTAACTACTAGAATTGCTACTATCGAAAGAACTGTCGATGAAAGGGTTAGAAGGCAAGATCCATTAGCGCAAACTTTTGCGATAGATCCACAAAATGGTGTTCCGGGAGCGTATATAACCAAAGTAGATATTTTCTTACGCCGAGCGCCAAATTCTGGTGGTGTAACAGGTGAGGCGAAAATACCTCTACAATTACAAATTCGTGGAGTTAAGAATGGCACTCCTTTGAGTGGAGCAATTTCTCCTCAACATAGAGTGTATAAGTCTGCAGACGATTGCGCTTCTGTAGTAGATTCCATTGTGGATTTAGAAGATATCGATGACGTTCTAAGCAACCCAGTTACTTTTGAATTTGAAGAACCGATCTATGTCCGTGCTGGAGAAGAATATGCTATTGTTCTTCTAGCAGAATGTGATAAGTATGAGGCATTTATTGCAGAAACTTACGGATTAATCCTAGGAAAAACTGATAAAAGAGTTAATAAGCAACCTTCGATTGGTTCTTTGTTTTTGTCTCAAAATGGTTCTACTTGGACCCCAAAGCAAAATCAAGATTTGGCATATAGAATATACACTGCTAAATTCAAGCAAGAAGGTGTCGCTAACTTCTACAATAACCCACTACCGAAATTCGTTCATAACCAACCGAATACCTTGAAGACCATTGGTGGTACTGGAAAGTATGTTGTTAGTCATCTAGGACATGGTCTTGGTGTAGGAGATAAAGTAGAACTTTCTGGGTTGAACCCTGTTTCTATAATCTCTGGTGTTGACGGAAACACAATAATGGACAGTGCTGCTAAATCCTTTGTTGTTGATTCAGCAGATGCACTTTCTTATGTGGTTAATGTCACGGGTGCGACCTTTGATAGTGATGTATTTTTTGGAACAGATTCTGTTACCACAAATACAGCATTCCCATTTGATCGGGCCAATATCACACTAGAGCAAGTTAATGTTCCTGGCAGTAACATCAATTTGAAAGGTTCTTTTGTTAGTGGATTTAGCCACGCTCAAATTAATCTGACTCAAACTTCTGACCCCAGATTTAATATTGATGACGCAACTAAACCGTTTAGTAGTGGAAGCACTATATTCTTCGAGAATCCGAAATATCTGGCGAACCCAGATCAGGAATTTTCGGAAATATCAACACAAGGAGATTCTTCTCCGTCCATTGTTATTCGTGCAGAATTTAGTTCGAATCAATCTTCCTCCTTCGGCGGGACAGATGCCATAGCAATATCTGCTAGTGGATATGTTTCTGATATTTCTCCGCACATAGATACGCAGAGATGTAGAGCAGTGTTGGTTAATTACTTAATTGATAATCAACCTTTAGATTCTAATAATAGTGCTGGTCGTATTAATACTAATAGACCAAACGCATATCAACCAGAAACTGCTGCTATAATTGGAAGTTCTATCTCTAAGCATTTGACGAAGGTTGTGAAACTTTCAAACGCTGCTAATGGAATTAAAGTTCTCTCGAATATCCACGTTCCACCAGCAGCGAGCATTGATTTGTATTATAGAACTATAGGCAATGTAGATCAAGATATCTACGCTGTAGATTGGACTTATATTGCTCCAGAACAATCTCCCCCGAAGGATAAGTATGTCGGAGCAGAAGAATCGTTGAGAACTTATGGGGAGTACACTTGGTTGATTGGTGGCACTGAAGGCACTCTGACAGACTTTGTCGGATTCCAATTAAAGGTTGTTATGAATACCACAAACACTTGCCAAATTCCTATAATAAATAACATTAGGGCAATTGCTCTTATATGATTGATGAAAGATATTTGCTTCCAGTAGAAGGTTCTAATAATTGGAAAAAAGACCCTTCTACTGGGGCATGTATAAATACAAACAAGAGTGAAATTGAAGGTGCAAGAAAACGAAGGTTATTGCGGATAAAGAAAATGCAAGAAGAAAAAGAAACCCGCAAAGAAATTGAAAGTTTAAAGTCTGAATTATCAGAAATAAAACAACTATTAAAACAATTAGTAGAGAAATAAGATGTCGTCAAACCCAGCATTTAAAAACTCAGGACCAGTATTCCAAACGACTGACACTTTTCAGCAATTGGTTTCTGATCTTAATACGCTAAGAAGTCAATATGATTCTGACTTATTGTTTGTAGATTCTTCTCTGGGTGATTTAAGTTCTCTAACAACTACTTCGAAAACGCTCGTCGGAGGTATTAACGAACTCGATAGTGATATTGGCGCGCAACCGTTTACTAATTTAACGACAGATGCTAAAACTTTAACTGGCGCTGTTAATGAGATAGATGCAGTATTTGATGCCAGCGCAGAATCGATTGTAACTTCTGGGAATTTGTTGGTAGACGCTAACGGGGATATTATCCTAGACGCCAATGGGGCAGACGTACTTCTAAGGGATAACGGAACTTCATACGGTGCTTTAACAAATAATTCCGGAAATTTAATAATAAAAACCGGGAACACTACTGCAATAACTTTTGCCGATCAAAACGCAACGTTTGCCGGAAATATAACAATGCCGTCAACTGGCCCCGGTTCTCCTGGAACTAGTGCTAAAACTGTTAGCGGTGCTATAGATGAAGTAGAAGCGAGAATACCTAACGTATTTAATCGTTCCGGTACTCTTTTGAACCCATAATTGGATAATCTAGATTATGCCGTCTGAGTTTATTAAATCCCAACCAGTTACTTTGGTTGGATCTACCTTTGATACTCAAAGTATTGATTCTTCTCAAGAAAAATACTATGCATATCAAGCAGGGTTGTGGGTCACAGAACAATATGATTCTGCAGGTGCTAGATACAGTAAAAATTTATCTAAAGACCCGACCAACTCAGACGTTGTTGGTACTTTCACAAACACGTTTTATAATGAACCAATAGGAACCCACCCCGGAAGTTCTTTGAGTCTTGGGTCTGTCGCGACTACTCTTTATATTATGACAGACAGCGCAGAAGAAACTCAGTCTATGCCTATAGGCATTGATAGTTCTGGCGATATCTATGAAATGGATAGTGCTTCTTTCATAAGATTCGGGCAAAGATTAACGGAACATCTACACAGTAATGAATATCCGGGTTCTTTTAGATTAGGTTCTAGTGCACCAAACGCCGATTATTCTTTATGGGAATCTAATGTCTTCACTGATACTAAATCTGGTAAAGCAGATGTAGTCTATAACATTTATAGGAAAACGACCCAATCTTCTCTCGTTCCTTCTGCCCCGAGTAATTACATATTGACACTCGTTGATTCTTCTGGGGAATCTATAAAAGATATTCAAGAAACGACGTTAGCCCAAGCAAAATCAGTTTCTGGTAATTCTTTCTTGAGGGGTCAAGGTTCTTCTGGTGTAGGCGACTACTTGTTATTACCTTCTAGTCAAACACCCAACGGTATAGGCGAAACGGGAACTTGGGTCGTAAGGGGAACCGCGACCGATACAAGAAATGATACAACTCCTGTACAATATGCGAGTGCTCAATACACTAGTGCGCCATACAGTTCACAATACACTAGAGAATCAACCGGACAGTATACTGGGCAATCTTTTGTAGATGAACCAAACCCATTTTATTCTGGATTTGCTGCACTTTCTTTTGCTGGTTCTAGAGATTTAAATTTTTTAGGCACAAGAACCTTTACTAACTTTTATGCTGGGTCTAGAACGTTTACTGGCAATTATTTAGGTCAAAGAAGCTATACTAACACTTATGTTGGTACTAGAAACTTTACAAAGCAATATAGTGGGTTCATCACATATACTGGTCAATATCTTGGCTCTAGAAATTTTGCCGGACAATACGCTAATAACGCGCAATACACATCATCAGCTTACTTTATCGGAACAACCAATTATTTGGGTTACGGTGCTGCTAGTTATCTTGGAGTACGTTATTATGGCGGTTCCAGAAGTTTTGCTGCTAATTTCGCAGGAACTACGCAGTATACCGGAACAAGAACGACTAACTTCGCAGGGACCGCACCTGCTCAATATGCCGGGCCTGCCAATTTCGCCGGAACCCGGACTTTTATACAGGCAGGGTTTCCTGAACCAACAGAATTTGTTGGAACAAGGCAGTTTGCTGGGGTGAAACAATACGCTGGAGTAAAATTTGTAAATTATGAAGGAGTTAGACCCTGGCAGTGGACTGGACCTATACAATATTTGGGATCAAGAGCATATGCAGGCAACTATGCTGGACCCGCTAATTTCTTAGGATTTTTCCCTGCGAATTATATTGGTCCGATACAATATTTGGGGACAAGGCAATTTACTGGACCTATCCAATATCCTGGTTCTAGAAACTATACTAACACTTATGTTGGTACTAGAAACTTCACCAGACAATATACTGGATTCATCGCATATACTGGTCAATATCTTGGTGCCAGGGTGTACACCAATACATATGCCGGCACTAGGGGTTTTAGCGCGCAATATGCTGGTTCTAGGAACGTTGAATCTAATTTCTTGGGAACCTACACCAACCAATATGCTCCAAATTTAATCCCAACCTTGTACAGCAACCAATATACTGGAATATTCACATCTCAATATACTGCACAATTCACTAGCCAGTTTTCATCCAACTACACAGGTTTAACATTAATCGATTCCAACATACTTATAGAAACATATACATTATATTGTAAAATATCGGAATCATAAATGCCGTCCGACTTTATAAAATCTATACCATTAGTTTTGAAGGATGGAATCGGGAACCTACAAGGAATAGATTCTTCTAACGAACTCTGGCTTGCCAACGAGGCGAGCATAGGGATTTCTACAACATACGATTCTGTCGGTAATGATTATAACGGTAATCTTAGGAAACTATCAGATTCTGCCACATCAATAGGTACTCTATCAGATACATTCTATAATCAACCTATTGGTACACACCCAGGAACTTCTTTAACGATTGGGACGACTGTATATAATGTGTATCAAAGCGATACCTTTTGTTCTTATGATTCAGATAACGTATTCGTTGGTTGCGACAGCAGCGGACAATTATATGAATTTAACGATAGTTCTAATCTAAGACTTGCCACAAGAATTTCTATTTTGCTGCACTCAAATGAGATGCGATCTTCTTTTAGATTAGGTTCTGTAGCTCCAAATGCTGATTATTCTTTGTGGGAATCCAACGTCTTCACTGACGCCAAATCGGAAGCATCTTCTGTAGTTTATAATTTGTACAGGAGGGATTCATATAGCGCAATATCAACCCCAACATACAACCCAGTGCAAATTGGAAGTATTTCTCCTGCAGAGATCCATGAAACGACTATATTGGAAAATAGAAGTTCTTTGTTTAATATGTGTATTGTTGCAAGACAGCAAACAGGAGTCGGAGATTATTTAATACTGCCTTCTAGTCAAACACCCAATGGTATAGGCGAAACAGGAACTTGGGTTCCTCGAGGCACTGCAACTGATACAAGAAATACTACAGAAATTCAACAATTCGCAGGACAATATACTGGACAATATGCTGGGTTTTCTTCTGCTGATTTCGCAGGAACAAGACCTGCTCAATATTCTGGATTTTCTTCTGCTGATTTCCTAGGAACCAGACCTGCTCAATATTCTGGATTTTCTTCTATTAATTCCATAGGAACCAGACCCGCTAACTTCGCCGGATTCGTTTCTCAATTTTTTGCAAGTGGTTTAATCGTCGGTTATTCAGGGCAAACAGACGCTTACTTCGAAGGAACCAGAACTGTTCAATATTCCGGGACTGGTCAATTTACCGGAACAAGAACGACTAACTTCCTAGGAGTTGCATCTGGTCAATTTCTTGGACCTTTACAATACGGTTCTGGTCCAACCAACTTCCAAGGAGGTACTCCAAAGGAACCGTTGTTTTATGAAGGAGTAAGAAAATACGCCGGGACTGCATACTATGTCGGAACAAGATCGGTTAACTACGAAGGAGTTAGACCCTGGCAGTGGACTGGCCCACGAAACTTTGCTGGAGTCGTGACCCAACAATTCTTGGGACAACGAGCTACCCAGTACATTGGGTTCGTTACTGCTTATTACTTAGGAACAAGACCTGCTCAATATTCTGGATTTGCTGTTCATGAATTTCTGGGAACAAGACCTGCTCAATATTCTGGGTTTTCTTCTGCTAATTTCGCAGGAACAAGACCTGCTCAATATGCTGGGTTTTCTTCCGCTGATTTCGCAGGAACCAGACCTGCTCAATATTCTGGGCAGTATACTGCCCAGTATAGCGGAGAAACTTTGATTGCTTCTCCGGTTACAATAGAAACCTACACCCTATATTGTAGGGTTGATTTAGATTAAATATAGTTATATATATTAGTGTACCATGGTACTAATTGATTGTCGTTTTTAAAAAAATGGAGATAATTATGGCAACTAGAAAATGGATTGATAATGCGTTCTGGCATGACGCAAATCAAAAAGATAAGGCAGAAGCGATTCTAATTATCACAGACGATGACGGTAGAGAAATTAGTCAAATTCTTACTGTTAGAAAATATCACGATGATGGATCGATAAACCCAGATTTTACTAGTCTTTTGGATGAGGTCGGTGAAAGCAAAATAGACGCCAATACTCAAGAAAGAAAAGAACGTAAAACGAAGGAAAAGGAAGTACACGAACAAGTCAAATTAGCAGAACAACAAGCTAGAAATCTAGAACAATTGTTTGACGCTAAGATAAAAATATTAGAAATTGATGAAATTAAAAACGCAAAGAATAAAGAATTGAAGAGTAAGTTGAGGAGATCTAAAAATATTTTAGAACTTAATATGTACGCTCAATTAATTATGATGCAAGAACATAACGTTGGAATAGTCACCAGAAGCGAATTGGAAGAAATACTTAATAATAATGCAAGTTGATGAACTAACTAAAGGATATCTAATAGTTGCTTCTAGGGATGAAATATATTATTCTTGGGCAACTAAACTTCTCGGCGATATAAAAGATTTTTACCCAGAAGCAAAGGTATGCCTTGTAACAGAAGAAAGGTTTTTGGATTCCCGCGCCGATGAAGCGGATGAAATACTTATCTGCGATGATAACTACAGGGCGAAGATGTGGGGAATGGCTAACACCCCATGGGATATAACCTTCTACATGGATGCAGATATGGAGTGCATGCACGAGGATATATCTAAAGTCTTTGACGAACTCGATGACAATGACATGATGTTTACAGGGTTGCCCGTAGATAGGTGGTATATTTTTGGTCCAACGGAATTTCCTGGTGGAACTTTTACTCTTTGCGGAGCAGTTTGTTTGTATAGAAAAACTCCTATAGTTATAGAGTTTATGCAAGATTGGTACGAATATTATAATAAACAAAGAGATGGTAGTTGGTGGCCGGATGAAAAATTATACCCAAAACATTTAAACGTTTGGGATCAATTTACTTTGTGGTGGTTGACCAATAAAGAAGAAAAGTATAAAGACTTAAAAATAGAAATATTCGAAGATGATTTAAAATGGAATTATTGGTCTTTATTAGATAGAAAAAAACAACCGTTGAAAGAAGATGTTGTACTTTTACATCTTTCTTGTCAAGCTTCTAGGAAAATATCTGAGATTAAATATGATGGACTTTCATAAAGAATGTATGAACACCGCTACTATTCGAAATGAAGAATTATTAAAAATATTGAATAATATTAGCGAATTGATAAAGAGCATAGATTTAGAAAATGTTAGAAATTATCCCAAAGATGAAATTGTAGAAAATTGGGTTTCAGAAGATTATCTAAATACCATCCTTCGCCAAGGAAGAGATCATGTCGGGTTTCCTGAAATGATTCGCGGATTCCAACTCGCTCCAGAACATTTTAGTTATACAGATCTATCTCGTCAAATACAAATTTGTAAAGAAGCAGAGAAGAACACAAACGATTTATGTTCTTGGACTGGCGCTCATAGAAGGGCACTATCTTGTGTTTACCCACCAGGAGGGTTCATATCTTGGCATAACAATCACAATGCTTCTGGGTATAATGTTCTTTTTACTTGGTCTGATACCGGAGAAG
>Ga0070753_1002167_pt1 | contig 10554 bp, 14 predicted proteins | sample VirMetDEL_Aug_31_FD_77441 | JGI IMG/M metagenome (GOLD analysis project Ga0070753, IMG submission 77441) | Aqueous microbial communities from the Delaware River and Bay under freshwater to marine salinity gradient to study organic matter... | ecosystem: Environmental > Aquatic > Marine > Coastal... | reverse complement strand
CCGGATGACTTCATCACCGCTTACGGTCTGAAAGAAGCGATCCAGCTCACCAACATTGATGATGCTGCTGCTGCCACGGTCAATGTGGCGAAACTTCGGATGGCAATCCAAGATGCCAACTCGTTGATTGATAGCTATATTGAACAGAGCGGAAAAGCAGGCATGGTGCTGATCACCAGCAACCGTCGTCGGACTGCCCTCATTATTGCCCGTTACTACCTGGATACAGTTCGTCGTCGGGCAGATGTAAAGGAAGACTACGAAGCTGCCCTGAAACAGTTGGCTGCCGAGATGCAGATGACTGCCATCCGGGCGGGCAACGGTGACTCCGCGATTGACACTCCGCGAGGCATCATGCGCTCCTGGCGGATCCCCCAACGCTACAATGGCGTAAGCGGTAAGGGATTGTCCGGATGGACAACCGACTCCGCCGGAGACTTGGCGCCCGATTATCGAATTGGGTGGGGTGCCATTGGTCAAAATAACATCGACCCTAACTGGATTACTCCTGAAAACTACCAGGATCTTGCAGGAAACACCCCGAACATTGTCGAGCCTTCTGACGCAGGTGGATACCTGTTCCCGAACGAAGGTTGGGGTCCCTGAGGGTAAAAACAAACAAACGACAAACAATACATATTCTCTCCAAACTCTGCAATGTCACTCCTGCGACTCATGCAATCGCGGCGGGGGTACGGGGAAAGTGAGCCTCTCACTACTCTTCCTACACTGCCATTCAATCCGGCACTACTTCCCCCTGGCACTGACTACGGCGACGTCAAAGTCGTTGACGGTAAACTTGTGTTGGACGTGGAAGATGTTGTAGGCACCATCGCTGGTGACTTGGCGGAGGAACTTGCTGAAGACATCCTAAACAACTATGCCCCCAATTATGGGGAATTCTGATAGTTAATTCTGTATTTCAACATGGCTGTAAATAGCATTCAGTTTCTCCGCACTACGGTTGCGGGTCGTGTGCCCACACAACTGGAACCCGGTCAAATTGCTTTCAACATTACCGATAAGGTGATGTTTGTTGGTGACGGTAGCAACGTCATCACTGACCTGAGCGGCAACACCACTGCTGGTACAACCGGCAAAGGTCTGTTCGCTTCGGATATGGACAGCGCCACCGCTGTTGCTGCCTCCAACGCCTACACCGACACTGCAATCGCCAACCTGATTGACAGTGCTCCTGGTGCTCTTGACACCCTGAACGAACTGGCCGCTGCCCTGGCAGACGACCCCAATTTCGCCACAACGGTTACCACAAGCGTCAGCACTGTTCAGACCAACCTGACTGCCGAGATCTCTCGCGCCCAGGCTGCTGAAGGTGTCAACGCCAGCGGCATCGCTGCAAACGTTGCTGACATCGCAACAAACGCGGCTGCCATTGCCACTAACGCAACCGGTATCGCAACAAACGTAACCAACATTGCGACCAACGCTACCAATATCGCTACCAACACAGGCGATATTGCGACAAACGCTACGAACATTGCGACTAACGCAGCTGACATCACCAGCCTGCAGACCTCCGCAACCAACGCCAGCGCCGACATCGTCAGCCTGCAGACAGACCTGTCTAACGAGATTACTCGTGCCACGGCTGCTGAGACTGCTAACGCTAACGCAATCACCAATGAGGTTGCTCGCGCTACTGCCGCCGAAGGCACCAACGCCACAGCAATCGCAACTAACGCCACCGCCATTGCCACCAACGCCGCTGACATTGCGACAAACGCTGCTGACATTACCACCAACACAACAAACATCGCAACCAACGCAAGCAGCATCTCCACCAACGCTACTGCCATTGCAAGCAACGCCAGCGACATCACTGGCCTGGATACTCGCCTGACTGCCATCGAAGCAGGCATCGACCTCGGCACCTTCTGATTGCTTACACAATCTGTCATCAACCCTCCTTCGGGAGGGTTTTTTCGTAGGCGGGTAAAACCAGTTATCGAAGTACAAGGGTCAATGTCTTTCTCGTTCCCCCCTAACCCTTCCAAGGATCAAGTATACTCCAGTAACGGGGTCACATGGCAGTGGAATGGTGTTCAATGGGTCTCTACTAAACTCCCCACGAACACAACTGCCCCCGTTTACATTAGTATTTCCCCTCCCCCGAATGCGGTATCCGGGTCGTTGTGGTACGATAGTAATAACGCCAATCTAAACATTTACTACACGGACCAGAATGGGTCGCAGTGGATTGCCGTAACTCCTTTCCCTCAGGATTCTATCGACCAGAATGGCGGTGTGTTCGAAGGTGCGATCTACGCTCAGTACGAGATCCCCAATAACCCCGCTGCTTTCATTACCTCCGGTTGGTTTGAATCTGCCTTGGCCACCTACCTGTCTGAGAAAGGATACGCCCGTGCCGGTGCTGACGTAACTCTGAATGCTGACGGAGAGATCATCAATATCAACTCTAGCATCGTGACACCTTAATGGACCTCTCGAGCATTACCAGAATCGAGCAATACATGGTGGATGCGCTGGTTGCGTCTCCACTTATCCCCATTAGCGTAAACGTTCTCCGTCTGGCAGACGTTATCGACAAGGAAGGTATTGTTAGTCAAACCAACAACATCGTGGTTCGGTACACGGGTTCCAGCAATAACGTCAAGAACCGTGTGCCCATGGTGTTTGAGCGCCAAATGTCGTTTGAACTCAACTTCTCTTGCCAGAACTACCTGACTTCGTCTGGGCACGACTTTGCCACCCAGTTGTTGACGGGTGCGTTCAACACCCTGAACGGTGGAGTCCCTGGTGGTGCCAGTGTCCAGGTGATCGAACCTTTCACTTGTTCCAGTGAGAACTTCACAGGTCTGAGTCCCGAGTCTCAGTACACATACACCCAGGTCTATCAGATTCTCATCGAAGAGTCCCTGCCGTACATCGCACTTGACCCTTGCGTTCAACGGGGTGACTGTCGCCAGGTGTTCCCTGCCCTTGGAGTCGACACCAAGTTGCCTCTTGGTGGTGTGCTGGACGAGGCGACAGGAAACATCTACGTTCCTTCCTACCCTTGTGATGGCACTCCGGCAGAAGACTATGACGCCTGTCCTGGAATTCGTTGGTCAAACGAACTGACACAGAGTGGTAACTGGGTGTTCATCAGCGACCCAGACTGCGTATTCATGGAGGACCCTCTGGGCCAACCGATTTACTTACTGTCCAACAACAACTTCACTGAAGACGGTCGTTTGGTTGTGACTGTTTTTGACGCAGAGACTGACGAACCTCTACGCGAAGAGTTCTACGTCGATACGGGCAGGAAACTGGCTCGTTACGCTTTGGATCTTTGGGTGGACACAGTCGCCAAGAAAGGACAGAGCCCATCCACCAAAGCGGTTCTTGACGCCACTTGGTTCGAAAGCATGCAATACGGCGAGTTTGCCGTTGTTCGCGGGGGTTTTCAGCTCCTCTACACTGACCCGCTCAATACGGACGCACCGGCACTCGCCCTGGACGGTGGTGCCCTGGTCGGCATCAAACCTGAAGTTTTCATCCAGACCTCCAAGGGTCGTTTCTACCAAGTCGGTCAGTCCCCGCAGGGTAAAGGTTGGTTACAGGAGGACGCTTTCGAGTTTGCTTCGGTCAACTCTCTGTGGAAACTCGGTTGCCTCCCGTGCTCGAACGGCACGAACGGACCTCAGCAACCCTGCTAATGTTACCTGTCCAACAACTCTGGAACAGCTACCACGCTGCTGTAAAAGCAGGTAAGATGGACCTGGCAAAACGCATTTTGCGTTCCATCAGATCAACCAAGAAAAACCCCCGTCAATCTGGCGGGTGTGCCAAATGTAAACGGAGACTTACCTAATGTCTGAGAACACAGCAAAAGATGCAATCGTCCAACAGAAAGAGTTTCTCGCTGAAGAAGCTCTGAAAGTCGCCAACGAAGCTATCGGATTGCTTCAAGATCAGATGTCTGAGTGCTCCACACGAGACCTCGTCCAAATCTTCTCCGCTTCCGTGAAAGCACACCGGGAAATCACCGACGACATCGTTGTGTTGACTGCCAAGGAAGCTCCCGAAGAGCAACAGTTGGCTAAGGAGTATGACGGAAAAGTGGAGGAGCTGCTGAAGCGTATCTCAAACTTCTGATATGAGACCGATCATTACCAAAGCCAGCATGCTCGACGAACACAGCAGCTGGCGAAAATACATTCGTGGCATCCAAGAACTGATTGTCATGGAGGCACCTGCCTCCGTCATCGAAGAATATAAATATAAAGCTGCGCAAAGTTGCTTTCTGGCTTTTGCCGACATCATGAAGAAAGGTGACTTGAAAGTCGTCGCCTTTCACGAAATCATCGGGTCCGCTTTTGAAGACCTTGCCAATCGGCGGTACAGGAGAGCGATTGTTTCTTGCCCTCCTCGTTCCGGGAAGTCAATGATGGCATCGATGTTTGTCGCCTGGTTACTTGGTCGTGACCAGATGACGCAGCACATCATTGCCTCTTATGGTCAGCAACTTTCTGGAAAGTTTTTCAGAGATGCTGTTGGCTACCTGAAACACCCTGAGTTCAAGTTGATATTCCCTGACTGGAAAGGTTTCTCTCCGGACTCCAAATACGATATGCTCGGTGGAGGTTACATTCTCCCCACCTCGGTGGGCGGTGTGCTTACCGGTTTTACGGCAGGCACCACAAACATTACCAGTCCTGGCGTTGGCGCCATGATTGTGGACGACCCGTTGAAGGACTCGACTTCGACCGCTGCGCTTGAGGCGCTTGAGTCGTGGTGGGGTGAGCAGGCGTCCACCCGACGCACCAACAACTGGTGCCAGATGGTTATTGCTACGCGATTCCACCAGCACGACCTTCACGGTGTGTTGCTGGAGGCAGACGGTGAGTATGACGAGGAAGAAAATCCCGGGGGTTGGCGCTGGATCAACATTGCCGGTTTGATTGAAACCGCTGAGCAAAAAGAAGCGGACCCCCTGGAAAGGGACATCGGCGAATCCCACTGGCCAAGCAACACAGCATTCACTGTGGATATGCTTATGGCGCAGAAGAAAACCATGGGTTCCCTGGCGTTCTCTGCTCTTTACCAGGGCAGTCCGGTTGCTGCTGAAGGTCAGATCATCAAAGACAGTTGGATCGAGAGACTCGATAAAGATAAATGTCCCGGATTTGACCTCACCTGGATGGCGGTTGACTGCGCTTTCTCGGAGAAAGAGATGGCTGACGAGACGGCTATCTGCGTCGCTTCAATTTCCCACAGATTTCCTGGGAAAGTGTTTATCCGTGAAATCATTACGGGAAGGTTGGGGTTTCCGGACTTGATTGCCAAGGTGAAACATTTATATTCTTTCTACGGGGCCAAAGTCCTCTGCATTGAAAAAGCAGCATCAGGTCAGTCGTTAATTCAGATGCTCAAGAAAGAGGCAAAGATCCCGATTGAGGAAATGAAACCCCTCAAGTCCAAGACGATTCGTCTCCAGGCAGTGGCCCCCTTGATGGAGTTTGGGAGGGTTCAGTTTGTCGAGGGTGACTGGATTGATGACTTCATTCGTGAACTCACGACTTTCCCTTTCGTGAAGCATGATGACCGAACTGACTCGTTCACTTGGGCATTGACTTACTTCTCGATGAACCTGGACAAGGTGGACCAAGGTCTCCAGGATTCCATCATCCAGAACAAGAGATTCTTCGGTGATCTAACTAGACCAGGGTTCAACAACGCCAACGTGTTTCCGAACTTGAGCAGTGGGCGTTTACGTCTGTTCCCTGCAGACCATAATATGAATGATCCCGATTACGACCCAGTATCGGGTGAAGCTGACCCCCGCTCTTCATTCGTGCGAGGCATTCGGCAAGGTAAAAGAAACATAGGTTGGGACACGGAGCTCTGATGGCAAACTCACCAGTTGATCGCAACGAGTCTTTGATGGAAGAAGACTTTGGCACCAAGGTCTTGATCACGGACTTGGCTGCGGACAAGTATCTGGAACATTCCAGAAAACAGAAAGAGGAAGAACCCGAAAAAGGGTAAAAAACAGGTGTTGAGTTCAGACCTCCAATGGCTCGGCTTTTTTCTGACGGAGGTGGTGTTAATGTAGTATTGACTGAGCACGAAGCATACCATGTATCCACTGTTGCCACCACCTTACAAATTATGTTGTCAAGCAAGGAAAAGCGCAAGTCTCGCCGCGCCGAAGCTACAAAGATGATGGAACAAACATACTCCAAGGGTATGGATGTTCAAGCACCAAAGTTTCTTACTTGGAAACAAGAAGAACTCTGGAACTGCTTCCAAAGAAACACAGTCTCCCTCGCCCATGGCTGTGCCGGAACTGGCAAGACGTTAATCGCTCTTCACTACGGTTTATTCGGAATCGCCCAAGGGACCTTTGAGAAGGTTTACTACGTCCGCAGTGACGTCGGTGTCGAGTTCCAACGAGGACGAGGTGCTCTTCCGGGTGATCTTTCTGAAAAGATTGCTCCCCTGATTGCCCCAGTTTTAGACAACCTGCCCTGTATCATGCGCTCCCAAGGCGCTGCAGAGTACCTGTTGAACAAAAAGATAATCGAGCCCGTGCTCCTGGAAGATATCCGGGGTCGCTCGCTCAACGAAGCATTTATCGTGGTAGACGAAGCCCAAAACTTCCTTCCCTCCCACATCAAAACTTGCCTCTCCCGTGTCGGCAAAGATTCCAAGATCTGCCTGATCGGAGACACAAAACAAACTGACCTTGACGTTTTCCGTCGTGAAAACGGTCTCGTTGATGCCATCTACCGCCTGCGCAACCTTGCAGAAGTCGGTGTCATTGAGTTCGAGAAAGAGGACATTGTTCGAAACAGTGTAATTTCACACATTCTAGACCGTTACGACGACTAACATGAAAAGGGAGCTTGACAACTACGACTTCGCAGGATCTCGGGGATCGAGCTCCCTCTCATCGATTGCTTCCGGAAATACTGGCGGTGTGAGCGCCTCTAGGTGGAGGGCAGCCAAAGCCAAACAGGTTGGAGGGAAAAGAAAGAGATGTCGGAAAGGAAAGAATTGCAGTGCAGCGTGTATCACAACAAAAGACATGTGCATTGTCGAACTTCCTGGTCCGGTTCAAAGTGAAGTGGCGCGAATGGCTGCTTACTTGTTGAAGAAGAACAAAGTTCGGCCAGGAAGCCTTACAGACAAACGTCTGGCTGCTGGTTTGATGCAAATGGCACCACTCCTGACGTCCACTGACGGTCCAAAAGAAACCAGTGGGAAAGGGGCAGAAAGAGTCACCAAGTCGGGTGTGGGGTTTGACACCCGTGGTGTCAGAAAGGCAGAACGTGCGGAACTGACTTGGAAAGAAATTCAAGGTTTGAAAGAACGTCGGGATCTTCTGAACAGTGCAGAAGTGCGAGACGATGCTATGAAACTTTTGCAGAGAGACGCATTCAGTCGGGGTCTCCACCTGCCAAAACAAGAACTGGAGATGATGTTTGATGCTCTACCGAAAGCAACTCAAGTCTCTCTCATGAGTTCTGGACGACCCAAGGGCAAGGACTGGTGGTCGGGGAAGGACGAGGCAGGAAACGACGTCTTCTCAAAAGGAGCAAACAAAGAGAGGGGTGTTGCCGTTCTCGATATGTGGTTCAAGCAAGGTGGCACCGACGCTTATCAAGGTCGTGGAGGAAAGATTCGTGCTCCTCAAGAACTTGACGTGGAACATGTGAGACCTTTGAGCAAAGGTGGTCAAGACACACCCTCCAACTGGGTGCTGGCACGGGCAGGTGCCCAGAGAAAGAGGCAGAACGAGAACATTGGCACGTGGATTGACAAACTTCCAAAGACACCTGAAGAACAAAGCAGGTATCTTTCCACATTGCGTTCAACCAAGAACCGAAAGGCAGTGACCAAGGCAGCACAAAAAGCACTGGACCCTAAACAGTTTTCCGACCAAGAAGTGTTTGCCTGGGGAGCAGCAAAGGCAGGTCGTGCTTTTGGCTTGAAAAGTCTTTTCACGGGTGAGTTTCAACCCATTGGTAATGTTTCCAAAGGTGCTGGTCGTCCAAATTCTGGACCCCCGTTGCCTTTTGCTAAAGGCATTGCCCTCGTGGCAAAAACCCGAGGTGCCGACGAGGCACGGAAACTGACGTATCAGTTGAGAGATGTTTGGAACAAACGGTTGATGACCAATCAGTCCATCACGCCCAAGCAAGCATTTGCCGAAATGAAGCAACTTGTTTCTCGAAATCTCACACCAGAGCAACAGCAAATGTTTAATAATACCGCCGACAACTGGGCGCAGTCTCGAGACGTGAGGGGATACGGGTTCTAACGGGTAAAGTAAATCATCGGGAGTTCACCATGAACGCGAAGAAGGAAATTGAGAGACACAGGTTACCGTGCGGAGCAGTTTCAGTCTCCGTGTCTGGATCCTGTCGTCGTCGTCTTCGTGATCGGTTCGACACCATGCTGGATAAACTGACGGAGGAAACTCATCCCGAAGGCATCAACGAGGAGATCCTGGAAACCGATATTGTAGAGATTCCGGAAGAACCCGAGGTTGAGGAGACCGACGATGAGAAGAAAGAAAGAATGATAAAAGAAGGCAAACTCAAAGCAGAAGTGAAGGCAGAAGTTCAAAAGTATTCCGACAAACTCATGGGAAACAGCAAGATGCTTCAGAACCGTACGGGTAAAATCCAAAAAAGATAAGTAACTACCATGACGAACCGCATCGGTGGAGATTTTGACTCCGAAACCATTGAGGCATTTCGCGCTGCCTACGCTCAGCAACTTGCTTCACCTGACCAAGAAGAAGTAGCAAACAATTCTGGTCTCCCTACCAACACAATCGGAAACACTTCACCCTGGATTGAGACCACTGGTCTTTGGAAATATCCCAGCGGGAAAGGTCCTGAAGATGACCTGAAGCAAGTGTTTAATCCTAACGACTATCTTCCTGAAGAGGCATTAGACGAAGACAACGAAGTGGAAGGAATGTCGGAAGAAGAAGTTAATAACCTTATTGATGAAATCTCCGGCAACACAGAGGGAGACTACGAGACAGAGGAAGAAGAAGGGTAAAAGCAAAACAACCGAGTGACACTCATGTATGGGTCTTCTTTTGACTTCTCATCAGTGACTTTGCCCGGCGTAGGTGGTGGTATCAACTCCAGCAACGCTATTTCGGCAAACGAACTGGGGAAGATGAATAAATCTGGCAAGAAGTGGGGACCCGACATCTCTGGCGGTATGTCTCACCACAACGAGAGCATTCTGAAAATGAATGCTGATCACCGTGAGAAACGTGCTGGTCTTGTTAATCGTGAGTACAACGAAAACTCCGATGGCAAAGACGCCATGAAAGAAATCTTTGACCGTAAAAAGTCACGGATGTCTTCTTTCAGGGAGATGAAGAAAGGTGAGTACGGTTTCTCTGAGGGTGACTCCCAAGACACCGAACTGCTGAGCATGCCTCTCCCTGGTTTCAAGGAAAAGTGTGAATGCGGTCATTGCTCTCTCTGTGTTTACGAAAAGCACAACGAAACTGCTTTCCGTGAGTGGAGCACCGAGAAGCGCAAAGCACTCAAGTCTGGCAAGGTCAAAGGCGAGTTCGCTGGCCCTGACATGTCCTTCCCGATCGCTGCACCCGCTGACGTAGCCGCTGCCTGGGCTTCTGTCGGTCGTGCTGCCAACCCCCGCGCAATCATGCGCAAGATCATCTCGATCGCCAAAAAGCATGGCTGGGAATCCGGTCTGCCCGAATCCGTAAAGAAACGACTCGCAGCGGGAGAATCAGGGCTTCCCAAGGAGTGAGAAATGGGTATGGAAGTGGTGCTAGGTGTCCTAGCAAGTGCTGTCACTATTGCTTCATCCTTAGGGTGGGTAATTGATCGCAACAGCAGACGTATTGATAAACGGTTTGACAGTGTTGAGGCAAAGTTTGATGCTGTTATCGGTCTTGTTACCGAGATGAGAGCGAGCCTCCCCTTAAAGTATACACTTCGAGAAGATCACCTCCGCCTTGAGGAAAAGGTTGAAGCAATCAAAAATGACATGATCATTTGGAAACACAAGGAGCAAATCTGATGGATCTACAGGAATATGACTGGGAACGCCTTGGCGGTCTCGGTTTTACAGAAAAAGCAACCGGTGACCTGAAAGATGTTTGCTGGAAGGGTTTCACTGCCGTTGGCATGAAAACCAAGAACGGGAAGCAAGTTCCGAACTGTGTTCCCGTCAAGAAAAAGAAAAAGGGCACTTCGGACCATTCCGAAAACCCGATGGACGAGATGGCAATCGGCAATTCATTGTCCAAGGAGCCCGGAACTGGTCCCAAGAAGGACGACAACAGCAAGCTGGCGATGGAAGCTTCGCCCAACTATTCGGAGGGTCTTGACTCTCACGAGCACAATGGGTCTATGGCAATCAATCAACTGCGCGTAATGCGTGAAAAGATTGACATCATGCTCGGCATGATTTATCCTGACGACAACCTTGAGCCCTGGATGGCTGCAAAGCTCACTATGAGCTAACAAAACCTTGCCTCTGTGGCAGACTACATTCGTTTCGGTGCCGAACTATGAACCCAGAACT
>Ga0070753_1002164_pt1 | contig 10557 bp, 6 predicted proteins | sample VirMetDEL_Aug_31_FD_77441 | JGI IMG/M metagenome (GOLD analysis project Ga0070753, IMG submission 77441) | Aqueous microbial communities from the Delaware River and Bay under freshwater to marine salinity gradient to study organic matter... | ecosystem: Environmental > Aquatic > Marine > Coastal ... | reverse complement strand
TTAGCACCATCAGAGAATGAACCATTGAATGCAAACCATTCAACTTCTCTTGCTACTTTTTCTAATGCTTTTTCTAATTGCAAAGCAAATTCATCATTAATTGGGTTACCCCCAAATAGTCCTTGTGCAGTACCTGCTGTTGTTGTTCCATCACCATCAGATTGATTTGTGATAGCTGCAGATAATGTAAAAGGATTTTGATTTCCTGTTGAAGCTAAAGCTGTGTAGGTCATTTGTACACCTTTATGGAAAATTTGAGTTACATGAGTAAATGCTGCTCTATCTCTTCCAAGATATTCTGTAGGTGTAGAACCTTCTTGTCCTTTAGTTGGTTCTGAAGTAATGATTGCATTATCTTCTACTTGGACTTGCCAGTATGTAGAATTTAATACTTTACCACCATTCAAACCACCAACTGATGACAATAAAGGTGTTCTTTGACCACCAACTTTAAACAATTCACCAGTAAAGTTATTTATTTGTTGGGCGTAGATAGTGTCGCTACCTGCACCACCAAGGCTTATTGCTGCCATTTATATCTTCTCCTATAAATTATTTAAATTGTCTTATACTTTTAGAAGAAGTCTGTTAAAAAACTATTTGTTCTTTTTAGCTTCTTCCATAACAGAGAGTTTGGCAGCTATTGAATCTCGTACATTTCCAGATTTTTCTATTTCACGAACCTGTGAAACTGCATCTGTGCTGTATAAATCTACAACTGAATTTCTTTGTATGTTGTTTAGTCTTTCTTGACTTTGTTCTACATTATCTTGTAATCTGTCTTGATTCCCAAACTCAACTGAAAATTCTTGTGATGCGTATTCTTGGATTCCTTCTACAGTTAAATCACCTTCGTACATCATCTCAACTGCTTTTCCAACACCTTTAGTAGTGTCAAGACCTGCTTGTTTAAAAACTTCTTGTCTTTCTTTACTTTCGTATTGTGCGATTTTTTCTTCGTAAAGAGATAATTTTTCTCTCATCTCTTTCCAGTTCTTATCGCCTGTGTCAGAGTTCATTTCTTCTGTCATTATTCTATTGTCCTTACTTCTACGATATTTTTACAAGAGGTGTAGAGTGACCTCTGCATTTTGTCTTACACTACTGTTTTTATTTGACAGGTCTTGTCAGTAGGCATCAAGACCGATTACAAAATTGAAGTCATATTATCCTGCAGACTTACAAACGCAGCTTGATTTGATTATACCATATATTGTGGTTGTGCAAGTATATATACTAGATATTGTATTACGCTTCTTCTAGTCCTGTAACAGCACCTTGTTGTGTACGTACTGCACCAAGTATTGCAGAACTTTCACTTTCTACTTGTTGTAATACATTTTGTAAACTTTGTAATTCTTGTGCAGCACCTAGTTGTGTAGCTTCTACATATTCTGTAGCTGTAATATTTTGTCTGCCTTGTCTAGCAGCAGCACCTTGTATTCCTCTAAGACTAAGTTGTGCTTGACCAAATCCTTTTCTAGCACCTTCTTGTGTTAATCCTTGCTGTACTAACGACTGTGCTACTAATTTATTTACACCAAATCCTGCAGATTCTGCTTCACCAATAACTTGTGATGCTCTTATGTTTCCTTCTAATATTTTTGTAGCCACATTAGGTGACACAAACATAGCAAATATAGATTCATCAGGTAAATCTACGCCAAAGTTCTGTAAGTATGCTTCTTTAACTTGTGGAATATTGTTAACAACACCTTCGTAACCTGCATCTAATCTCTGTCTAAATTCTAATGGAGATACATCACCACTAATTGCACCTACTATATCATCTTCAAACTCATTAGGATTTAAGTTGTAGTTACGTAAACTAGCTTTCATATTGTCTATAGCAGCAACGTATTCTTGTTCTGTCATTCTAAGAGTTCCATCTATTCTCTTAATGCCAGGATATACTTCTGCCATAATAGGGTCTGCTCTCATCTCTGCTAAAGCTAAACGTTCATTACCTGATTCTGCATACTTATCTAAGTACAATCTAATAAGTCTGTCATCTAAATAAGGAAATAAACCTTTAGCTTGTTCGTATGTAGATGCACCTGTTTGTGCAACTTCTTGTACTTGTTGTTGTTGTGCATATGTACCAAGTATGTCAGATAAAGTATTTGTATCTACGCTACTACCTTCACCTTTTGGTGGTGATGTATATATAAAACCTTGACCTCTGTATATAGATTCTTGGTCAGCACTATTAACTAATATTGCTACACCATTTTCGTTGTATAAATAAAATGGTGTAAATTCTTTTTCTATATTTTCTGTTACTTCTTCTTCATCATCAGATTCTTCAGGTTCTTCAGGTTCAGTTGTAACATTTACAGTATCACTACCTCTTACAAGTCCTTTAGTGTTTGCTACAGAACCAAACTTTTCTGATAATGCAGTAGCTTCTTTTATAGACCTAGACCTTGCTATCTTTGCTTCTGCAGCAGCTCTAGTTATAGGTCCAATAATTCCATCAGGAGTAACACCTAGTTCTCTTTGTAACGCTTTTATTTCTTCTGTAGTCATATCCATAATTAACCTACCAAACTTTGTCCTGTAAATACACCTGATACATCTTGCTTAAATACAGTAGTCATATCCCCTAATACTTTATCTTGATATGTAGGGTCATTCTCATAAGTTTTTCTAATCTCTCCTGCAAACAATGTCATATCTCCACCAACTTTTTGTGATATAATGTCTACGTTTTTCTTATCTTGATTAGATAACGCAGCTTTACCAGTTATTGTTTGGAATGTTCTATACAATGGTGCAGACCATAATGCGTGTTGACTACCTGCATAATTAGGAAACATTGTATCGTGTGCTTTTTGCAACTGGTCTATAATTGTTTCTCTGTTTGTAGTAACACCTTCACCTTGTGCAGCATCTGCTCTAAGAAGTGCAGCGTATTTTTCTATAACACCATTACCTTCAAATGCTATTGCAGAATCTAAACCTAAATATTGTGTAACTAAATTTTTAGCATCTGCAACACCACTCTGTGTAGCGTTTATTCTATCTGTATATTTTGTGTAGTTTTCATTCATAGCACTCGTACCACCTGCCATAGCTAATCTGTATGGGTCAATAAGATAAGATATAGTTTGTGCTGCTTCTGCAGTAGTCAAGTTACCTTGTGCTATATCTGATGCAAGTTCTCTTACTAAATCATCTACACCTTCACCTGATATACCCATTTGTGTAATTTGTAATTTAAGTGCTGTGTAATTATCTTTTACTAACTTAGCTGCTTTAGTTGGATTAGTATATACAAGCTCTATCCAGTTTCTTTGTTCAGGTGTATGGTCTTTAAACCATGTAAGGTTCTCTAAGTATGGTGATATATCCTCACCAGTAATAGCACCATATGCAAACAACTGCTGTACTTCATCATCTAAATACCAAGTCTTACCAAATATAGTTGCTTTCTTTTGTAAGTCATTCTCTACATTTTCTAATAACCAATCTATATCTGTCTTAGGATTTTTAGGGTCAACAACTTTTAGGTCTGACAAATTAAACATAGGAAAAAATGCATAACCATAATTGTCTGCAAATGATTCAAATGTGTATTCTGTTGCTTGTGCTAATGCACCTTCTGCAAAACTTTCAGGTAAATCAATATCTACCACTAATGGCATAATTGCACCACTAGATGCAGTGTAATTATATACAGCATAATATTCACCATTTACGACTATTAATTCATCAGGTGTTTGTAGTAAGCTGCCTTCTTTAAATATTGCCATTATCTATCCCTATTATATACATTATTAGCTAACTCTATTGTTCTATTTACAAATGCATTAGCATCAGGTCTATTGTTATAATATCCTGTTAATACTTTATCATAATCAATGTTATCTTGCATTAGTTGTACCCTGTATTCATCAGGTACTTTTGCATCCCATAAATCCTGTCTAATATCTATCTCTTCACTATCATCAATTAAAGCATCTTCAAACACTTCACCTTCTGATTGTCTGCGTAAATTATCTAAAGTAAAACTCCATATAGCATTACCTAATATTTCAGATGGTGACCTTTCTCCTGCTTCTTGTAGTATTTCTAATAATTCAGGTCCATAATCTTGCCAAAAAGTTTCTTCAACTATTTGTTTTTCCCATTCTTCACCATTCAATAATATTTCATTTCTTTTTTTAAATACATTATGTAGTTCAGGAATGCCTTGCATAGCAGATACAATTAAATTACCAATCTCATATATTGCCCACACAGTTGCTGCTGTTGCTGCAACTCCACCAAGACCTACTGCACCTGCTGCTATTGCTGTTTTTTGTGCTTGTTGAAATGCTTTGCTTATTAGTGTTTCACCTATGTCTATAGCTTTCCAAGCGTAACCTAATGTCTTACCAGTTTTAGTTTGTGCAAATGCTTTACCAAGTTGTCTTAATGTTTTTTTATCAGGATTTAAATTTGTTGGAACTCTATCAGCATTAAATGGTACTCCATAAAATTGACCTGCATCTCTTGTTGAATATTGTGATAAAGAATAATTTGAATATATACGTGGCAAATTATCATCATTAACTAATACTGTGTCGTAACTCTGTCTTATGTCATACTGCGTACCAGTTTGTAAATCTTGATTTTTAAAATTTATTACAGAATCACCAAAAGAATCTAAGTCAGGTATTATTCTTTTTAAATTACTTTCTACTACACCATTGTAAAAATCTACATCAGGTGCTAACAATTCTATATAATTTACTATTGCTGTATCAGGTAAATTAGAAAATTTTACTCCATCAAATTCTATGCCACGTAATGACATACCTTCTTGACCTCTAGTTATTTCTGCTACTCCATTTGTTCGGTTTGTAACATCTATAAATAATGGAATTTCATCACCAGGTGCAGGAGGCAATTTAATTTGTAATCTTACTGCACCATCTATATTTTTATCAACTAAATTAAAAAAATCAGATATTGTTTCATTTACATCTACTCTCATAATATCTAAATCTATTTGGTTATATAGTGGTTGTGGAGATATATCTGTTGGCACTCTACGAACTTGTCTATCTTGCTGTTGTAGTTCTAATTCTTCATCAATAAAACGAGTTTGTTCAACAATTTCATCTACAGTTTTTGTTGTTTCTGTGTATCTTAATATATCCCCTTCTCTTGTACCAAAAGATAAATTAGAATCACTGATAGTTCCATCAGTAACTCCCATACTGTACGCTACTCTACCAACAGGATGCATTCTACTATCAACCCTAGATGGGTAATCTCTTGTAGTTGCTGAAGGAAAAATGTCTATTCCTTGTTCTTTAAACATTTTTACAAGTGCAGTATTTATTATTGTTGTTTGTGTATTTCCAAATGAAATATTAGAAGTAATATGATGAACAATATTACCAGTTGCACCCCTTTTTGATTTTACTTCTATAGTTGTAAAATCTTTGTGTAATTTTATAGTTCCATCTGCATCTGTAGTTGTATAAATCATACCTGCTTCGTAATACTGTACAGGCATAATATCACCTCTATGGCTTTCTGTTCCTACAAATTCAATGTCTGCTGCAAGTAATACATTTTCATTTGTCCTTGTGCCAAGTTGATTTTTTATTGCCCATTCTAAATTTTTTACAAATAAATGTTTTGATTTATCTGATAATCTATTTCTACTTGTATCATATCCATGTGTAGTTTGCGTAAATATATTGTCAATTATGCCACGATTTTCTACTTCGTATAATTCTTCTAAAAGTTTTAGTTGTTCATTACCACTTCTATAATTCGTTACACGACCTGACCCCATACTATCTAACTCATAAGAACCTTCAGGATAATAAGTTCCTGCTGTTTCTTCCAAAATTACAGAACCATCATTTATATCATCAAAAGTACCTTCTACACCCCACATTCCTATTCTTTGTTGTAACTGTCTTGAACCTTCTAGAACAGGTCTATCTTCAGGTGTTGCAGGTTGCGTAATATCTTCACCCCTAGCAAGTCTTTCACTTTCTGTAAGAGGAACTTCTGTAGAATCTACTTCAAATTCACCAACTTCTACATAGTTTTCAATTTTTCTTTTTAAATATTCATTTAAAGAATCTGTGTCATTTACATCTACATCTGCATCATCAGGTATATTTGAACCTAATTCATTTATTACATCAGGTAAATATTTTATACCCATATCTTCTAAAAAATTTGGTCTTAAATTTACATCTGACATCATTAATAAATTATTAAATATGTTTAGTTGACCTGGACCTGTATCAATTTTTCCTAAAGGACCTGTACTTATAACATCTTTATCAACTCTTACTTCTACATCAAATCCTAATTCTGACAAACTAGCTTTGGTTATTCCTAATTCATCTGCAACCTCTCCTGGCACATCCATTATATTTATACCTGTAGCTTCAACAAATCCCTCTGTTCTAAATAACAAATCCATAAGAGCTTTTGGTTCATAGTTTTCTAGAATCAAATTTGAGATAACGCTAAAATCACTTTTTGGAAATATGTAACCATTTTGATTTAAAAGTGTATCTTTCATATTTTCAATAATTTTATATTCATCCCACCTACCACCTAAAGCCATATTTAACATTTGTACATTTATTTGTTTTCTACGTGCAGGATTATTTAGCATGTCACTGTGTCTGTCTATAAGTTTTGACAAAGCTATTAATTGTTTATGTCTAGGTGATTTTGTTATATCTGTAAATTTATTTTTAGTTGCTATACCTGAAGTTATTGTTGGCGAACCCCATAAATAATCTGTTTTTTCAATTTTATATTTAAATTCTTTATTTGCTAATTTAGCCATCCAACCATTTACTAATTCATTATTTTCATTAGGAAATCTAATCATAGAACTTTGCAATCCAGGTACTTCACCACCAGGATTTGCCACAATTGCATTTTCATTTTCAGTTAGAAATTCACCTAATTGATATATATCTGCAACATATTCATTAATAGGACTTTGTACTAAAGTAATTCCATCAGCATCAGCTACTGCTAATAAACCTCTAAACCAGTTAACTGCATTTCTTACAGCAAGTCCTTTTAACGTTTTAACTTTATCTCCCATAGGATTTGGGTAATAACCATTTGTAACTTGTGGGTCAAAAGTAACAAAACTTGTTGCTATACCTGTTTTTTTATTATTTACAACATCACTTACATCACCAATGCTATGTGAATAATCTGCAGTAACTCTATGGTCAGCTTCTGCAATATTAATAATATGACTAACACCATTAACATCCACGTATTCTAAAGCCATAAAATATCTTTGTTTTTTCATTAATTCTAAATATCTCTCACCATCAGGTTTGGCTAATACTTTTTTAAAAAATGCACCTATACCATTTTTTTCTACTACTAAAGAATGTATAGTTGACCCATATCGTGATGAAGTTGAAGTATAACTTTGCTGTACAGGTCCACCACCTAGAAACCTAAAAGACATAGAACCTACTGCTCTATCTAATGCTGCTCTTACTTGTGGATTTCTATATATTCTTAAAGCATCTTCAAATCTTGAATGTTTAGTTTTTGCTGTAGTAAACAATGGACCATTACTACCATCTGTATTTTTTAAAAATCCTAACCTAACAGAATCACTTAAACTGCTTTCATGTGCATTCATTAAATCTGCTAATTTTTTTTCAACTTCTGCAAAATCTTCAGGAAATATTATTCTTCGTGTATTTTGATTATTTTTGTAATCAAAGTCAAAATCTTGATTAATCTTAGATTGGTCAGAAGGTTGCAACATACCACTTTCGTTATCAAGAAAATAATTACTGTTACTTCCTGCATCAAATAATAGATTTAATGTATACATTTTTTCTTTGCAGAATTTTTGTAATACTGGTATTAATTCATCAAAGTCAACTAACATATCACCTGAAGGTACTACTTCTTTTAATTCAATACTTGGGTATAAAGCATCATCTAATTTAACTCTTATAAATACTTCATCTATAGCTTTTTGTATTCTTGCTTTTGCATCTTGTATGCTTGGATAATCTGTAGGATTAGCTTCTTGTAAATACTTTGCCATTTCATCAAGTTCTTCAGGAAATCTATTTAATCTAGCTGCTATATCTTCAGGTGTATCAACATTTGATTCTACAGCTTCTATAGCTTCATCTATCGCATCTGTAGTAGTTGGGCTAATTCTTTCTAATGTTTCGCTAGGTGTTTCTACATCATCAGGAGATATATTATCAAAAGTACCTGCATTTCGATAGTTTCTCATTGTTGTATCAGAATATAATTGTTCTAAATCATCAGATAAATTAGCAACAAAATTTGATGTAACTGATATGTTATTTTCTCTTAATGCACGAAATACTTTACCTGCTATATCTTGTCTATAAGCTAATGCAAAATTATTACTATCATAAGAACTTGAAGCGTTTACTACTGATTCTCTAATTGTTCTGTTTAATAAATTTATGGTATCGCTATCTAAATCAGCAATACTACTATCAGTATTATTATTTATAAACCTTAATATACGACTTTGAGTTCTTCGTGTAAAGTAATCTATAGATACAGGCATATATTACTCCAAAACAGTTACATCAATAAATAAACTAACTTCATCTACATAACTAGGATTTGTACGTTTTTCGTATTCTAAATCTATACCCATAGCATTCCAATTTATTTCTCCATCAACAATATATTTTTTGTGTTGTGGGTTTTCTTCTAAATACTCTGTTAATCTATCTGTCAAACATATCTCCTATTGCATTTCTTTCTCTAACTTGTGGAGGTTTATTGCCTTGTGGTTTTACTCTTAGTATTTTTTCTAAATTATTTAAAAAAGTAGGTGCAGCTTCTTGGGCAGATGCTACAGGATTGTAACCACTTCTTCTAACTTCATTTTCACCACTAAACATAGAAGGAAAAGGATTGTAACCACTTTCTTTTACTAAATTATTACTACTAGGTGTATCACCTATTTCACTAACAAAGTCATCTGAAACTTTTATATATGGTTGTGCTATTTTAAATATATATTCATAAACACTATTAAGTTGCTCTAGTGGTTCTTGTGATTTTTTATTTAAATAATTTAAATATACATATGTTTTAATTGCATTTAATCTTTGGTTAACTACTCTTCCATTAATAACTTTTCCAGTAGCTGTATCATAATAATTTTCTTTTTCATTAACATTTTTATTTTGTAACAAATCAACAATATTTTGACCACCTTCTTGCATTGGTACACCTCTAAAATTAACTTCAAGAGGTAAATAAATATTTATATTTTTTGCATACATATCTATTAATTCTCTAGCAGACATATCTTTTGGTTCTACACCAACAAGCATATTTTTTGTCATTTCATTAATTTTTCTACCTTCAATTTGTTGTATTCTATTTCCATTTTGTTTTACATATGTTTCATCATTTTTAAAATACGTACCATGCCTAGCTTGTTCTATAATTGAAGCTAATGATTTTTTAGTTTGTTCATTTACTTCTAATATTTCAGGTGCTTTACTTCTTTCAAAACCTTGAACAGTTGGGTCTGCAGGTATTTCTTGTATAGTTCCATCTGCTAACTGTATTTGTTCAGGATTTTCTATTAACTGTGTATCATATTGTTTAGCAGCATCTAAAAATTCTTGTTGTCCTGATATTTCATTTGTAGTCCAATTATTAATACCAGTTCTATCACCTACATCATATTGACCAACAATAAGTGCAGCTATAGCATTAAGTCCAGGGTCATCTAAAGCATCATTAATATTGTCAAAAGATTTAAATACATCATATTTACGTAATTCACTTTCCCATGTGCTTCCATATATTTGCCATGGTCCTCTTGACCTACCTTGGTCACCATGAACATTTTGTGCAAATCCTGATGGCTTATCACCATCTCTATGTTCTGCTAATGCTATAGATATTAACCTAGTAATATCTTCTTCGTTATTAGGGTTTAATAATGTGTCACCATTTTTAAATTCAAAATCTTCTGTTTCTAAATATTGTTTAGCATATTGCAAAAATTGATAAAGTTGTTGTGGACTATACATTAAAAGTTCTCCTCAAATACCATAAAGTTACGTTTAAAATCTTGTGCTGCTGCAGTTCTAGCAAGTATCTCTTGACTTGCATCTATTCTACCTGCTTCTAAATCATCTATAATTTTTCCTAGTTCTGTAGTTATATCTATCTGTTGTAGTAATGGTTTACCTAATTTTTCTCTAGCTTCTTCTGCAGAAGGTACTGATACACCAAAACCACCATATGTGTATGGACCTATCTCTGTTGTATTGTCATAAGATGTAGATAACCCAATAATGTCATTTAGTGATAACTTATTATCTTCTATCTCTGCTGCTCTAGCTGCTGCATCTTTCTGTAAGTTACTAAATATAGTTGCATACTTTTGATAATCATTAGCTGTAGGATTTATACCACGTTCTATAAACAACTGGTCTATAGCAGACTTTACTTCTGCCTCTGTAGGTGGCACTACATCTGCTGCAAACTCTCTTTGCAAACTTTCTACAAATACATTTGTTTGTTCATCTA
>Ga0070753_1002159_pt1 | contig 10575 bp, 16 predicted proteins | sample VirMetDEL_Aug_31_FD_77441 | JGI IMG/M metagenome (GOLD analysis project Ga0070753, IMG submission 77441) | Aqueous microbial communities from the Delaware River and Bay under freshwater to marine salinity gradient to study organic matter... | ecosystem: Environmental > Aquatic > Marine > Coastal... | reverse complement strand
TGCGGGTTCAATCAATCGCAAGCGGTTGGCTGGCAGCTAACGCGCTAGTGTGGCGAGGTCACACCGGGGTGGTACCCGGAGTGGTGCGACCATTGGCATTGTCCGTGGTTGGTTGGTGCAAGAGCCCTGTCGCCTTGTTCGTTTGGGTGGCAGGGCTTTTGTTTGCCAAGATGTCTGCAGTAGTGCATTGCCCCTGCGTGACTTACTACACCAACATCGAGCGGTTCCACGCTGGTATCGCTGGGTCCGTCCATGGCTCAGTGCCTGACCATGCCCGCGGCCAAGTGGGCGCACTCGACATGGATGGTCCTGGTAGTAATGACTATCTGAACGATTTGAATGGCACCAACTATTTCGTTCCAGCGGTTGGTGGCCAAGGCGCTGGTTTGGTGTTGGAGATTCAGATCGGCAATGGCGACCCGCAACAAGACGGCAAGGTGGTCAACGTATCAGTGCCATCTGGCATGCAGGGCGGCGGTTATGCCGTTGGCGACAAGATCTACGCCCCTGGTTATTTGCTGGGTGGGACTGCAGCAGTGCCATTCACTATCTCTACGGTGTACGACGGCTGATGCAGTGGGAACCGCTGCCGGAGGAGCTGGCGCCCCTCAGCCATTTCACCACGTATTTACTGCGTGAATTGAACCTGGCGGATACGCCAACCAAGCAACAGCTTGGGATCCTCCATTACCTGGAGAACGGCCCCGACAGGCAGATCATCACTGCGTACCGGGGGTGTGGGAAGAGCACGCTGACGGGGATCTATGCGTTGTGGCGGTTACGCATGGACCCCTTCCGCGAGAAGGTGTTGTTGGTAGGTGCCACGGCTGACAAGGCGATTGAGATTTCAACGTGGATGTTGCGGTTGGTGCGTGATGTTGACATCCTTCGGTGTCTTGAACCAGCGAATGATGGTCGTGGGTCGGTGAATGGTTGGGATGTAGGCCCAGCAATTGTTGATCAGTCGCCAAGTGTTCGAGCGGTTGGCATCTTGTCACCGTCATTGACTGGTAAGCGTTGTTCTTGCGCGATTGCCGATGATATTGAGACCCTCTCTAATTCCATCACGCCGTTGAAGCAAGAGCGGTTGGCGTCTGCTGTAACGGAGTTGGAAGCGATCAGGAAGCCTGAAGTGGAGGGTGAGCTACCGAAGCAGACGATCTTCCTGGGCACACCGCACTTAGAGACCAGCTTGTATTTGCGGTTGAACCGTGAGCGCAATTACAAGATGCGGTTCTGGCCAGCGCGGTATCCAGAAGCCAATCCGCAGTACGACCCGTATAGCGGGAACTTGTGTCCTGGCATCGCGGCTGAGCTGGAGCTCAACCCAGCGATCGAGGGGGAACCCACGGACCCTGAGCGGTTTGGCCATGACGAGCTGTTGAAGCGTGAAGCATCGATGACTCGTTCATCGGTGCAGCTGCAGTTCATGTTGAATTGCCAGCTCTCAACAGCAGATAAGTACCCCATCCGGTTGGGCGATCTGATCGTCACTGATTTGGATGGCAAGGCATTGCCGGAGGTGATCAGCTGGGCATCGGGGCCGGACCAGCGGATTCAAGATCTGGTTTGCACAGGGCTTGGTGCTGATCGGTGGTATCACCGGCCGATGCTGATGCAGAACTGGATTGGGAAGGACGAGAGCTGGCAGTGCGTATTGGCGGTTGACCCAAGCGGTCGCGGTAGCGACGAGTTGGCCTGGGCGGTGGTTGCAGCGTTCAACGGCAACTACTTCGTGTTGGAAAGCGGTGGCACCACGCAGGGCTATAGCGAGGAGGTGCTTCAGCTGTTGGCCGCCAGGGCGCGGCGGTGGGATGTCACGCAGGTGGTGGTGGAAGCCAACTTCGGTGATGGCATGTTCCAGCAGCTGCTGCAGCCAGTGATGAATCGGGTTCACCCGTGTGGCATCGAGGAGGTGCGGGTGAATATCCAGAAGGAGCGGCGGATTGTGGACACGCTCGCGCCTGTTGTTCAGCAGCACCGGCTGGTGATGAGCGGTGAAATGATCAGGAGTGACTACCGGGAAGCTGAGCGTGACCCAGAGAAGGGGCACATCCGTTCACTGATGTACCAGCTGAGTCGAATCACCATTGAGCGTGGTGCCTTGGTTCATGACGACCGGATTGATGCGCTGGCCCTGGGGGTGCAGTTCTTCGTTGAACTGGCTGCGCAGGACCAGCATCGGATGGCCAAGCAACGCAAGAGCGAGCTGTTGGATTGGGAACTGGAGTGTTTCATGGACACCACAGGCGAATCAATTGATGCGCTTGTGATGGGTGTCAGGACGCAGTTCAGCCGTAAGGCCTATGGGGGGATTAGGCGGCAGGAGGTGAATCCGAGGCAGTGAGAGGCAACGGCACGACCTTCTGTTTGAGGGAAGCGAAGTTGAGCTTGCCGGCCATTCTGGATTTGAGAGCAGCGGCGTCCACCTCAGCAAGGTTGGCGGTGACTGAGTTTTGCTTGAGCAGCTGCAAGGCAACACGCAGGTCATCGTTGCTGACGGGTTTCCAGTTGCCGTCTTCGTCTTCGCTGCCGTTATCAATGCGTTCACGGACAGCACGAATCACTGCGGTGTGCAGCGCTTCAAGTTCGTGGCTTAGCTCTGGCACTTCTTCACATGTGCAGACATCCCCAATATGGCCTTTCAGTGCTTGTTAATGTTTGTGTAACCCACCGGAGGCAGTCATGCCAACGGACCGAACGGAGGTTAGGGAGTTGCGAAAACAGCTTGCCGAGACTGGCGCCGACCCATACCGGGTGGCGGCTGAGGCCTTGGCCACTGTTGAGCGACTGCAGCGCCTCCTGGCCGAATACCAACGGCCCCTTTACTGAGAGCTTTACATTGAATCGCCTGACGGGCGATGGACAGGATTTTGTGTTTGAAAAGCGGGGTGGCCGGGTCAGCAGCATCAGCCCAAACCCCTTGCTATGACTGGCCCCGTCTCCAGTGAATCGCCTGGTTCCAGCGATGAAGCTAATTGCACAAGTGATCAGCAGTTCGTAAACCCAGTTGTTACAAGGGGTCTCGTTGCCTCTGCACATCTGAGATACAAAGGCGCCGAGATTCCAAGCGATTTCGCGATGGCGCCACCTTTTGAACCAAGCGATGACGTAATTCAGCTGGAGGTGAAGCGGCGGCAGCGGGAAACCGATCGCGCTTATTGGCGTGCGTTGAACCAGCACCAGCAGCTCAGACAGCTCGGGAAGGAGGGTCGTACCAGCTATGGCGCTGCGTTATTCGAGAACTACGCAGAGGTGGTGGCGGTGTCCATCGATGCGTTGCTCAGTCGTCTGATTGAGGAGCCGAACCTCGCGGGCAAGCACTATGCGGCATGGCCGCTTCTGCTGCACTTCTGCAACCGTGGCCCCCGCTCGATCGCGAGCATCTCGCTGGGCGTGGTGCTTGATTCCATCACCAGGCGCCTGAAGAAGAAGGTGTTGGCGCTGCGTATTGGCAGGGCGTTGAACGCTGAGCTGAAGGCCATCCGCATTCACCAAGCCAAGGGCGAAACCCTGCTGCGGCAGCTAAGGAGGAAGTACGGCAAAGGTGCCGTGAAGGCCTGTGCGCTGAGGCAATTGCGCGTGCATAACGAGCAGTGGACCGCGGACGAGTGCCGAGAGCTGGGGCTGCTGCTGTTGGAGTTGATGGCCAACAGCACCACGTTGCTGCGTTTTGAAAACGACGTGGTGGTGCCCACGGAGTGCGTGCAGGAGCTGGTGGATGTGTCGCCACCGCGAGCGTTACCAGCACGTCAGCTGCCGTGTCTGGTGAAGCCCAGGGCGTGGGAAGGGCCACTTCGTGATGGGAGGGCGTTGGTGACCAGCCGTCGGCAGATGGCGATGGACCACATCACCGCTGAATCAATGCAGCTTGCGCTGCCAGTCATCAACTATCTGGAATCACAGGCGCTCGTTGCTGACCCGTGGATGGTCGGTGTACAGCGTGCGGCATGGGAAGCCAACCTGCCCCTGTTCCCGGTGCGTAGAGAGCCTCTGGGGGCCTTCTCACCGCGTGCTGATGTTGCCAAGCGTGTGCGTGTGGAGGAAACCCTCCGGCAAGTGGAGGAGGTGCAGGGGCTGCCGTTATGGCTTGAGCATGATTTCGATCTGCGTGGGCGGATCTATGCGGGCGCACGCTTTAGCGGCCACCAGGGCCCCGACCATCAGAAGGCGTTGCTGGAGTTCAAGCAGCGGAAGCCGGTAGATGAAGCGGCGCGTCGATGGATGTTGATCGCCGCGGCCACGCACTACGGAATCAACAGCAGCTGGCGGATGCGCGAGCGGTGGGGGCAGGAACACCTGTTGATGATGCAGGCCATTGCGAAGGACCCGCTCGATCGATTGGACGAGTGGAAGAGCGCCAAGGAGCCATGGCAGTTCCTGCAGCTGGCGAATGCCATCGCAGCGCACTGTGCGGACCCCCGTGGGCTGAGCGGGGTGCCGATACGGATGGACCAGACCTGTTCAGGGCTTGGGCACATCGCAGGGCTTCTGCGTGACTTTGAGTTGTGCCACGCCACGAACATGGCGGGCGTTGACCGGTCGGATATTTATTCGATCGTGGCGGAGGACATCTCTTCGTTGCTTCATCGTGACCTGCACTCGATGGATTATCGAGCGAGTTGCAACGCTGAGTTTTGGCTGAAGCGTGACGTGGGGCGTTCGCTGGCTAAGGGGCCGGTGATGACGAGTGTGTATGGCAGCCGAGAGTTTGGGTTGGTTGATCAGTTGATCGCATGGCTGCAAGAGCGTGAGCCCGACCTGCCGATCTCCAGATGGGATGACGAATACGTGCGTCCTGCGCGGTACATGGCGAAGAAGTTCGTGGGTGTGATTCGCGATCGACTGGACAGCACGATGCAGCTTGAGCGATGGCTAAAGGAGGTGAGCAGGACGTGCATGAGAGCGAACCAGTACATCGAGTTTGAAAGCCCCAGTGGATTCCCTTTGAGGCTTGGGTTTGAGCTGGAGAAGAAGCAGCGGGTCCACACCGACCTGCATGGCTCAAGGAGCTGGACGTTTGCAGAGCGACCACAAGAGAAGGGCCAATTGTCAGCGCGTGCAACGAGCCGAGGCATCACGGCGAACGTGGTCCACAGCATCGACGCAGCCCTATGCCATGCAGTAGTGCAACGGTGCTCGTTTGTCGCGGTGCCGCTGCTCACGAACCACGATTGTTTCGCAACTGTGCCTGGAGATGCGATTTTTCTCCATGACGGGCTGCTGCATGAGCTGCGGGAGCTGCACAAGCCAGACTGGCTGGAGGAGATCCGCCAACAAGTCAGTCGTAATGCGGGTGTTGAGCTGCCGAAGCCCCCGGTGAGAGGCAACATTTCGCCCGGCGTGATCGGCGAAAATAGCTATGTATTCTCGTAAGACTCAGGCAACTTCGGCGTAGGGCTGGCCATGTCGAGGAAAGGAGGTTACTTTCGCATTGCACCCCACATGTGCAGACATGCCAACCAACCAAATCCTCTTCACGCCAAAGGGCGAACTCCAATGGGCCAAGGTCCTGGGCGAGCCCCGCGGATTCGACGGTGACACCGAAAAGCGCGAGTGGTCGGTGACTCTTCTGCTGGAAGACACCGACCCTGCTTGCGAAGAGCTGATGAAGACCATCCGCGAGAAATACGTTGAGGAGCACGGCAAGAAGAAGCCCCACCAACACGGCGTGCCGTTTAAGCCCCATGTGGACAAGGACGGCAATGCCACCGGCAAGATGCAGTTCACCTTTAAACGCCGTGAGTTCACAACTCGTGGTGACGCGAAGGGCCCGCCGATTGTTGTTGACAGCACCGGCGTCAATCAGTGGCCGTCAGACAAGTTGATCGGCAACGGTTCCATTGGCCGCATCAAGTTCCACATTTATCCATGGGGCCTGGGCAAGCCCAACCCTGGTGTGGGCATGGAGCTACGTGGCCTGCAAGTGCTCGACCTTGTTGAGTACGAAACACAGGAGGACATGGCATTCAAGGCTGAGGAGTCCGGCTATGTGCTGGACCAGGGCGAGAGTTTTGGCACCCCGTGTTCCATCGAGCCACCGGCCGGCAGCTTCCAGTCAAAGGTCTCGGCCGCAGTGGCGGAGCTGGCGACGGATGAAGAGATGCCGTTCTGATGCCTCTCACCAGCCGTGAGTTTGTTTTCAACGTTCCGCTCAAGACCAAGCAGCGCCCGCGGTTCTACGCAAACAACGCCTACATGGACAAGCCATACAAGACGTGGATTGCGGAGATGCGGGCCTTGATGGCCGAGCACTGGGCGGAAGCACCGTTGGAAACAGTGAACGTCCTATGGGTCCGGTTCCACGGGCCCGCCAGGGGCGACCTGGACAATCTGCTTGGCGCGGTGATGGATGCCGGCAATGGCCTGATTTGGCGCGACGACCGGGTGTCAATCATTGCTCGCGTTGAGGCGGAGTGGGTCCAGGCAAAGCAACAACAACAGCAAATTCAAATGAAGGTGTTCTATGAACTGCCCTGAATGTGGCCATCCAAAACAAACCGTCATCGAAACTCGCGCTAGTGGCGCTGTTACTCGTCGCACTCGCGTTTGCCGTGCTTGCGGAAAGTCGTTCGCCACGCTTGAGCGGCTGTGTGTCTACGCAGGCAGAGAGCGAGGTTGGCTTGAGGATCCTGTGTCTGATCAAGACGCTGATGACTCCGTACGCCACGCTGAGCCAAATGGTGACCCCGAAGAAGAAGACGAGCCAAAGCCAAAGCCGTCCAAGCGTCCGCCTCAGTTCATCGCAGACGTGGATCTTCCCGAACTTGGGCAAATCATCGAGGACGCAAGGTACGCATTGGTGGAATGGTGGAATGAGTCGCGCTACAGCAAGCACGGCAAGAAAGCCGCTTGGACAGAAAAGGCGTGGCTAAGCAATGTCGAACGTGTGTCCCGCTTGCCTCATTGGAAGCAGATACTGCTTGCGAAGGCTGGAGTCGAAAGCGGGTGGCAGGGGCTGAGGTGGGAGTACCTCGGCGACAAGGTTGAGGCCCCTGCTGAACTTGGTCCACAGCCAATCAACAGCGCTGCGCAGGAGGCCATTAGCCGATGGCATCTCAACAAGGGTTAGCCACGATCGAGACATTCTTGACGGTGGCAGAGATGGTGGCGCAACAGCTGCGCATCAGAGCGGAGGACCGTTGGTCCGCCAACATCTGTCAACTCAAGTACGTCTCGTTCTGTAGCGAGTTTCCTGAAGTCAATGATCAGCAGCTGTTCTGGGCTGCAGAGAAGTGGCTTCAATCCACAGCTGATCGTGATTTCTTGCGATACCCAACCTGGGTAGAGCTGATGTCACCGCTCTATCGCTGTGAGAACGGTCTGGCCAACCGGTGCTGGGGGTTTAAGGAGGAGTTGCCACCACTGGTGCAGCCCACCTACCAGCAGCTTCAGATGTTGCCGCCTCGCCCTGCCCCGCTGAAGGCACTGCCTGCAGCAGAACCAGCGGCGGGGCCTGGCCTGACGAGGCGTGCATGGGCGGAGTACATCAAGACTCTGACTGAGCACGACGATGGGACTTGAACCCATCTTCTCCGAGAAGGAGATTCGCAAGATCCTTGAACGGGGCCTCGTTACAGGCAAGTGGTCGATCGTTGAGTTCAACAAGAGGTCGATCAATCCGGTGTTGCCGAGCCGTGAATTTCTGGAGGCAAACCCACAGTTCCTAGATCCCACATTCCGTGATCTGGAAACCTTCAAATCGATGGGCCACTACGGAATCCAATGACCTTTCACCGATTCATTCATGGACAAGAAGTTCAGTTCTACACAGCCGGAGGATGGAAAAATGGAACCATCCACTCAACCTCCCCAGAGAGTTGTGTTGTCTCCTGGAGTGTTGGTGCAGCGCACAAGCTCACAAGAGTCTACGACGAGCGCAACCTTAGGGATCGCGGGGAGAAAACTAGACGTTGATCGTGATTCCATTGTTCGCTTGATGCACTATTGCCACGATCAAGTATCAGACGCAATACGGTCTGGCAATAACTACTCCCGCAACTTTTGGGATGGGGCCCTTTGGTTTGGCCGTCACTGTTTTGAAATGGAGAGAGAGTGATGGCTTGGCGCGACAAGAGGTACGACCAGCGGGTCGAAGCCTTCCACAATGAGGCCCGCATGACTGAAGGCCCTGGCTTGACCAGGGCAGCTGAACACGAGAAGACGAAAGAGGTCGAGCTGGTGGTGCGGCAGCCCGGCCATCAGCCGATGAAAGTCGTCATGCGTGCGTCGTCAAAGACAAAGGCATGTCAATACCTATTGAACCGTTGGCCATCAGCTGAGGTGCGTGCCCTATGAAGAAGATCATGTTTGACGCTGAGTTCTACGGCTACCGCCATTGCATGGCGGCGGTCGAGGACCAGGACTGGGGGAGTGGTGACTGGGTACAGGTGTTCCGTCATGGAGAGGCGCTGAACAATCTGCGGGCCCAGGTGGTCGAGTTGCAGCAGAAGTACCCCAGACACAAGGTGATCTTCTGTCGTGGCTGGGGGCCCAACTTCAGGAAGAAGGTCTATTCGCTGTACAAGGCGAACAGGCGTGAACGGCGCCCTCCGGGTGGCTACAACGCTTTCCTGGGGAAGATGAACACCATGGCGCTGCACCTTGGCTGTGAGGTGTGGAGGCTCTGGGGCATAGAGGGTGACGACATCATCGGGCTGTTCACGAACCCGGAAGACATCATCGTTTCGGGCGACAAGGACATGCGGACGCTGGCGGGTTTGCACCTGACGCCGGATGGTGAGATTGATGCCGTGAGCCAGTCACAAGCTGATCGTCAGCTGTACGAGCAGATCTTGATCGGCGACCCGGCTGACGGATACAAGGGCTGCCCCAAGGTTGGACAGGTGGCTGCGCGAAAGCTGTTGGCCTCCTGCCACTCCGAAGCGGAGATGTGGCGCCAGGTGTTGGAGGCGTACCTGAAGGCTGGGTTGACGGAGGAGTACGCCCTTCAAATGGCCCGTTGTGCGCGAATACTTCGCACAGGTGAATACGACATCAGTAAACAGTTACCTGTTCTCTGGAGCCCACCGGTAACCTGAGGACATGGATTACATCCCCCCGATCGACGAGCGACTTGTTGCCGCTCTTGCCACCCAATTCCCCGAGCGATCGGCCGATTTGGACTGGAACGATCGGGAGGTTTGGTTCCGTGCTGGCCAGTGCTCAGTGGTGCGTTGGCTGGCCCAGAAGCTAGAAGAGCAGCAGGAGGCACCCATCTGATGTGTTTCGGAGGCGGCGGCGGCACGATCACGATGCCCAACACTGGTGCATACGACCAGCAGTTGAACGCTCAGATCAGCGCGATGAACAGCGCGATGAACATGGGCGCGACCACGATGCAGGCGCAGCTGAATGATGCGTTGCGTGCAGAGCAGTCACAGCTCGCGCAGTTGCGTGACATCGAGATGCAGCGAGCCGAGACAACGGCTGCGCAGGCACAGCGTTTGGCGAATCTGATTGGCCCCCCTCCGCCGGAGGAGAACGCGGAGGCGCCGAAGTTGAACGAGAAGAAGGCGCGAACAAACAAGAAGGCGTTGCGCATTTCACGAGGTGGGTCCAGCGCATCGGCCGCTGGTGCTGGCCTCAACATCACAGGAGTCTGATCATGTGTTTCGGTGCGCCTTCTCCGCAGATGAAGATGGAGAAACCGCAGGGCGGCTCTGACATGTCTGCTTATACACAGCAGATGCAGGCACAGCAGCAGGCCTTCACTCAACAGCTGCAGCAGCAGATCGCAGCAGCGAACCAGCGTGCATCAGACCTGCGGATTCAGTTCCAGCAAGAGCAGGAGGCGTTGGCTGCAGACATGGCTGCGCAGTTCGCTGGTGCGTACAACACCACTGCTCAGCAGACAGAAGCGGAAGGGGCTCAGGTGACTGAAGCGATCAAGCCGAAAAAGGACACGAGCCGCAATACGTTGAAGATCAACACCGGTGGTGCCCCAGCGGCAGCCGGTGCTGGCGTCAACCTGGGGGTGTGACATGAGCTGGCTACAGATTGCCCCTGGCATCAGCATTAACAGCAACCTTCCAATCTTCCAGAGCAACCCTGTTGTTCAGCAGGCTGCAGCGACACAACAGCAGCAAACAGTGCTGCAGGAGCAGCAGGCCGCGGCAAACGCGGCGATGCAGCAGCAGCTGGCGTACAACAGCCAGCGACTGATGGAAGGGCGAGCACGCGGCAATGCGGCGCTCACGTCACTGCGAATCCTTGGGGCTGGGCCCAACCGGACGGGTGCGCGAGCGACGGTCTCTGCCCGTAACAGCAAGAAGAGAAAGAAGCGTGCATCTGCATCGCTTCGCCTCGGCAGTCAAAGCAGCCAAGGCGGTGGCGGTGGCCTCAACATCGCGATGTAGCAAATGTCCTGCGAGAACTTCTGGAATGATCACATCAGCACCAGGAACTATTGGCTGAGTCGCGCACGTCGTTGTGCGTCACTGACTATTCCGTATCTCATCCCCCGGTCCAACGAGCCGGTGGTGGAGAACATGGACAGCTATGTGCTGCCATGGAATGGCATTGGCCAGCGGGGTGTCGCGAACTTGGCCAGCAGGCTGTTGATGGCACTTCTCC
>Ga0070753_1002157_pt1 | contig 10579 bp, 13 predicted proteins | sample VirMetDEL_Aug_31_FD_77441 | JGI IMG/M metagenome (GOLD analysis project Ga0070753, IMG submission 77441) | Aqueous microbial communities from the Delaware River and Bay under freshwater to marine salinity gradient to study organic matter... | ecosystem: Environmental > Aquatic > Marine > Coastal... | reverse complement strand
TATCGACTAAAGGAGTAGGATTAAACGGTAAAGGTACAGCTTCAGACTTAGCTTTAACTCAGTTCTATTACGATAATAGTGGTAATAGTGGTGCAGGTCGATATACTGTTGGTATTATGAAAATATCTACTTTAGATAACCCAGGTACAGGTACATTATCAGGTACTTGGTCAGGTAATGATGGTACAAGTGGTACTTGGTCTGTAAGTTACACACCTGGAGTATTCTTTATAGATGATGACGGTAACGGTACAACACTCCAACCAGAATCAAATGGTGAAATGACATTATCAGGTTTAACTTCAGCAGGATTTATTAATGGTGTAACGTACACTTTAGAAATATAATTTTATGCCAGCTATAATATACTTAACGACACATAGTTTAGATGTAGATAATTTTAACATCTACACAGGTAGTGTAGCTACACCTAGTGCATTAGTAGCAAGTAATATAAGTAGAGCAAATCTTATTGCTGGTTATTGTGTTCAAGAAGATGCTACTATTTACACCGTCCAGAGTTCAACAGTTGCTTGTCAAAGTGTAGCGTATGCAAACGTAGCTTATGCAAATTGTGCTTTAGAGGTAACTGCTAATTTAAATACGGATTGTGACTTAACTGTTGTAGCTTCATTAAACCCAACGCCAACTCCCACTCCAAGTCCAACACCAACCCCTAGTCCTACTCCCACGCCTAGTCCAACACCTACGCCCACACCAGGGCCAACACCAACACCAGGACCAACGCCTACGCCTAGCCCGACTCCAACCCCTACACCGAGTCCAACACCTACACCTACTCCAAGTCCTACACCGACTCCGACACCGACTCCAACTCCAACTCCTACTCCTAGTCCTTGTGTTACTCAGGTATTAGGGTTCAGTAGTACTTCATCAGGAGCTTGTACAACAGGAACTAGTGTATACTATACCGATTCAAGTACTTGGTGTTTAGCTACAAAAGTGTATAGCAATTCAAGTTGTTCATCTGTAGCTGCCACAGGATACTATTCAGATGGTAGTACGTACAGATTTTGGAATGGAGTTAGCTTACTCAGCTGTAATAGTTGTCCTTCAACACCAACTCCAACTCCTACACCAACCCCTACTCCAACGCCTACACCTACTCCAACTCCTGCAGGTTACTGGAACCTATATGAATGTGGCGTAGGAGTTGCTAACCAACAGATAGATTACGATCCTAACCTAAGTGTAGGTAATGTAATTCTAGCAGGTAACGGTATATGTTATGAGATATTTAACTTCCAGCAAAATGGTGCAGCAACACAAATAGTAGTAAGTGAATTTAGCAACTGTGCTGAATGTACAGGACAACCTTAAAATAAAAAATAAACAGTACCTATTTAGTATTACATAATTATGGCACAATCAGTAACGGTAACAGCAACAGTAGCAGGAACAGACGTTGGTCCTTTTGAAATAAGAGAGACTAACCCTTCAGGTACTTTAGTAGCTAGTGGTGTAACAAGATCACAACTAGTAGCAGGGTATACTGTTAGTGTTGGTAATAGTATAACTACGGTATATGTGAAGTCAGGAGGTTTATGCCCTACAACAGAGGCTTATGCCACTTTTTCAGGCACTCCTACTCCTACCCCTACACCTACACCTACTCCTTCACCAACTCCTTCACCTACCCCTACTCCAAGTCCGACACCTAGTCCAACACCAACACCTAGTCCTACACCTACACCGAGTCCTACTCCTAGTCCAACCCCTACGCCGACTCCAAGTCCTACGCCGACTCCTACTCCGGCACCTTCTTTAACTGATGGATGGAGATTTACGGCCGGTACTGTGACTGTAGGTAGTACAAATTACTACGGATACCACCAAGGTACTTTAGCTAGTTGCCCAGCACCATCTCCACATCCTTTATCTCATGGAACAGGTGCTTCACCTACTACTTCAACTACAGCTTTACCAGGTGTAGATTGTTATGATGTAGGTGGTTTCTTCTTTGCAACAAAAGGATTGGGATTGAATGGTGTAGGTAACGTAAGTTCTTATGCATTAACACAATTTACTACAGAAACAGGTGTAAATACTTACTTTGCTATTATTAATACTTCAGGAACAGGTAACCCAGGTAGTGGAACTCTAAGTGGAACAATTACTGGAGATAATGGTACAAGTGGTACTTGGTCTGTAAGTTATTCTCCAGGACCTTTCTACACAGATAACGATGGTACTGGAACTGTACTACAACCTGAGTCAACAGGTACAGTTTCTTTATCAGGATTAACATTAACTAATGGTGTAACATACACCTTAAATACTTAATAACATGGCTTGGACAGATTTAACACAAGAAGAACAAGAAACTTATATAACAATGTTTCATGCTAATGGTATGACTGAACAGCAAGGTATAGATTTATACAACGAACAAAACCCTTAATTAAAACCAACTAAGTAGTATGGCTACTCAAAAGACATACCAAATTAATATTGACGTTGAAAGTAAAACTCTTGGTCAATTAGAAGATCAGTTAGCTAACGTTAACGAAGAGTTAAAAGATGTCGATAGAAACAGTGAGGCTTTTAAGAATCTTTCTAAACAAGCTCAGGTACTTAATGCTGAGATTGAAAAGACTAATAATGAAATAGAGGGTCTTAAGTTAGAAGATAAACTTATGGCTGCAGATGGTGCTGCTAAAATATTTGGTGGGTCTTTATCTTCAGTAGTAGGTACTTTAGGTGTATTAGGTATAGAATCAGAAGTATTTGGTGAGTTTGAAGAAAAAGCTGCCTCAGCCATCGCAGTAGGTTTAGGTATCAAAGATGTAACAGAAGGTTTCGGTCAGTTTACCCAAGTAATGAAAAAAAGTGGTATAGCTGCAAAACTTTTTGGTTCTACTACTAGTAAAGCTCTTATTGCAACAGGTATAGGAGCATTTGTAGTTCTTTTAGGAACAGTTATTGCATATTGGGATGATATAACCAAAGCAGTTAAAAATGCTGCTAATGCATTTCCTTTTGTTGGTAAAGCAATTGATGCAATTAAAGAGACGTTCAATAATTTATTTGATGCAGCAAGACCAGTACTTGAATTTTTAGGTATTTTACCAGATGAAGCTGAAAGAGCAGCAATGGCAGTGGTAGAATCTACTAATCAAAACATTTCTCAGTTAGAAAGAGAGTTAGCAGTAGCACAAGCAGCTGGAGAGTCAGCTAAACAAATATATGAGTTAAGAAAACAACTTATAGAAGAAGAACTTGAAAACTTAAGAGCTTCTAATGCTGAGAAAGAAGAAATATTTGCTAAAGAGACTGAGTTATTAGCTTTAAATGCAGCAGAACAGAAAAGAATAAGAGATGAAGCTGCAGAAAATCCTGAACAGGTAAGAGAAAGAATTACAGCAGTAAATGCTATTAAGGTAGAAGGTTTACAAGAACTAAATACTCAAGAAATAGAGGTATTAGATGCTGCACAGATAAACAAAGATATAATTAACCAGAGAGAGTTAGAAAGTAGAGAAAGGTTAGTTCAATCAGATTTAATATTACAGGCTAAGTTAGATGCTGCCAGACAATCTTCTTTAGATAATGTTATTGCAATAGCTGGTGCTGAATCAAAAGTAGGAAGAGCTGCTTTAATAGCCAAACAAATACTAGCTGCAAAAGAGTTAGTAATAGAAGCATCTAAAACTATTGCTTTCTCTTCTCAGGCTGTAGCAAGATCAACAGTAGCAGTTGCAGAAGGTACTGCACAAACAGCTAAAATTGGTTTTCCTCAAAATATACCATTACTAATTGGATATGCCGCTCAAGCAGCAGGTATAATACTTGCAATACGTTCAGCAGTAAAATCAGCTAAAGGAGTAGATGCTTCAATTGCAACTCCTACAATACCTACAAGTGGTCCTAGAGGAGCAACGTCTTCACCACAACAACAAGGCACTTTTGACGTACCACAAACATTTACAGAAACAGGACCTACAGTAAAAGCTTACGTATTATCAGGAGATGTAAGAAGTTCTTCAGAAGCAGATGCTAAAATAGAAAAAAGGAGAACCATTGACTAGCAAACCTATTTAGACTTATGAAGATAGTTGAACTACTTATTAACGAATTAGATAAATTGTCAGGATTTGATGCAGTAGCATTAGTAGAAGAACCAGCCATTGAAGCTGATTTTTTTGCTTTTAAATCTGAAGACTTAGAAGATATAATTACTTTACAGCTTATAAAATTAGGTTTACAGGAACAATTTGTAGATCGTTTACCTGGAGAAAGTAGAGATGATTACTTAGGTAGATGTATTCCTCAACTTATATCAGAAGGATATGATGAAGATCAAGCAGCAGCTATTTGTTATGATACTTTTGATGTAAATGTAGCAGGTTTACCAGATTATATTAACCAAATTTCTTCAAGTAATGAACAATTCGATTCTTATACAGACTATCCTGAGTCTGCCACAAATGCTGCCAAAAGAGCTCTTGAATGGAGAGATTCACACCCTGACCAAGGCTGTGGTACAAGAGTCGGATGGGCAAGAGCTAATCAGCTTGCTAAACGAGAGCCAATATCAGAAGACACTATTGCAAGAATGGCAAGCTTTGCTAGACATTTACAACATGAAGACATACCCTACTCAGAAGGTTGCGGTGGCTTAATGGTTGATGCATGGGGTGGTCGCTCCGGTATTGAATGGGCACAACGTAAGTTAGACGATATAAGAGAAGAAAACAATAAGGAGAGTTTAGCATTTACAAGGAAAGACGATGCATATCATTTTGCATTAAACGTAGACGAACAAGTAGTTGTTGGTCCACTTATGATTCCAGACAAGCTTATTTTAAGAATAGATCAAGAAGGTAATCCTTACCATGTATTTTTTAGTAAAGATACAGTAAAAGCTATTGCCAACAAAATGATGCGTTCCAAACTACTGGATAAAATGAATATCGAACATAATCCAGACAGACCAGTAGAAGGGTATATGATGGAAACATGGATAGTAGAAGATTCTATGAAAGATAAATCTGCTTTATACGGATTTGATTTACCAGAAGGTACTTGGGTAGGTATGTATAAAGTAGAAAACGAAGATGTCTGGGAGTTAGTAAAACAAAAACAAGTTAAGGGATTTAGTATCGAAGGGTTCTTTTCAGATAAATTAGTACAAGCTAAAAAAGAGAATATATAAATATATATTTATGGACCTAGATATTTTAAAAGTACATGCTGTAAACTTATCAGCACTCCTAGTATCTTCTATGGAAGTAAATGAAGTACTTCAAACCATTGCATTACTACTAGCGATAATATATACTGTTATCAAGATTTACCAAAGAGTAAAATTTAGAAGTTAAAAGGAGTTAGCCGACCTTGAATGGAACTATCAAGTGTAAGAAATAAAACTGGCCGGCTAGTCCTTTATTTTTTCAAACCTCTATATGACTTTTTAAAGTAGGGTTCGTACTTTTCTTTATGTAGTACATTTAACTCAGGTTGTAATTTTTGTATCCAGTACTTTTCTAATTTCAACCTTTTATCTCTATCAGATTCATACTCCAGTATTTTATGGTAAAGTACTTTAGCACCTTTTGCTCCTACATTACCTCTAAACTTACTATTAGTATGTTGTAAAACTCTATGATGTATTTTATCTGAAGCTCCTATATACAAACCTTTAGTTGTTATAAGTAAATAAACACCTTCGTTATCTCTGTTAAACATAGCTTGTTGAGCTTTTCTAACATCTTGTAACCAACGTTCAGGATTGTTTTTTCTCCACTTTTTAGCTGGACCTTTAGTTTTTTCATAGTGGCATTTACGACAATAGTTGTAAACATACACATTACCTGTTTTTTTATTGGTAATATTATAGTAATGATCTACTGGGTAATCTTTACCACACTTATTACAAGGTTTACTAGGCATCTGGAGATTCATTATACAGGTTAGCTATATCAACTACTACTCTATACTGACCTTCAGTTAAAGTGTCATAGTCATTGTTAAGTAAGCTTTCTAAGAAAGAAGTATTGTTGTTGTTAGCTTCTTGTAATCTAATTAGCTTTTCTATAAACTGTCTATCCTTGTTTATAAGCTTTTTAGGTTTATCAGAATTTACTATACTCTGAAGCTTACTAACGTTATTACTTTCTATAGAACTATTACCTTCTATACTATCTATTAGCTTAATCATTTCTTTAGCTAATGCTTTAATACTTTGTAATTCTTTATTCATTTCTTAATAATTTAATGTTATATATTATAATATAGTTGTAATTTTCCAAAAAAACAAAAATTATTTACCTTTTTCCGAAAAATTTACTAAAAACATAGTATTTGTACATTATCCGTAAAAATTAACAAAACAGTTGAACCTTTGAAAAAAAATGACTAACTTCTCGGAAAGGATAAGGTTTTTAGGTTATAGGTAGATAATTATATATAAAGTAAAAGATGAAAGAAGATAGAGAAAGGTTGAAAGAAAAGAGTACCAAGCTAACCTGGGAACAGTTCGAACAAAGGATAGATAGTATTTTTAATAGTATACAAAGCTTAATAGAAGAAACAAATGATACTAAGAACGATTGATAACTTTCTTACAGAGCATCAATGTAAGCATTTAATAAAGGTAATAGATAAACAGAACCATAAAAGTACTGTAGCTTCAGATGGTGGTACTGCTTATGAAGAACAATCCAGAAATAGTAGTACTAGTTACCTACCTCCAGATGATTTAGTAGTTAGAGCTTTATTAGATAAAGCAGCAGAAACATTAGGTATTGATAAATCTTTAGCAGAAGGTGTACAAGGTCAGTTATATGAACCAGGTCAATACTTTAAACCTCACTTTGATTGGTTTCAAGGTAAAGATTTACAAACACACTGTAAAAGTACCGGTAACAGAAGCCATACACTAATGATCTACCTTAACGATGACTTTGAAGGTGGTAAAACAGACTTTAGTACTATACAATTTACAGGTCAACCTCAGACTGGTAGAGCTATAACATGGACTAACTTAAAAAGTGATGGTTCTGGAGATCCAGATGCTTTACATGAAGGACAACAAGTAACAAAAGGTAAAAAATATATAGTTACCACTTGGTGGAGAACTGGTATACCCTTACCTGATAAAACTACCTCAGATAAAACATTTACTTCTCATGAAGACTTTCCTAAACTTACACCTAAAGGTTACAAAGTAGTAGATATACCTAAAGATACATGGGAGTTTATACAAAAAATGTGGAAAGAAGTACAATCAGAAGGACCACAAGAAGAAATATTTGATGGCAAGGAAGGCATCATAACAGGACAAGGAGTTACAAGCCATTTATACTCTTTAGATAAAGTGTCTCTCTTAAGAGATCAACTTCACGATATGTTACTACCTATGCATGAAGAGTTCTGTGGAGAGAAACTAGAAAAAACGTTTATTTACGGTGTAAGAGAGTATTTAAAAGGTGCTAATTTAATACAACATAAGGATAGAATTGAAACCCACCATATATCAAGTATCATACTGTTGGATAAAAATTTAAAATGTGGTTGTAAAACAAAAGAATTAGGAGCTGATTGGGCATTAGACTTTCAAACACATGATGGTACATGGGAAAAAGTGTATCTCGAACCTGGACAAATGGTTTTGTACGAATCTACTACTTGTTTACATGGTAGAAACGATAGATTTGAAGGTACATACTATAGAAACTTCTTTGTACACTACAAACTTAAGGATTGGCAGTATAAAGCATGATAAAATTTATACAGTTAGATCCAAATGGTTTATGTAATGCCGGCTGTTGGTTTTGTCCAGTAAGTACTTTAGGTAATCCTCCTCATCAGATAGAACAAATGCCTATCGAAGTATTCGAATCAGCTATAAAACAAATTACTGAGTTAAAAGGTGATATTATTTCTGAAGGATTACACTTTATTTACGGTTCTCACTTTAACGAAGTGTTGCTATACAGGTATTTTGAACAAATGTTACAAGTACTTACAAAATACAATCTATCGATTTGTTTACTTACCAATGGCGTACCTCTTACTATGCAAAAGGTTGAGTTAATTAATAAATACCCTAATGCAGTTAGTATGATAGCCATTAATGCTCCAGTGTTTCAAAAAAACTTATTTGAAAAAAGGACAGGTATGAAGGAACACTTGTTTGATACGTTATTGAAAAATATACAGTATGCTTACAATAACCTTTATAATAAAGACATACTACTAATACAGGTAAACGGTATAAACGAACAGTCAAACATTACAAAAGGTAAAAACTTTCCTGATTTAACTAAAAATGAACTACAAAAGCAAGTATCTCTTGCACGTTCTTTATTTCCTGGTATAAAGGTAACACAGCAGTGGAATCTAATTGATAGAGCAGGTCTTTTAAAGGACGTAATGTATAATAACCTACCTAGTGGTAAAGTAATTGGTTGTAGTAGTAGAAGAGATACTGACTGGTTACACATTTCACCTAAAGGAGATGTATTCTTATGCTGTAATGATTATGATATGGAATATACTTACGGTAATATAAACCAACAGTCAATAAAAGACATATGGTTAGGTAGTAAACGTAAAGAAGTAAACAATAAAGCATTCAACGAAATTTGTACTACTTGTAGTTCAGCAATATTTAAACCATGAAAACAATTTTTGTATCTATAGCTTCTTATACAGACCCAGAGTTTGAAAATACGTTAACAGACTGTATACACAAAGCAAAACACCCTGAAAGAGTATTTATAGGTTTGTTTTTACAAGATAAACAGTCAATTATTGATAACTACCTAATAAAGTTATCTAATAGTAACATACGTACATTGACTTGTTTACCAGAAGAAGCACAAGGATGTGGTTGGGCAAGAAATACTATAATGCAAAAGCTATACAATAAAGAAGATTATTTTTTATTGGTTGATAGTCATACAAGATTTGCTCAAGATTGGGATGAACAGTACATAACTCTTTTAGATAATGCACCAAGTAAGAGTGTATTAAGTGCTTTTCCTAGACACTACGATTTACAAGAAACCTATGAAGTATACTCCAAGAGAGATAAACCTACTATTTACGTTCCTAATGATATACCTTTTGTTGGAAATTTTATTGGACCTCATAAACAAAAGTTAGCAGAAAAGAGTTACGAAAAGGTAATGAATATATCTGGTGGTAATACTTTCGGTCCAGGTAGTATAGTTGAAGGTCTAACAGTACCAGACTTTAACTTTTACGGACATCAAGAACAAGAAATATACAGTATACTACTTTATAAATGTGGTTATGACATATATGCAGTAAATAAAAACCTAATCTGGCATAAGTACTTTACCCACGGTATAGATAACTATAGAAAGGTTTATACTGAAAAAACAGTAAAAGAAAACTTTTGGCCTAAGTTAAAACACTACGGTTGTAATAAAAGAAGTGCTGACAGTTGGGTAGATGAATATAAAATTTACTGCCAATCCCTCTAAATAGCTTTTACTCTATTTATATTTAACGGAAAAATAAACTTTTAACCTTAAAACTCACACTTATGAATAAAAATGAGTTGAAAGAGCTTGTAAAACGTTATTTTTCTCTTACTGAAATGACAGAAGAAACTAATTCCACTGAAAATACTGAAAAGCAAGCATTCGCTGAAGCTACACTAGTCGATGGGACCAAGGTGACAAATATGTCCGATGGTGAATTCGAAGTTGGTCAAGAATTGCATGTAATAACAGAGAGCGGTGAGCATGTAATAGCCCCTAGCGGTATGCATACTACTGACAGCGGAATTACTATCACTGTTGACGGTGAAGGAAAAATTACCGGCATAGCTCGACCAGATGAAGGTGGAGAAGGATCTTTAGCTGAACACGACGTAACCGAAGAGGAAATGTCAGCAGAAGAAACACAGACCACTGAAGAAAAGACTGAATTAGCAGAACACGGTGACGAAGAAGAGATGGAAGATGAATCTGACATCAAAGAAGCGATCATTGAAGCTATCATGTCTGAAGTTGCTCCTGCAATCGAGGAGTTAAAACAAAAGATGGCAGAAGCAGAAGCAAAACTTGCTGAGCATGATGAAAAAATGGGCGAATATATGTCCAAACCAGCAGCTCAACCAACAAGTGAATCAAGATTTGCTAAAGCTAAAGCTAAGATTGAGAACCCAAGAGCAGTATACAACACTAAAAGATATGAAGCTGCTTTATCTAGAATAACAAATAAATAAATAAAGAAATGGCACTAAACGTAAGCGCACTAAACGACTTTAACAATGAGTTGGCCGGTAAAATGGTATTAGATACTGTTTATACTGGAAATACCGCAGAGTACGTAAGCATTCAAGAGGGGATTAAATATTCTGAGCCCTTAAACCTAGCTTCTATCACTCCCTATTTTCAGGGTGGTGATTCAGTATCTAATCCTTCTGGGTCTGCTGAGTTCTCTCAACGTAACATTGTAGTAACAAAAAGAACAGCATATGATAGCTGGAACTTACAACTTTTAACTGACAAATATCTTGGTAAAGCTGTATTGGAGCCAGGCTCGTATGAAGATACAATGACTATTGTTTCTGCTTTAT
>Ga0070753_1002153_pt1 | contig 10592 bp, 11 predicted proteins | sample VirMetDEL_Aug_31_FD_77441 | JGI IMG/M metagenome (GOLD analysis project Ga0070753, IMG submission 77441) | Aqueous microbial communities from the Delaware River and Bay under freshwater to marine salinity gradient to study organic matter... | ecosystem: Environmental > Aquatic > Marine > Coastal... | reverse complement strand
CGCGCAGCCGCGATAGCGGTAACACTTTGCTGCAAAAATCGTTTGTTGGTGGCTATATTGCTATGGTCGGGGCTAATTCACCGGCTGGCTTGGCATCTAGGCCGGTTCGGTGCGTTTTCTTTGATGAAGTGGACAGGTTCCCACATTCAGCCGGCACAGAGGGCGATCCGATTGATCTAGGCCGAAAAAGAACGTCAACCTTTACATATAACCGCAAAATCGTAATGGTTAGCACGCCAACTAACAAAGGCGTGTCCAGAATTGAAGCTGCTTATGAAGAAAGCGATCAACGGCAATATTATGTGCTTTGCCACGACTGTGGTCATAAGCAAGTGCTGAAATGGTCACAAGTGCAATGGGAAAAAGACAAACCCGAAACCGCTAACTATATATGCGAAGGCTGCGGCAGCGTATGGGATGACGCGGATCGTTATCGCGCTGTGCGGGCTGGTGAGTGGGTTGCACAAAATCCAGAGCATAAAATAGCCGGTTTTCATTTAAGCGGCTTATATAGCCCTTGGACGCCACTTGCGGATGCTGCGCGTGATTTTTTAGTTGCTAAAAAGTCGCCGGAGACGCTCCGCGTGTTTGTAAACACATTTCTTGCAGAAACGTGGGAAGATCAGGGCGAAAGGGTTGACGATTACGCAGTAGCAGAACGCGCCGAACAATTCGACGCAGAGCTGGATGAAGGCGTTGTCGTCGTCACAGCAGGCGTAGACGTGCAGGACGATCGCATCGAAGCCGAAATTGTCGCGTGGGGCCGCGATGAGGAAAGCTGGTCAATTGATTACCGAACTTTATATGGCGATCCGTCTACACCGCAGTTGTGGCAGGATTTGGACAGCCTACTGAAAACGACATATGCCACCCGCGATGGCCGCGAACTGAATATTCGCGCGGCTTGCATAGACAGCGGCGGCCATTACACGCAATCGGTATATAACTTTGTTAGGCCACGGCAGGCCCGCAGGGTTTTTGCGATTAAGGGGATGGCGGGCGAAAGCAGGCCAATCGCCAGCAGACCCAGCAAAAATAACAGTGGTAAGGTGCCGCTTTTTACTCTAGGCGTTGACAATATCAAGGAATTGATCTTCAGCCGATTAAAGATTACAATGTCGGGAGCAGGTTATATGCACTTTCCTGATGACCGGCCCGATGAATATTTCAAACAGTTGGCGGCTTCTGAAAAGATCGTCACGAAATATCACAAAGGGTTTCCGCGTCGGGAGTTTGTTAAGACCCGCACAAGAAATGAAGCACTTGACTGTCGGGTGTATGCTATAGGTGCGCTGGCCATTTTGAACTTGAACATCAACGCAATCGCTGACCGACAGGAAGCCGCAGCCGCGCAACCCGTTCAACAGCAGCCTGTTCAAAAGCCAATACCGCAAGTGTTCCAACGGCCACGTCCACGCGGCGGGTTTGCTAATAGCTGGAGATAAATATGGCTAATCTATTTGACACAGCAAACGCACCCGAAGGCGCACCAGAGGAAATCGTTGTCGGCGATTATATCCAATGGAAACGCAGCGATCTGGTCGATGATTATCCTACAGCCACGCACAGCGCTGAATACGTTGCCAGAATAACGGGCGGCGGGGCGTCTGAAATAAAAATAGCAGCAACAGAAACTGCAACATATTATCTTTTCACAGCAGATAGCGCGACTACAGCGGGATTTGACGCTGGCTTTTATCACTGGCAGCTTGAGATCACAGAAACCGCGTCAGGCAATCGCATTGTTGTAGATCGCGGCACTTTCACGGCAATCGTTGATCTTGACACTAATGGCGTTGATCCGCGCAGCCACGCGGAAAAGATGATTGCCAAGATTGAAAGCGTGTTACACGGCAAAGCTGACGCAGATGTGTCCAGCTATAGCATCAACGGCAGATCGCTGACGAAAATGTCATTTCAAGAATTGCTAGAGGCGCGGAACTTTTATCGTGCTGAATTTACAAAAGAAAAGCAAAAAGAACGCGCGAAAAACGGTGACAAAACAGGGCAGACTGTTCTGGTGAGGTTTTAATGGGCATTTTAGACAGGTTTAAGGCCAAACCAAAAAAGGCCGCAAAGCGTTCATTTTATGGCGCAAATCAGGGCCGACTGTTTTCTGACTTTGTAAGCACCAGCCGATCAGCCGACAGCGAAATCCGTCCATCACTGCGCATCTTGCGGGATCGTTGTCGCGAAATCAGCCGAAATCATCCGTATGCAAGGCGCTATTTGCAGATCATGCAAACCAATATCGTTGGCGATGTTGGCGTCCAGATGCAAGTAAGGAAACGGAATACAGACGGATCGCTTGATGTTGTCGGCAACAGGCAGATTGAACGCGCCTTTCAAGCGTGGGGACGCAAAGGGTTTTGCACTGTTGATGGCCGCTTGTCGTGGGTGCAGGCGCAACGCCTGTTTATTGAGACATTGGCCCGCGATGGCGAAGTGCTGATAAAGAAAATCCGCAACCCAATCAGAAATGATTTCGGGTTCACACTGCAATTTCTGGAAGCTGATTATTTAGATGAAGAATATAATACGCGGTTGAGCAACGGAAACGAAGTTCGGATGGGCGTCGAAATCCAAAAAGGCACCGGCAAGCCGCTTTCCTATTATATGTTTGAGGATCACCCGCACCACGATCAAAACTACGGTTCTCGCACAAAGCGCAAGCACATCAGGGTTGAAGCTGATCAAATCATTCACTGTTTTATTCAAGAACGCGCTGGACAGACGCGCGGTGTGCCACCTATGTCTAACGTGCTGTCAAAGTTGAAAATGCTGGACGGGTATCAGGAAGCCACATTGGTCAACGCCCGCGTTGCTGCGTCAAAGATGGGGTTTTTTACATCGCCAGAAGGTGACGGTTTCATCGGCGACGATTATGACGGTCACGCGCCTATGATTGACGCAGCGGAGCCTGCTAGTTTTATTCAGTTGCCTGCTGGTATGTCATTCGAAAGTTTTGAACCTAGCAGCGGCACCGAAAGTTTCAGCGAGTTCGAGAAAGCAATCTTGCGGTCGATCGCGTCTGGTCTGGGCGTCAGCTATGTTTCGCTTGCAAACAATCTGGAAGGCGTCAGCTACAGCAGCATCCGGCAAGGCACCATCGAAGATCGCGATCATTTCAAAATGATGCAGAAGTTTATGGTTGATCATTTCATTGATGAAATCTATCGGTCGTGGCTGGAGATGGCGATTACGGTTGGCCGCGTACAGTTACCAATGCAAAAATATGATTTGTTCGCCGACAACGTGATTTATCGCCCGCGCGGGTTTGCGTGGGTCGATCCACAGCGAGAAATAGCTGCAAACGTGCTGGCACTAAACAACGGCATCGTCAGCTTGCAAGACATTCACGCGCATTATGGCCGCGACACAGAGGAAGTGTTCGAACAGGTGGATCGTGAGCGCGAATTAGCTGATCGTTACAACATCGACACAGCTTTTCAGCCATTCGGAACAAAGTTACCGGCACAGCCGACGATAGACGTGGGGCAGGACGATGGCGACGTATAAAGGCACAGAAATGTTAGATCGTATTGATGAAGGCTATGACGCAACCGACCGGCTTGTCGGTCATAAATTCAGCACATTGACCAAAATCGAGTCACTGCGGTATATTGACAATAGTGGGGTGCAGACAATGGACAGACATATACAAGACATTACCGAAACTGATGACACTGTGACCATCACTTTTGGCAAAAGCGCGATGCCGGTAGAAGTCGAGGCGACAAAGCCGGATGATGAAGATTATGACCGCTTTGACCGCAGCGAATTGGTGTTCCGCGCGGGCAACGCTGAAATGGTTGATGAAGATGACCGGCGCGTCAGAATGTCGCTGTCATCAGAAGAACCTGTTGAGCGTTCTTTTGGAAAAGAAGTTTTGCGTCACGATCGTGATGCGATTGATTTGTCACGTCTGGACAGCGGCCACGCACCGTTGCTGCTCGACCACGATATGACGAAACAGATTGGCGTTGTTGAACGCACCTATCTCGATGAAGCCGACCGCAAGTTGCGGGCGGTGGTTCGCTTTGGAAAAAGCGCACTGGCAAGAGAGGTGTATGACGACGTCAAGGATGGGATACGAAGCAACGTCAGCATCGGCTATCAAATCCGCAAAATGGACCAACAAAACGAGCGTGACGGGACGGTTGCGGTTTCTAGTTGGGTTCCGTATGAAGCCAGCATTGTGAGCGTGCCAGCAGATTCTTCTGTCGGTGTCAATCGCAAGGCTGAATTTGTTGAACCTGTGATTAAAAAGGAGGTCAAAATGACCGAAATCAATCACGACGAAATCCGCGCCGAAGCAGTTGAAGCTGCAAAGCGTGAGTTTTCAAAAACTGTCAGCGAGATCACATCGCTTGCAGTCAAGCACAACCGTCGCGATCTTGCTGATGAGGCAATCAAAAACGGTTATTCAGTAGATCAGTTCCGTGGCCTGTTGCTCGACAACATAGGCGAAGGAAAGCCGCTTGAGCAATCAGCCGGTGCGGTCGATATGTCAGCCAAAGAGCAACGCGACTACAGCTTTATGAAAGCTGTTCGCGGTCTTGTGAACGGTTCCGGCCTGCAAGGTCTGGAGCGTGAAGTTTCAGAAGATATTGCAAAGCGTTCTGGACGTGAAGCCCGTGGTTTTTACGCACCAGACAGCTTTTGGACTGGTCGCCGCGATCTGACTGTTGGCACAGCGACAGCCGGTGGGCATCTTAAGCCGACCGACCATATGGGTGATCAGTTTGTTGACGCATTGCGTGCGCGCCTTGTGTTTAACGAGTTGGGCGCACGCTTTATGACTGGTCTTAAAGGTGACGTTGCTATTCCAAAGCTGGCAACTGGCGTTTCTGCCGGATTTGTCGCAGAAAACGGCGCAACATCAGAAGTGAACGCTGTGTTTGCACAAATTACAATGTCCCCAAAATCGCTTGGGGCGTTTACCGATGTATCGAGGCTTTTAATGATTCAGTCCGATCCTAGTGTAGAACAGATCGTCCGTGACGATCTGTTGAACGCAGTGGCCCAGAAAGTAGAAGATGTTGCCATCGAAGGCGGCGGTTCTAATGAGCCAACAGGCATCACCGGCACCGCTGGCATCGGTTCAGTAGCTATCGGCACAAACGGTGGCGATCTGACTTGGCAGGCAATCACTGATCTGGTCAAGGAAGTCGAAGTTGACAACGCTGCGATCAACGGCAATACGCTTGCCTATCTGACCAACCCGAAAGTGAAGTCACATATGGCATCAACTCCAAAGGTTGCATCGACTGATAGCGTTATGTTGCTTGATGCGCCTTGGGACAGTCTTTACGGCTACGATCTGGCGGTGACAAACAACGTCCCGTCTGATCTGACGAAAGGCACACTTGACCCTGCGTCTGCGATGATTTTTGGCGATTTCAGCCAACTGATGATCGGCTTCTTTAGCACACCAGACGTTTTGATCGACCCGTACACAGCCGGATCAACTGGCGCTGTTCGTATACGCGTTATGCAGGAAATGGACGTTGCGGTACGTCACGCGCAGTCATTCGCTGCGTGTCTCGACATCGACGCATCCTAACTTTAGCGGGGCGGCTTTGGTCGCCCCACTTCCTCAAAGGGGTTAAATTATGAAATTAGTTTGTAAACGCGCAATCGTTGTACACGGTGAAGCCAGAGCAGTCGGCGACACGATCGAAGTGTCAGAGAGCATCGGCATCGAACTTGTGAATATGGGCAAGTGCGCGCCAGTAGAAGATGCGCCAAGCATCACAGATCGCGCAATCGGTTTAACAACTAAAAGCGCCGCAGCACTTACAAAGCGCGGCAAAAAGAAGAAATAGATGGCTGTTGAAAGTGCAGATGATCGGGCGATATTTGTGGGCATTGATGATTTCGGTGTCGCTGCAACATATACGCCATCAGGCGGCGCAGGCGTCACGGTCAACGGCATTTTCGACAACGACTTTATTGAGGTCGAGACTGGCGCAGGGGTTGGCATAGCATTACAACAACCACGCTTTCAATGCCGCACAGCAGACGTTTCAAGCGCCGCAGAAGGCGACGCGCTGATCGTCAACGCAGTCAACTACACAATTCGCATTGTGCAAGATGATGGGACTGGAATGACGGTTTTGGTTCTGGAGTTGGATTGATGGCGCACGTTAGAAAGCAAATAAGGGACGCGATTGTAACGGCGCTGACAGGGCTGGGCGAGACAGGGACAAACGTGTTTCGCAGCCGGATTTATCCGCTGGAGAAAACAAAGTTGCCAGCGCTGTGTATATTTACGCGCACAGAGACGACAGAGTTCGACACAATGACGATCAGTCGTTCGACGATGCGCAATTTAGAAGTGGCTGTTGAAGCATATGTGAACATGACGCTGGCATATGACAACAAGCTAGACGCGATTGCGGTGCAAGTAGAGGAAGCGCTTGCCGCAGATGTTACGCTGGGTGGCCTTGCAAAAGACACGCAAGTCACAGCGTTCGAGGCCGATTTGAGTGGTGACGGTGAAAAGCCGGTTGCCGTGGGCCGCTTCACCGTAGCTGTGCAATATCGCACTGCTGAAAATGACGTAGAAACCGCCGCATAAGGAGTTTTTCCAATGGCAACACATACAGGATCAGAAGGAACGGTAAAGCTAGGCACCGTCGGCGCAGATACCGCCATCGGCGAAATCCGTTCTTTTACAATCTCAGAAACCGCCGACACGATCGAGGACACAACGATGGGTGATACAAGCCGCACATATGCGGTCGGTCTCAAGACCTTTTCGGGTTCCGTCGAGTGTTATTTCGACCCAGATGACGCGAAACAGGATGAAATGGTTGCCGGTGCTTCACTGACGCTAACAGCCTATCCAGAAGGTTCAGACAGCGCTGACCAGTACATCAGCGGGTCAGTCATCATTACATCAGCCGACGTTTCATCGTCAGCCGACGGAATGGTCGAGGCTTCATTCTCATTTCAAGGAACGGGCGCAGTAACACGCGGCGCGGTGTAACTGGATGAGTTTGGGCGCACAAATCGCTGCGCGGCGCAAAGAGCAAAGGCGGGTCATCGAAGTTCAGCAATGGGCAGAAGATGACGCGCCGATGCTGCTTTATGTTGGTGCCATAACTGCTGGTGACATTGACAAGCTGCAACGCAAGCACAAAAATTTCCTAAATGATATGACGATCGCCGGAATGGTTGATTTGATTATTATGAAGGCAGAAATCGAGGATGGTTCACGCGCTTTTACGCTGGAGGACAAAGCGATATTAATGCGGGAACCAGTGGCTTTGATTAGCGACATAGCTGGGCAGATGTTTGGCGATGTTGTTGATATTGAGGAAGCTGAAAAAAACTAAAAAGCGATCCGCTGCGGCTAAATATGATGGCCTTGGCTGATCGCCTACATAAGACACAAGCAGAGATCGAAGAATTAACGCTTGATGAAATGAACGAATGGTTCGCTTACTTTAGGATTTTGCAAGATGGCACAGAATAAACTCCAGATTGTAATTGCGGCCAAAGACACGACCGGCAAAGTGTTTAGGGGTCTTAATCGCGCACTTGCCGGTGTCGGGCGTTCCATCCTCAATATGAAATCGGCGCTTGTAGGGTTGGCCGGCGCTGCTGGTTTGGGCCTGCTTATCAAGTCATCGCTGGATAGCATTGACACGCTAGGCAAAACGGCCTCAAAGCTGGGCGTCACAACTGCCGAATTGCAAAAACTCCGATATGCTTCCGAACTTGCTGGCGTTCAAACGCGCACAGTCGATATGGCTGTTCAGCGCTTCACCCGCAGGCTTTCAGAGGCAGCGATTGGAACCGGCGAAGCAAAAGACGCGCTGATTGAACTAGGGTTGAATGCGCGTGAATTATCGCAGCAGCCGCTTGAAGATCAGATGTTGGCGCTGGCGTCTGCGTTTGAAAAAGTTGAAAGCAATGGCGACAAGGTGCGGCTTGCGTTCAAGCTGTTCGATAGCGAAGGCGTCGCGTTCATTAACACATTGCAAGGCGGCACTGCGGCGTTGCAGGAAATGTTTGACGAAGTTGATGATCTGGGCATCGTTCTGTCATCCAAAGCTGTCAAAGGCGTTGAAGATGCAAACGACAGTTTCACCAGATTGTTGTCGCTGTTCAAAGGTGTGCGTGACAGCGTTGTGAGCGCACTTGCACCGGCTTTTCGCACACTTGCTGACAGCATACGCACAACCGTCATTGACGCTATACCAAAAGGGGCGGGCGGGATTGAAAAGTTTGGCCGCGATTTAGCGCTAACGATTATTGGCATATTTAAACGTGGCGCGGAAGCAATACAAGCGTTCACCAACGAAACGATCCGGCAACTGAACCGCGTGATCGAGTTTTCAAAATCAGCGGGTGAGGCGCTGGGCATAGATTGGGCTAAAAAACTACAGCCGTTAAATGTGAAAGATTTGGGCCTTGTAGGTGTGTTCGAAACTTTGGAAGAAGAAATAAACGCAACAGGCGCAGCGTTTGAACGCACAAACAAATCCGGCAAAGATTTCGCAAAGACTGGCGAAAATATCAAAGAAACATTCGACAAAACATTGATGAGCCTAAAAGATGTCAAGTTGAACGGCGTGAACGCGCTTGAAGATGCGCTGGTCAGCGTGATCGACCGTACGTCGTCGGTTAAAGATGCGTTCAAGTCGATGGCGCGATCAATCATCAGCGATTTGATACGGATGCAAATCCAGCAGAGCATCACTGGCCCGCTTGCGAGTTTTATGGGTTTCAACGTCGGTGGATCGTCACCCAGCGGTAAGGCCATTGGCGGGCCAGTGCAAGCCGGTCAGCCGTATGTCGTGGGTGAACGTGGCCCAGAAATGTTTGTGCCTAATCAAAGTGGCTCGATCGTGCCAAATGGCCGTATGGGTGGTGGTGGCATCGTCGTCAATCAAACAGTCAACATATCAACAGGCGTTCAGCAGACTGTTCGCGCAGAAGTGATGCAAATGTTGCCGCAAATCAGCAACGCGGCAAAAGGTGCCGTTTTGGACGCTAGGCGGCGCGGTGGATCATTCGCAGCCGCGTTTTAGGAGTGAACAATGGCCATTTCGTATCCGTTAGCGTTTCCGACAGTAACAGGCGTTGCAGCGGTGACATTGCGAGGCGTCAACGCTGTCGCGATTAGTCAAAGTCCGTTCACGTTCAAGCAACAGGTCATAGCGCATCAGGGACAGCGTTGGGAAGCGGAAATTACACTGCCGCCACAGAAACGCGCCACAGCGGAAACGTGGGCGGCTTTTCTTATGTCTTTGCAGGGATCACGCGGCACGTTCCTAATGGGCGATCCTAACGCAACGACAGCGCGTGGCAGCGCATCAACGACAGCAGGCACACCAGTCGTAAACGGAGCAAGCCAGACAGGTCAGTCGCTAACTGTTGAGGGGTTGCCCGCATCTGCTACTGGCTATCTGTTGGCAGGTGATTACATTCAGTTAGGCGGCGGCTCATCTGCCACACTTCATAAAGTGCTGCAAAACGTAGACAGCAACGCATCAGGGCAGGCAACAATCGAGTTGTGGCCCTATGTGCGCACATCACCGGCTGACGGTGCGACCATCCTTGTCAGCAACGCGCAGGGTGTGTTTAGGCTCACAAGCAATCAAGCAGACTGGTCGATCAACAGCGCGAGCGTTTATGGCATCAGCTTTGCCGCTGTTGAAGCGGTGTCCTAATGTCACGCGAGATAGGAACCGGCATTGCTACAGCATTAGAAGCAAACGAGATACAGCCGTTTTTCGGCGTGCAACTATATCTTGACAGTCAGCCGTTATATTTCTGGACAGGGCTGGGTGATCTGACGATAGGCGGCATTACATATTTGGGAACTGGGCAGTTTTTAAGCATTAGCGAAATGGAAGAAACCGCAGAAATTGCAGCAAAAGGCGCTGTCATTACGTTGTCGGGCATTCCCAGCAACCTAATATCGCTTGCCATAACAGAGCCATATCAAGGCCGCATTTGCAAAATTATGTTTGGCGCGATTGACGCTAACCGCGAATATTTGCTGGCAGAGGATGGCAGCTATATTTTGCGCGAGGATAGCGGAAGGATTGACATTACTTCCGGCGAGGCAACGCCAGCGGTTGAACTATTTAGCGGCTACATCGACAGAATGGACATCGACGAAGGCCCAGACACATCAACAATCGCGATCAGCATTGAAAGCCGGTTGATTGATTTAGAACGTGCCAGAATTTTTCGCTTCACAGATCAAAGCCAGAAATCACGGCACCCCAACGATAGAGGTTTAGAGTTTGTTGAGGATTTGCAGGACAAACAATTCAATTGGGGGCGCGGTTGAGGCTAGATGATTGGGAAAACCGACTAGATTGTTACATCGAAGAAATGCGGCATAAGCCGTTTCGTTGGGGTGATAATGATTGCCTAGCGTTAGCAAGTGGCGCAATCATTGCGCAAACCGGCACTGATTTATTTGGCGATTGGTTTGGCACTTACAGAACGGAATGGGGCTGTCTTTTAAACTATAAAAAACAACTGAAACGCATCAATTGTTGTGACATTATTGAGGCTGTAGACCAGCGGATGCAGCGGTCTGATGTTTGGTTGCCATCCAGAGG
>Ga0070753_1002148_pt1 | contig 10614 bp, 16 predicted proteins | sample VirMetDEL_Aug_31_FD_77441 | JGI IMG/M metagenome (GOLD analysis project Ga0070753, IMG submission 77441) | Aqueous microbial communities from the Delaware River and Bay under freshwater to marine salinity gradient to study organic matter... | ecosystem: Environmental > Aquatic > Marine > Coastal... | reverse complement strand
TAAGTCAAATCCAATTGAGGGTTGTGCGTGCGCTCGTCGTTTCGCAACGGCTCGACGACACGCACCGCCCTACCTCTCGGGCTTACTCGTTGACGGTACAGCACATCTGCTGGCACAGTTGGGCCTGCAGGAGGTGCAGGCGTCGGCGACACCGGCGGAGTCGCTGTGTACTCTACCGCGCCAATGTCGTAGACCTTGTTTACTGGCTGGCCAACGGTGCGCACGTCTTGCACGTTCGGCACGTAGGTTTGGCCAGTGCTACCAAAAACACCGGATTGCGAGACATCACTACCTGCATCGCGTAGCCCGCTTGCTGCCAGAGGAGTTAGGTCTAGCGTTGCTTTAAGGGCATTGGCAAACGTTGTAAAATCTGCCGGTAGATTTGTGACGTTTCCTGATGTTAGGTCGTCTGAAGCACAGGAGCCTGCTACAAACAAGTCTGGAATGTTTTGCGCGAAACCGTCAAATGCAGTCCGAACCGCACTGGAGTTCATGTGGCCCGCGTAGCAGTTTGCGAACCGCCACGTGTCGTCAGTGAACGTGCCACTGACTGACCCAGTCGCGTTATCGCTAATGATCGTGCAGTTAAACACCCAGTTGTAAGTAAATTGCTTGCAGCCTATGCACTCAAAACTAAACACCTTTCCGCCGCAGAACGAGTCAAAATCGACGTAAATGATGCAGCCATGCACTGCAGTGCCCGTCTGCTCGTTAACGTACACACCCGCTGCCTGAGCGACAGAACCTGTTGGCGCTGCTGTGTACGTAACGTGAACCAGACAGCTTTGCAGTTTGCTGTAGTCACATCCCCTAAAATCGTAAGTCAAGTTTACCGCGCCAAGGGTCGCGCTGTCTGTCGTCGTAACGATCTGCAGGTTTTCGATCTGCACTGTAACGTCTTCGGCGTACACCGCAGCTTGGTCGATATCTGCCGCGCCCGAATTGTCGATCTTTAGGTGCGACAGTGACAGGTCAGGCGTACCCGTGCCGAGGTATTTGTTGCCTTCCGCTGGCCTAATGAGAATGCAGAAACCTTGCGAACCGTTTGTTCTCCAGCCATCTGAATACCTAAATTTTGCAGTTGCTGGCGATGTCCCTAGACCGTTCGCGCCGGCCTCAATTTCGTAGACTAGCTGTATTTGTCGAGCACTTAGATCTTTTTGGTCTCCCGATCTGGCTAGATTAGCCGCCGAGATGCTAGGGTAGTCACCGGTCGGACCAATGGTCACGATTTCCTGCTGTAGTACACCCATGACTTACCCCATCGTTCCCATAGTGCGAACGATAGATTTGCCCTCGGATTCGTCGTTTAGCTTTTTAATGATCGGGTTCTGACCGTCGCTGGTCGCTACTTTCTTAATGTCGATGTCGCGAACTACACCGCCAAGGCTGTACACGCCTTCGCCTTTTTCGCTGAACTCGTCGACGTCGAACTCAATCATTACTTGCACGCGCGCGCGACCAGTAGCGGTGCGCAGCTTGTCGGGCATGTCCGCTCCGTACAGCATCACGTACATGTCAGTGCCAATCCATTTGCACCTTGCCGCCGCTCTTTTCGTACGCAGCAGCAATGGCTTGTTTTTCGTCTTTGCGCGAGCCGATGTACGCACCGAACTGGTGCGAGTAGTGCGGCACAATGTCAGGCCGCACCACGGGCGGAGAGTAAACCTTGGTAGCCATCGCGCCGCATTTGCACGGCGTCGTTGCTACTTTATCGCCCCACGCCTTAAGCTCGTCGAACGTGGCGTTGCACAGCGCGCAACTGTATTCATGCACAGGCATTAGCCGAACCCTCCACGCAACAGTTCTTGAATGTTTTGCCCGGTAGCTCCGCCAGACGCTGCCTGCGGCGTAGAGCCTCCGCCCATTGCCGCCAAGCCGGCACCGCCGCTCGGGTTGTTGGTCATGCCCGGAGCCGGCCCCGGACTGCCGCCACCACCTTGCTGCCGTCGCTGCTGCACTTGCTGCATGCCCTGCATCGCCTGCTGTTGCGCGAACAGCATGCCCCGGTGAGCTTCAAGATGGTTCGTCAGGCGCTCTACGGTAGATGGCGAGCGAATGGTTTCGGGCAGCTCGAGCTGCTGCTCGTGCACGAAAATGTGCCACTCGTGATCGTCTTGCTCGTTTGGCAGCAGCTCCGCGCCCTTCTTGAGCATGGTGAACCACTCCTGCCCGGGGTCCATCATGGGCGACGTCTCGGGCATGAACCGAAGCTCGACATCTAGCTCCTTCGCGATTTCGCGGAGCTGTGGTCGGATGTCGATCAGCGGCATTGGACTGCCAGCCTGAGAGAATGGCGTCAAGAGCTGCAGAGCCTGTCCGGCTTGCGCCATCCGTTCCTCGGAACTGCGCGCCGCCATGTCTTCGATTCGACAGTGGAACAGATACTCGCCGGCCAGCCCGGAACCATCGTATTTTGCCCAGATGGTTTCGCCGCGATCTCCCGTCAGCTTCACTACGCGCTCTTTGTCGTAGTAACGCTCCATGACGGCTCTCAGATCTCCGGCAAAGTGCTCCAGCGTTGACTGCACCCTGCGGTACGTGGCTTGGCGTCTTGCGTTTGCGGAAGCAGAGATTCGGTTGATTTCCGCTGCGGGTCGTTCGCCCGGGCGCGACCCCCCCATGTCGAACTCCGACATGCCGCTGATTTCTGTGAACCGCTGTCGGATCTCCGCTGTAAACGCATAGGAATCGTTGCTTACGTTGGCGTCTTGCAGCGGCTCGATGGCCCCCGCCACTCCCATGCCGTTGCCGCTGACTCCGATGCATGTGCCGTCCTGTGGGTGTAGGAGCGCGTCAATGTCCTGCTCGCCGACCCTGTCTTTGTCGTACAGGTACTTCCGCTTGAACCGGTTCAGGTGGTCCAGCCGGTTGGAGATCGTAATGTTGTACTCTTCGACGAGGTTCAGCCACGGGATCATGGGCGACTGCGACCAAAACGTTTCGTTGTCGTCCGTGCCGTGAATTACGTAGAACGGAAACCGATCTACAGGCATGGTGAACGGGAACGTTCCAAGCAGCTTGTCGTGATCTCGCGTGAACACGTACGTCTTGCGGTCAATGATGTCCCAGTACTGAATGAGGCGAACGAGACGCCGCTCGGGGTCGCGTCGGTAACGAGCCCGGAAGTCTGCGTCCGTCATGCCGTACGGGACTTCTGTCTCGTCCGCCTCTAGTTTTTCAGTGTTGGTGTACTGCGGATCTTTCTTAATGCCCTCTAGATCTCGCACGTACTCCACGCCACACCACAGCGCGTTATCTAGCCGCGTAGCGCCCGGATCGATCAGGAAATTCCACGGACGGATCGGCAACGTGTAGATCTGCCCCGGCTTAATGCCGTAAGGCATATCGGACGACCGCAACGGCCCGGGTTGGCTGACATCTGTCGGCGTGTCTTGCCGTGTGCGGTCACGGCCCGGAATCAGCCCGCTGTCGTAGTAGCCGAGCTGGAAGATGCCAACTCCACACAGAAGCGCGTCCCAGATCGTAGGGCGCAAAGTCCGATCTCGGAACTTCGTGACGCGCAACTCCTGCGTGATAGCAGTCTCGACGGTCTTCGCCATCTCCTCAGACTCTGGCGTCAACGGCTCTGCGACAAACTTGGGGTTGTTCTGAACAAGCGACGGAACCATAGACTCGTACCACGCGTACGGGAAGTTGACCTGCAACTGGTACCCGTTCGGGTCGTACGTCGTGTCCGGTTCACTACGAAAGTAGTTGTAGACCGTAGTCCAGTCGTTCTTCAGCGCATCGCGGCGTTCGGTCGCAATGCGTACGTTGTCCTTGAACCGCTCGAGTCGAGCAGCCAGAGTAATTCGACCGTCTGTGTACGGCATTAGTCCGTCCCGACGATGTTTCGCCGTTCAAGCGGCATTTTGTTGATCGACTTCGCCGACACCGGCTTCTGCTTGGCCGTCACCGACCCGCCCATGACCATGCCGTCGTGCTTGACCAGCATCTTGCGGTCAGTGCCTTTCTTGCCGCTCGGCGTACCCATGAGGTGTCCGTTTGCGCCGGCCAGCGGCTCAATCCGCTGGTTGTCGCCGCGCTCCTCTTTCATGGGCTTGTAAAACGCGCCGCCTTTTTTGAGGCTCGCTTTTTCGTTCTGCATTTCAGTACCCCCTTGGTCGTGCGTTGCGGCCAAACCTGCTTTGGCCTAGACGCAGTTTTTGTTGTGTGGCTTCCGCCGCAAGCGCCAATGCATTCTCTAGCGTGCCAGCTCCTTTTTTGAAGTTGTGGAACGCTCGAGTCATCACTTCCCTACGGAACTCTTCTGTCTGATCTGCAAACTTCGACTCAACGTACTCTGCAATTTCTTTCAGCGTAGTGTTCATCGAGCGGAGAACCTGCGGTTCCTCCGCCTCCTTCCTGAGTTAATCATCTGCTGCATCTCGTACTCTGCCGTACCAGCCACCTTGCTGGCGTCCATTGGTCTGCGGTTAGACGGCGGAGCTGCAGTCCTGACAAGCATTTCCGTTGCGTCCAGCAAATCACGGTATCCTGATCGTGGGAATTGCAGAAGCTCCATACGCAACGGCTCGCACGACTCGTGCAAGTACAGCCGCTTTGCTTGGAACTCCGGCTGCAAACCCATGATTCTAACTTCCTTTGCGCGGTTGCCATGCGTCAGCGGGACAACCGGTACTTGGTAGCTAGCTTCGCCTAGTCGGTCTTGCAGGTTTTTGATCAGCCACTCTTGTCCGCCGATCACACCCTCAAAGCCAATCTTTTCGACGCGCCAACTCTGCGCCAGCATAACCACTTGCGTCAACATGTCGTCAGGTTTTAGCTTAGAGCGCACCGTTTCCAACACGTAGATTTTGTTGTAGCTGGTCATGCAACCCACGACGATCCCAGTCGCGTCGTCGCCGGCCCACGCGGGGTCGACTGCCATGAACACTCGGTTTGGCACGCGCTCCAGAAACTCGTGGCGGTCGCCCTTCCACGTTTGCCGGCGTATTAGCTCGCTCGAGAACAGCGCCGACTCTGAGTCCACGGGTTCGTTCATCATTTGGCTGCTGAACACCCACTCACCCATGGTCTTGCGCAGCTCTCGCAGCGTTTCCGGCGTGAACTTCTTAGGGAAGATGCACTTGCCGTCCTCAATGGCTTTTCGGACGTGCACATCGTAGTAGTCCCCAAGATCGTCCATGATGAACGAGTACAGATCGTGCCAGTGCCACCGTGTTCCGATGACGATCATGGTGCCCTTGACGGGATCGCGAGGATTCGGCGGGTCGAGCAGCGCTTGAAGCTCTCGGAACTTCTGTTTCGACTTGGCGAGCTGGTCTTCGCTCTGAACGGTACGGTCAGAGATCGGGTCGTCCAGAATCATAGCGTCAGGGTGGCGTCCAGCCGTAGATTCCTGCACTGACTTCGCTTCGACCGAAGGGTTACGGCTGATCAGGCCGCGATTCACGATAATCGCGCTACGATTCCACAGCCGGCGCTCGTCTGAGGGCGGACACAGCTTCGGCCAGTACTTGTTGATCACTGGCCCCTCGAGATGGTCCTTGATCTCGCGCAGGAACGCTTCTGCCAGATCTTGGGTCTCGTTGAAGATCCCAAATGTGCGGTCGGGGTTCTGCACCAAACGCCACAACGTCCACCCAATTGTGACGAGTGACGACTTGAGGTGCCCTCGGGGCAGCAGCAGCAGCTTCTTCAGCTTCGTCGTGTCGTTGACGATCCGGCTGACGTCGCCGTGCAGGTCGTCTTCTAGATCCTTGTAGCCAAGCACATGCCTGCAGAAGAACATGTGGTCTGTCTCTGCGCGCTTGCGGAACTCGTCGTCCAGTATCTCGATGTCTAGTGCAGCAAGCTCTGCTTTGATCTGGCTAGTAGAGCGCTCTACCACGCCACCCCCTAAAACAACGCCCCCGCAAGGTGGATGGAAGACACCTTACGAGGGCTAATGAGGATTGGGTACCCCTAAGCCCCCAATCCCCTACCGAAAAGAGATGACTGAATTACTCTACTCCATCGTGCACTTCTTTCTCAACAGGCTCGTCTGTACGAGCCATGCCGTAGGGGCGTACCCGCTCCCTCTCTCCGTCCAACGTCTCTTGTGCGCGTACAATGATCCATTCCCAGAACACTTTCGGGAACTCACTAAACTCGCCGGCGCTGTGTCTGTCGATGTCCCGCATGCGGTCTGTCACAGCCCGAAAGACCTTAAGCTCATTGCACTTGAAGCACAGCGCGTTCTGGTACGTATTCGCCGCACTGCCGCACCGCTGGCATTGCTTACTCACTGGACTCAACTTCCACGTCGACCACTTTGCCTTCTCTCGCCTTCAGAATCGCTCGCAGCTCTTCCCTGCGCTCAAACAGATCGTTCAGCGCCCCACCTGTCTGAGTATCTGGCTTTTCTGAAGCATGCACCGCACCCAAAGCCCGCTCTAGCAAGAACTTAAGCGCGTTGAACCGCACACCGTTGTCCGGCACGGAGTCGCCGTTGCGGTCAGTCTTGGTCGCTTGCGTCAAATGGTCCATGCGCTCCAGATACTCCATAAGACGGTTCTCTTGGAGCGTCTGGATACGCTGCGCCCGCTCAAACGCATCCACCTTGAACTGCGCCGGAAAACGCTGAACCACCATTTTCTCTTGCGCGGTGCCCGTCTTCTCAATGTCCGCTATGAATTCTTTCCACGGGCCGGGGTAGGTACACCACCGGTTCTCCAACCGGCGCTGCGCTACCGCCAGTGCGTCATGCGTCGCTGGAATGTTGCTCAAGATACGCCTTTCTCGCTGCACGCTGACGGGCAAGCTCCCGCTGGTGCTTCTGCGCGCGCCGGCGTTCCCGCTCCATAGCCCTAAACTCCGGGCTGCTGCGGATGCGCTTCATGTGGCCCAGCAGCCGCGCCTTATGAGCCAACGTACCAGCCGTCTTGCTAATGAACTCGAGATCTTTCTTAGTGACTAATTTGGGCCTCGTCACTGGAATCCCCAGTGTTCGTCGTAATCGTACTGCTGCAGCTCCAGCATCTTTTTCGGCTTCACGTACTCACGGAACTTGTAGACGTGACCTGCCGAGGACTCCCACTCGTACGAGTACCGAACCCCGTACAGCCGATCCGGCACCGAACGGACAATCTCTGCCGGCCAGTGCTGGACCTCCTCTACCCACACGTCTCCGTCAAACGGGCCACCCTGCAACTCAAATGCTCTGCGGAACATGCTACCTCCCTACCACAGACGACACGCCCTCGAGCTTACGGAAACGTCCCTGCCATGCCAAGCTATTCTCCGCTTCAACCGCCAGTCCCGCGTCGGCATCCACTCCACCACATGACGCCTCCACTCGCGCGGCCTCAACTCCACACCCTCCCTCTTGTGGAGCCACGGATTAGACGGCCCCTGAGCCTCACTCCTGCGCGTCCACCAACCACAACTCCCCACCTCCACACCGCAAACCGCCTCCACACCACTGTGCCACAGTCCGCGAAAAAACGTCCCTCTCGTTCGACGCCACCCACTAAGTGGGCATTCCCCCACCCAGCAAACCTGCTCATCTTCTTCAACGAACCACACTTATGACCAGCCTCTCAGATTAGATTGAAAAAATTTTTACCCCCCCAAGAATAGGTTGAGGCGGCGGGAGTCAATCCTAGACCCAAATATCCTCTCTATCCTATCACTACGGCTCGGGTGGGTGGTGCTCGCCAGCCGTTGAGAGGCGCTCCCCCCACCTCGTCACACTTCGTGTGCCGAATACCCGAGCCGACTAAGTCGATTCACTCCACCCAACCACTCCGCCAACTTCTCCACCACATCCGTCACCACCTCTCTCCCAACCCTCATCCGATACCGCTCGCCCCCGTAATCAAAACGAATCTGAATGTGATCCAAATCGTCCTTCATGCACTCCACCTCCAAGTTCTCAATCACACCTTCACCATGCATCCTTACCTCCTTACCACACTGCAAGGCACACAAGTACCCGTTAAGTAGGTAGTTTACTACCTACGCCCACACACCGTGTGCTTATCGTACGTCTACCCCGTAGGGGATCACTATACTGCCGGGTTGCGGAGTTAGAGGGGAGTCCCCCGGGGGGACCCAAACAAAGGCCCAGGCCTTTGGACATTCCACTTGGATAAGGCTGGCAAGACTTCCATGAACGGGACCGCACCGTTCGCGACCAGGGCGAGTACGCCGAGAACCTGGTCGCCAACGGCGCGGCCCCTGGAAGATCTTGCTGCGCCTGTGACGCGTGGCGTTCTCCTTGTTACCGATTGCTACCACCTGCGACTGGCGCGGGGGGCGGCGACGACCATTCGACTCCCGCTGGACGGTCCGGCGGGGGTCACCACTCGAACCTGGAAGGTTCCTCCGATGGCTGACTCCGCGAAGAACGCGATGTACCCGCTCTGGCTCTGCAACAACTGCCCGACGCTCTCGAGCGGCCCCACCTGCGCGTGCTGCAAGTCCGAGACCTACCTGTACCCCTACTGCCTGGCGTGCAACGAGCGGAACGAGTCCTGCACCTGCACGGGCTACGACCTCGAGGCCCCGTCCCCGTGCTGCGGCGAGGCGTACCACTCCTGCACCTGCAAGATCACCGATCACCCCGGGCACTGTGCCGACTGCGGTAACCTGCCCGACGGCTGCAACTGCGTCTAGACCTCTAACCACCGCCACCGCGTCAACTCCGGCGCGGTGGCGGCTTCTGTACTCCTACCCTGAAAGGTAGATCTGATGGCTGATAACCCGAAGCGACACTCGAACCTGTTCCACGGGTTCCAGAACGGATTCGCGTTCAACTGCGTCCAGTGCCCCGAAGATCGCAAGGAGCTGACTGCCCTGATCAACCGGGCGGCGGAGATCCTCCCGAGAAGCGTCTTCGACCTGCTCACGGCGACCCTCGACGGCCTCGCGTACTCCCACAAGTACAAGGGCGGCCTGCAACTGCTCGACTCCCTGGGCCTCAACCCGACCTCGATCATGTCCACCGCGGCGATCCAGGCGTTCGCGCTGTGCAACCGGCGTGAACCGATCTGTGCCGCCGGCGAGATCGTGACGCTGGACTCGGTGTTCACGGCCTTCCTGGGCCTCTGCATGGCGCTGGTCCTCGACGAGGATTACCCGGAGACGGTGTACCTCCAGTGTGCGCAGGACGAGAAGCGCGAGATCGAGTTCGTGCACCACAAGATCTTCGAGATGCTGGAGCTGACTGCCTGGTGCTGCAATGACTGCGAGACCGTGCAGAACGAGTACCCCTGCCTGGGCTGTCCTCCGTCGGGCTTCGAGGCCGAGTAACCTAATCATAACCGCCACCGCTTCGGCCCTAGACGGAGCGGTGGCACCTTCTTTACCTCTACCCTGAAAGGTAGACATGGCTGCTTCACGCAAGACGCCGCGCAAGACGACTGCTCGTAAGTCGGCTGCCAAGGCGACCACCAAGATGACCACTGTCACGGAGTCGGGCTCTCGTCTCCACGGCCACTTCACCCTCTGGGACCTCGACGGTGGCGTCCAGCGCGACATGCCCTCGGATGGAGTCGGGTCCTACGACTCGCGTCCGACGGTCAAGTCGCTGTTCGGCGCTGTCTCCCTCGACCGTCTCCGTCCGTCCACCGGTCACTACTACCCGTTCGTGTTCACGGACACCTCCCTCGTGACCCTCTACTCCTTCGCGATGATCCTGCTCTCTGCCCCGAAGCTGGGCTACTTCGTGCGGAATCTCGCTGATCTGAAGCGGTACCGCGAGCTGATCCAGATCGGGCGCACCGTCGCTCTCGATCTCGTCAACGCGACCCCCGAGGATATCGACCTGATCTTCGACGCGGCTCTCGAGTCGTCGGCGATGCGCGATTCCGACGGTGCTCGTGCTTCCTGGCGCGACCTGATCGTCGACCCCGACAGTCAGCTCGTCCACGCGGCTGGTGCAACCTCCACCGGACACTGCAGGCTCTTCGAGATCTCCAACGACCTCGGCCTCCCGAGTCAGGACAACGGCCCCTGGTCGCAGCGTCCTCGGCTCAACACCCGTGTCGGTGCAATCACCCTCTCGCGTATCAACCCCGCTGACTCCACGGACTCCGGTCTGCTCTTCGTGGACTCCGCTGTCCCGGTCTTCAAGGCGCTCGCCGCGACCGTGGTCAAGGCGCACCTCGAGGGCTTCCTGGTCCGTGGCCTGTCCGACGACGGTGACTATCAGGAGTACTTCCAGATGCAGTCGCAGATGCCCGTGCTCGATGAGTCCGCGCTGAACGACATGCTCGACGCTCTCTGATCGTACCACCGATCTCTGGAGCCGCCGGTGCTAGGGCACCGGCGGCTCTTTTTCTGCTGCGCCTTGAAGAGATAAAGGAGCGCGCTTACGCGCGCACTGTATTTATATGTTCTCGCTTGTCGTCGAGAACAACCACTGTTGCAAGCAACAGAATGGACAGGTGCAAGCACCTGACTCAATTCACTTGCGTTGCACGCAGCTTTCGTCGCTGCCAAAGCAGCGACGGCGGTGCCATGGGGTACCACCACTCCTCCCCACACAACGGCGAACGCCACAACCTATCGCTAATCACAACGACTTATCGGTGTGCGCCCGCCCTCGTCCACCCAGAGATCACCGGAAGTAAAAAAAAGGGGACCACCAGAGGGGGGTGCTCT
>Ga0070753_1002142_pt1 | contig 10620 bp, 18 predicted proteins | sample VirMetDEL_Aug_31_FD_77441 | JGI IMG/M metagenome (GOLD analysis project Ga0070753, IMG submission 77441) | Aqueous microbial communities from the Delaware River and Bay under freshwater to marine salinity gradient to study organic matter... | ecosystem: Environmental > Aquatic > Marine > Coastal... | reverse complement strand
GCCACCCGCCGACTCAACTAGCTTTGCCGAGACTTGCTTGAGTGAATCAGGCAATGATGCTTCGACACTTGCAAACTGAATCGACCTTGGATACTGGTCGGTTGCTACCGGCTGATCTGCGTAAATCCGCCCAAGGTAAAACGCAATCAGACTCTTAGCATCACCGGCTTCTAGTGATTGATAATACTCAATCAGACTTCCTGAGCGTTGATCGACTTTTACTGGATCGAGCAACACAGCAGCGTTGTCTTGAAGGATGTATTTACATTCTTCAGGGGACATCGAGTAAGCAGTCTTACTGTTGAGATGTACCGCTATGCTCTCGAAGGAGATCCCTTGATCTTCGAGCGGTTTTATTTCACTTGGATAGTCAATACTCATTTAATGTTCCTTAGTTCTTCTGCGGTTGTGGCAACCATTCTTTATTCCATGAACTTCTTGTTACTTTTTAACATTTAATTCTTTAGCGTTTGGGTCTATTCGCACAAGTGCCATCCATAGGTTCCTGCGGTCGTCATCGCACTCTTGTGCGCGACTAATCACTTCCTGATAAGTTTTACTTTGTGCATGGTATAAATGAGCAACCGCACCGCTTAATACTGTCAATCCCCCTAGTAATGCTGTGGTCAAGCTAAGAGGCTCGACCTGTGAAAGTAAGTCAATCATCGTGTTCCCTATGGCTTGAAATCTCGTTGCCAAGAATGAATCGACTCAGCAACTGTTTTGTGTTTATCTTTAGCTGTTGACTAACTCTATCTGAAGAATCATTCAAAAGCTTTTTAAGAAGTGTCAAGTGTTTTTCGTTCAAGATTCTTCCCTTGCCTTAATAGCCCTGACAGCTACAGCTTCATAAGGAACTGCTTTGTCGCCCCAGATGATTCCATAACCTTTTGCCAAACCACCACTGCCCCAGCCAGTTCCCCAGCTATTGGCGATAATGATTCCAATGTCACCACTTTTATTAAATGTTACACCAAGCCCGACAACCAAATGCTTCCACCAGCTGAAAGCAAGTGTTACTGGGCAAGGTCTTGCCCCAATTAACGCACTTACAACTCCATCAAAGTCTCTTCTCCCAAGCTCCTCGAACTCAACAAGCTTGTGACGACTAGCATCAGCTGAAACCTCGTCACTCCAGTTTGTAGTCCTAGTAAACTCTTTAAGATACTTGTGCGTAGGGATTCCAAACTCCTGAACTCCTTTGCAAGCTTCAACTGCAAAGCCCCCTTTCCTCTTTCCATCCTTAATCTTGTATGCCAAGGCAAACGCATTGAGATCAACATGCCCAACACCTTGTATAGAGTAGGCAGTCTTGATCGCAGCAACTGTCCCATAGCTCCAACAGTAAGGCCATGACTTCTGGCTCATAATAGGTTGACCATGCCGATGCCAATGATATGGCTGGATCTCCATTTCATCGAGATAGTCAACTCGATCTTTCCACTCTGATCGTGGAACACGAACCCCAGAGAACTCTGGATAAGCTGAGAACTCAGGAACATCAACATAAGATCTCTCAATGTAACCTTTAGAGTATTCCATTGATGAGCCTTTCAAGTTGTTCTATTGTCACAGGCATTGGTTTGACTTTAACGCCTTTTTCGTAGACCAAGCAAACCGCTGCCTCTCCTCCAGCTTTGTTGATCGACTCTTTGACCCACGGTTCCGCTGTCGCCGGATCTTGTGTCGTCAGGTACAATCTGCGTTCGATCTTGTGTTCCGACAGAACCCGTTCGATCTTTAGGCTTCGGAGTAAAGTCAATACCTCTGGTTCGACCGTCTCGTTCGTCAGGAACAGGACGGCCATCGGACTCTCCCCGTGGAAGATCCTCCACGACATTTGGAACAGAGTCCACAATAGAATCCCAGATTGTACCTAGATGACCGCCAGTCCATAAGACACTTGCAAGCAAAACGGCTGCCAGTGGCTTCCAGTTCCATTGGCCTTCAACCTTTTCAGAGGACTGCCAGTCTGAGACCGCCTGTTTTGCCCATATAGAGAACTTCTTGACTGCTTGACCAATCCACCGCATTGCCTCTTCAGCGTGCGGTAGGAGGCCACTGAGGACTCCCAGAGTGCATATTCCAACGAACTGCACGAAATTTACAACTGCTGCCAAAAGAGTGGCACCGATTGCTGCCCATTCAGCAGGGGAGGCAAAGCCTTCACCCTGTTCATTATCTCTGAAGAAAAGGTCTAGCCAACCATCTCGATAAAGTACCCATGCGAACCAAATTGTTGCTGAACCTGCAATAAATTGTGCACTTTTGTTTTCTTTTAAGTTTTTCAGCATTTTAGATTCACATTGCCTCGTCTAATTTCTTTTCAATCCACCTTTCAATCATCTTAAATGCAAACTTCAGCATCAAGCTAATCAGGATTGATGCAATTACGTTTCCGTATTGTTTACCAAATCCATTCTTCAATGCCTCTAAATCTTGCTGAGTCCATTCGCGTGCAAGCCTTCTCTTTTTATCAGGATTGCTTCTGTAATGAGAAGAAGCCTCCTTGAAGTTACGCCAAGCTATATCCTCAGCTTGCTTTTTTTTGTTTTTGCTTAGCATCTCATTCTCCAATAGGTGGCGGGAGTGGAGTCGCCTGTCAGCTTAATAGGCCAACCCCAAGCCTCCCACCAAGTCATAATACCACAATGGCGACATTTTGTCAAGCTCCTGAATTAGAACGGACAATCCTCCTGTTCTTCAAACTCAAGCAAAACTCTTTCAGGACGTTCTTTGTTGAATTTCCTTTGGATAATTCTTTGCCATTTTCCATCCTCTTGGGTCAATATTAAGAACGGCTCTCTAATAGCCCCTCTTGCAATCAATTCCTCAGCCTCAATTATTGAGTCGGGGCAAATGGACTTTGACGACTCCTGCCACCACTTGACTGCTCGATTTTTTGCAAAACCTTCATGCTCAAAGCATATCCACTCCATGAACCTGCCTCTAAGCATAACCTTTCCTCCGATTAGGTCGTCATTTACCTCTCTCTGGCATTTGTAAACAACTCTTAGGCTCGGATTCTTGTTCTCATCTTTTGGTCTATGGAGGTTGTATTCAACTTCATCTACCTTCCACCAGTATTTTTCGGCTTTTACACAAGAGTTCTTTAATTTTTTTCCCTCTTGAACAGCACGATCAATGGCGTTCTGGCAGATTGTGCATATTTCATCATCCTTTTCGACGATTGATAAGCACTCAGACCCGTCCTGATTCTGGTTCCTGCACCGCTTTGCAAGGAAGTCAAACCCACAATCCTCGCTAAACAAGTTCTCTGGATCTTTCTTTGCACTGCACTTGGTCTGGTCAAGAGGCTCTTGGCTTCCACAGGCAGGGCAGGCTTTAAATGCAAGGACGACCCCGCACTCTGGGCATCTGCAATCTTCTGCCTTAGCGTAAACTTTGCACCCATTGCACATGAGCCTTTTTGCTTCAGTCTCTTTTCTTCCAAAGTTAGGGTCCGTTGGTTCGCCATGCTCATCAAAGTTACCACCGAAATCCAAAACCAAGAAGTCCTGCTTGCTCTCATGCTTACGCATCCCCCGCCCAAGTATCTGGTAGAAGAGATTAGCACTTTTTGTCGATCTACAGATTACAACACTATCCACAGAGGGAGCGTCGAATCCAGTTGTCAAAACACCAACGTTTACAAGGAATCTTTGTCGAAGCGGAGGTGCATTGAAGCTGCGGATGATGGACTCTCTATTACTAGAGTGAGTTTCACCAGTGATGACATCAACGATAGCACCATAATCAGCCAGAATAACTTTTAATGCCATTGCGTGAGCAACACTTGACGCAAACACAAGTATTCGCTTCCTGTCTTCATTTAGAGCTATAATCTCCGATACGTTCTCCTGAACCTTTTCGATAAAAGCTTCTGACATCTCTTCAATGTCGTATTCGCCATTCCTTACGCTTACACCACTAACATCAACTTGATTCACAGAGGGAAGCGACCAAGGCGTTATGTAGTCGTCGTCAAGCATCTTTTGAAGGGGGACCGAATAAGCGCACTCGTGGAAGATCTTTCCTTCACCATATATCAAACCGCTTGAAGTTCGATATGGAGTTGCAGTAAGTCCGTAAAGCCTGCACTTAGGCTGGTACTTGCGAATCTCGCCTATTACCTTGCCATACTGGCTTTCAGACTTTGCGGGGATCTGGTGTGCTTCATCAACAAGGATGCAGTTGATCCTCCCAAGCTTGTGGACGTTCCTAGACACTGACTGAACAGTGCCAAAGATAACATCGGCATCTACTTCTTTTCGCCCAAGTGAAGCCGAGTATATGCCAACGCGAACTCCGTCAGTAAGCTGTTCGAGTCGCTCTGCGTTTTGCTTTACAAGCTCGCCTTGTCTACAAAGAACAAGAACCCTCTTGCCCGCCCTTACAAGGCGCTCTGAGAAGTCCGCAATTACTACACTCTTCCCGCTTCCTGTTGGCAGATCCACAAATGAATGTACCTCTGGAGGATTTTTTCCTGCAAACGATACCATCGCATCCACAGCAGCTTTCTGATAGTCCCTTGGATGAATTTTCATTTTTGACACTCCAGTCAATATCGTTATAGTTTTTGTCGTACTTGTCTTTGTTTACTGGGCGTGATCTGTCGCCCTTTCCATTGCTCATCACTTGTTCTCCGTATGGGCAGTTCATACATCCATTCCCGCAGCAGTATCCGCGAGAAAGCAAGAACTCCTTGCTTAATGGCTTGCTCATCCTACACTCTCAATCACTTCTAGAGTTTCCTTCTTATTTAACTTGAAGACATACAGCAAGTCGTCGTCGCCTCGAGCTACCCAATATCTAGCTTTGCCGCCACTGTTTGTGCAGAGTACAAGCCAGTTGTTTATGTACTTAACAGGCTCTAGGCAAATGCCGATCTTGCTGCTTGCTTCTTGTATCATTTGGATCTACCTTTCAGTAACGTGAATACAACCAAATTGGTTACAGACATCAAAAGCTTTGCCGCATTTCAATTGAATATAAAGTATAGCAGAGTCAATGTCAAATGTCTTTTGGTCTTCCCTGCAATCAAACCAGTCTACATCAGCCTCTTTGTATTCAGTGCATTGATAGAATAGATCAAGCAGAATTTTTTCGTTACAAATCATTGAACACTCCAAAAAAAGAGGGCTGCCGAAACAGCCCTCAGAACCAACCACAATCACAAACTAGAAAGCATCATACTCGCTTCCAGCGTCCACAGCGGAAGTGTTTGTTTGACCTTCGTAAACGTTTACCCACTTGACGCCATTACGGTCAGGCCAGTCTCCAGAGCCTGCTTCGATGACGACTTCTCCCCAAACATGACCACCAATAAATTCGCTGGCGTCTCGAGGCTTGCCGGTAATACCAGCCGCCTTAGCCAGAACGCTCAAGGTCTTCTCGGAGATTCTTCGGCTAGTTGGGTTTGGACCCATGCTGTAGTTCACGAAGATCCGACGATTTGCACAAGGCTGATCGTCTTCGACTCTATATTGCACCGAGATATATGGGTTGCCAGCTTTAGATGTCCGAAGCTCGGCATTGACAACACTCAGGTGATACTCAGCCGGTGGAATAGGGCTGTTATCGTATCCAGCTTTATCTGCATTGCTGGCGTCTACTCCGTCAAAGATGTTACTGAAATCGCTCATAGTTATTTGTCCTCAAAAATAGAAACGGAATCGTTCATGTCAATAGTTGCCGCGAGACTAATTCGACTCTTAGCGACATAACTTGGGTGTGGAGTTGTAAGCAGAACTCTACGACCCGTTGTCGTAGCAATACCTTTCTGCTTGCCGAAGTCACCCTCTTCTGTTCTTACAAACACTTCAAACTTGGCGAGCATGATAACGTCAGCCCACTCCATTACTCGCTCACAAGCTTTCTTGCTGAGCTTTGGCCTGATAACGTCCCAAGTATTGCCTGAAACGTCTTCAGCTTTTCGGACCTCTTGGTGCGCAAGTAGGATAACTGTCTTGCCTGCCTCAGTACATTTATCTAGGGCATCCAGCAACTTACAGAATCGTCTCGCAACTTCAACAGCTCCCTTGCCGTAGTCAGTCTTAAAATTCTCCTCCCTCAGAGCTTCATCAAGTAACTTCTCGAACCAGTCGGCAGAGTCTAGAACAATCGTCTCGAAATCACTGTCGATACATTCAGCAGCTGCTTTTAATACGTCAACTGCCTTGACCAAGTGAACTCTAGTGCAATCAATCTCGTTCGTGCCTTGCTCGGTCGCCAAGAATATTGGCTTGCGAAACTTGCTCGCCCAAGTTGTCTTGCCTGTTCCATGTTCACCATACACCACAATCTTCTTCGGCTTCCACACTTTCCCAGTAGTCGCCTGACTCAGAATACTCATTCCTTGATAACCTTACCTCTTCGGCTTTGGAGTAAATTTGATCTTCGGTTAGCAAAGGAAAGTTGTTCAAGTTAAGCTCGTTTCTTTCGTAGTGTGTGCCGCACTCGGCAATCAGCATATACTCGTACTCAACTGTTCCTTCTATAGTGTCAGCATACACTATCACGCTTTTGGAGTCAAGCTTCTGACCAATTGATTTCAAGGCTGCAATCTCTCTTGCACTTGCTGGAGATTCAATAAAGCGCTCAATGGTCGTAGCTGTCTTCCTCAGCACCATAGCCTCAGCTGTGATGTCTTTGCTGTTAGCAATCTGCCGTAGTTGGCTGACAGCGCTTAGGCAATTGTCGGCAGTGATAGTGTATGATCTTAACATTAGTTTTCCTTATTTAATCAGGGCAAGCTTTGTTGCGCACTCAATTGCTTCTTGAACGCTCTTTGTTGTCTCAAGTTCCTTCAGTCGCAATGCAAACTTTTCAGCAAGCTCATGCGTCTTAAAGCCTTTAACCTTAATTCCTCTGTACCAGACTTCCGCAGTGACTCTTCCATCGCCAGTTGGGAACCCTCCTTTGCAAACGATATGCGCAGGGTAATACTCACTGTTGCCAATCTCACTTCTCATTATCTTCTCTCCTAAGGTTGTTTTTATATTCTTCAACAATACAATAATCTTTAGCAATTTGCTTTCCGCTTTCTCTCTCAAACTGTGATACTTTTCTTGCAAACCTTTCCGCAGCATTGTGCGTGTTAAAACCAGTAACTCTGATGCCTCGATACAATACCTCGGCAGTATAGTCGTTGAAACTTGTCGGGAAACCACCGATGCAGACAACGATTGCGGGGAAAGTATCTCCAGCACTGTGGACCTGAACTCCACTGTCCTCAAAATGCCCTACGTTAGCTTTAGTCATTTAATAACTCCTCAATATGTTTTACTGCACGTTCTCTAGCTGACTCTTCTTTGGCCCAGCTCTGGTTAGGTTCAGCAACAAGCTCTGGAAGCTCTTTGCCTTGAAAGATAACAGTGTCATCTAAGTCAACAATGTCGTAAGAATATCTTACTTTGCCGTTGTCGTCAACAAAGGAATAAGTTCTAGCTTCTAATGATCTACTCATCGTGTTTCTCCTTTAGCGCTATCTTTTAAGTTCTTGGCAATGATTCGTAAGGTGTCTAGCTGTTCTACCGCCAAGCTGTAGGCATTGACCTTGCCGTTGTGGTACAAGTAATAGTTGTCGTCTCTGATTCTGCACTTTGTGGACAACTCTTCGTTGTGAGCAGTCAGCTTTAGCAGGATGTCAGTTACCTTGGTGATCTCTCGCTCGAGTGCTTCAAATTCGTCTCTCATGGTTTTCTCCGCTTGTTGATTGTTTCCGCGTTACACCTTTATTATACGGCAGACTAAGTGTCTGACCAGTATTATTTTTTCAAAGTTTGGAATATTTTTTTAGGTTCTGTATGCTTCGTTCCTAGCTTGGCGGCAAGCACCGACAAGTGCTTCAACGGTAAGGGCACAGGTTGAGTAGGCAACTGATCTGCCGTTGTGGCGTGCAGACTTTACTTCGTCTTCCTCTCGGATACTGTTACCTTCTGCCACAACACCGAGGTCGTAGAAAGTTCTGCCTAGATTGATGATCTGACCTTCTAGCTTGTGTAGTTCGTTTAGGACAAGCCCAACTCGCTCTGCGTCAGTTAGGGGTTTCTTAGCCATCGTCGTGTCCTCTTGGTTAATTTTGTTGTCTCTCATGCCCTCATTATACAGATGTCGGCAGTTGGGTCAAACGCAAAATACTAAATTCCATAAAAAAAGCAGAGATTAAAAAACCTCTGCTACGCTTGTCGTCCCTGCACTTTGAAGGATGCTCAGCGGTATTACTTGCTGAAGGTCTTCAACTTGGAAGCTTACAAGTTCAATCCCATAGTACTCAAGCTTTTCGTAAACTTCATTGAAACATTCGTCTCGGTCGAGAAGCTCTTGAAGGTAGCTCCAGTTGTGTCCGCTAATTAAGTCGCAGACAACTCCGCGAATAAACAGCGAGCAAAGTTCCTCATAGCCTTCAGCTGCTTTATCTCGGCACAACACTGGGTCAACGATCTTAATGACCGCTGTTGCATTAACTGCTACCGACTTGTCATCAGCTGATGTTACACGTTGTAGCCCGCAGTCAATCGGAATCTCATGCTTAGGGATGTATTCAACATGCGTCACAGCAGGTATGTAAACTTGCGGGCTGATAACCTGACGAACAGGGCCAAACCACCTATCAATCACAAGCCACTCATTTGTCTGAGGCCTGTGTGTAATACGAGGCACAAGAGCAAAGAATGGCTCGAGAAGACTTGATATAAGCTCAAACAGGTTCATAGCTTCATTGGCTCCACAACGGCTGTTCTCCCTTCTATAACAACACCGCATGACACAACAGGCTTCTGGCTGAACTTCTTTCCATATTCCATCTGGGCGTGTTTCCAATCAGTTCCACAGCCCACTTGAATCCCCATTATGCGGGTCTTCATATTGCAATACCAATCGACACTAGCCTTGCTGTGGTGGTGGCCCTGAACGACCGAGCAGAACTCTGCCTTGGCATTAAGAATTGCCGAAGCCTTGCCGCGGTCGCCGTGTTGGTAGATCACACCATCAATGACGATCTGACCGAATCGTTCTGTAATCTTCCATCGCTTAGGCAGACCAAAGATTGAACCGAAGTCTCTCATCATGGTTTCTGGGATACCAACTTCATCACACCAGCGATATGGTAGCGCATCATGATTGCCTATCAGTAGGTCGGCACTCGGGAACGCCTTGACGATCTCCTTGACCTGCTTCATTGCCTTGTTGTATTCGTCCAATGGGTTCTTGTGCTGAGGCTTCTTCAAGTGGAAACTCAAGGCAGCGTTATCTACTAAGTCCCCGATATGTACGACCTTGTTACAGTTCCAGCGGTTGTAGACATCTCGCAAGAAATCAACATAACCTTCAACCATGCAAGGACAATGCGTATCCCCTATTACCAGTACGGTTTTCTTTTTAGACATAACGACCTCCTAGAGTAAATAGACTTCAACAATAACCTTTGGACCATTATCTCTAATGGAATCGTCCTGACGACCAAGAACCCATTCGATATACTTTGGCGAGTCATCCTCAACCAACCCTGCCTCGGTCAAAGCATCCTGAATTTGCTTGTAATTGCCGCGCAGCACCGAATCTGAGTCCCACAGGCGTTCGCCTTTGCCAAGAATCCTCCACACAACAATTCCAATCTTCTGGCCCGACTTTCTGTCAAGCCCTGAGAGCCATTCTGGAAGGCTTACCCAGCTTCTTGACTCAGATGTCGAAGGTTGCCATACTCGAGCCTCAGCGACTGCCTGAGACGCCACAGCGCGTTCTTTGTGGCTTCCAGACCAGTGACGGCCTTGGCCTTGATTATTGTTCTTGAGCTTCATTGGAATCTCAATTTCACCAGCCAAAATTCCTTCAAGCATTTTATCCCCTCTTGACAAAAAAGACGACCACTGCACAGCGCAGGTGGTGGAACAACCCTACACTATACAATGGTCGGTAGATAAAGTCAAACTCTTGAACTGTTTTTTATTGCCTTGTCAAGTAGGCTATTTGCAGCAAATCTCCTAAGAGGTTCCGGCAAAATCCTCAATACAGGGATAAGGCGGTTTGACTGCGAAAGAAGCCTATTCACAATGGCATCCCTATTCGCTTCGCATCCTTTTACTCCCCAGTCGTTCATTTTCCTGACCCATGACTTGCAGTCGCAACCTGAGCGGTCGTGTAAAGCCCACTCTGGTATCAATGCTTCCAAGGCAGTGCCTACCTTGTTGTAGCTTTTAGGCGGCCTTCTAAGTGCCTTAGAATTGATTTCCATTACAGCCTCACTCTCAACTTAACATAGTCGTCAACATCATAGCTACCAACAGCTGATACTATGCTGTCAAATGTTATGTCGAACTTGCCAATCTTGTCGTGCCTGTTATTGGCAAACTGGCTGTATAAGCCAGTTGCATCGAACTCTATGTAGTTTGTGTCATCATCATATATCCTGATGTTAGGGTAGTTATCAAACGCATCTGGGAATCCGATATACCATTGCTTGGGACTGCCGTTGTCAGTTCCATTTATCATGCAGATATTTCTTGCATACCTATACCTGTTGGAATTGTAGTTAATTTCTTTTCCACAGTCGGTAAGGTTGTTGGTCATGAATCCGAACTCAAAAAGACAATCATCCGCCGTAGTTGGCGTTATCGAATT
>Ga0070753_1002121_pt1 | contig 10678 bp, 5 predicted proteins | sample VirMetDEL_Aug_31_FD_77441 | JGI IMG/M metagenome (GOLD analysis project Ga0070753, IMG submission 77441) | Aqueous microbial communities from the Delaware River and Bay under freshwater to marine salinity gradient to study organic matter... | ecosystem: Environmental > Aquatic > Marine > Coastal ... | reverse complement strand
TTTTCCTTACGCTTTGAAATGTTTGGATTTTCAACGACTTCAGCCCAAATGGTTTTCCAATTGTGCTTCTTTGCAACTGCAAAGGTGCTGTTACCGTCTTTGATTCTGTATTTGCCATTACGGGATTTGTAAATCGTAATTGGTTTACGTCTTTCCATCTTTCCGTCGTAGGCTAAACGCATATAACGCTCGGCATTGGCAATACCCTTCTCACGCGCACGGATGGGAATCAATTTATTCATTTCCACCTCGATTGTTCCTGCGGGCTTGGTAAAATACTTTTTCAGGTTGTGCGGCAAGTTTATCTTGCCCAATTCACCCCCTTCAGCCAATCCTGCGGCTTTCATTTTGGTGTAGTAATGTGAATCCTCATCCAAGTGGTCTTTAGCCGTTTGTGTGGCTTTAGCCTTGGTCATACCGTGTTCTTTCTTTTCGGTACGGATACCCATTTCCAATTCAGCATAGTCATACTTTTTGGTTTTGCCGCCTTTCGCCATTTTGTCCATAGTGTGAACTGAAGAGTAAGGACGCTTACCTACGGCTTTGTTTTCACCTTTGGCTTCGTTTCTACGGTCTTTAAGGGTTGCATCCATTTTGGATTCTTTACCATTCCTGTTTCCCATAGATTCGTCCAAACGGTCATTGAACCCTTGGTCAAGTTCACCACCTTCAGCCATTTTACCTGCTTTGCGCAGTTGCTGACGGTAAACTTTTGCGGCAACTTTATCACCTACCTCTTGGGCTTCCTGCTTGTCGTAAGTTTTACCATACTCCTTTTGATATTTAGCGGGAACTTTTTTGCCTTCGTAACGCTTGGCTACTTTAGCGGCAAGTGCATCGAAACCGATTTTACCACCTTTAGCCATAGATTCTTTTCTAATTCCTTTGTCTAAATTGACCTTTGCAAATTTTCCGTCTTTGTCTTTAACGGTTATTGCGTTTTCCCAAAACAGATTGTCCTTAATGGTATCGCCTTTTTTAAGTCCGTGTTCAGTCAAACCACCTTTAGCCATTTTATAATTAGAGTATGCCTCAACCATATCTTTTGGATATGATTTCACACCATCTTTACCTTTTAGGATAATTCGTTCTTCATCATACCCTTGACTTGAATCCGTTTCATATTTTACAAACTCATAATCATCGCCAAGCAACACAATTTTATCTCCTTTTTTCAATAGTCCACCTTTAGCCATTCTTTGACCTTTGTGTGTCTTTTCAACATAGTCTTCCATTTCTTGAACCGTTTTATGACCCAAGTAATTTCCCATACTACGTTTTAAAACTTTGTACTTGGCTTTATCAAGTTTGTCACCTTCCTTTTGTTTATGCCACGCATCTACAAATTTTTTGAAGTCGTCTTGCGGAACAGGAACATTTGAATCAAAACGCTTGAATGTGTTTTTGTATTCATAATCCTCACCCTTTGCCATATAACCACCTTTGGAATAGTTTTCTTCAAGATAGGATGTTATTTCACCCCTAATACCCTCATATCCATACCTAACGGCTTCTTCTACTTCGCCACCGCTTTCAATTTCTTTCTCGGCAGTTTCATACCATTCATCAATTTCCCATTCTATATCGGGAAAATCTTTTATTGTTTGGTCACGGTATTTGCGTAAATCTGCCATCGTTTTTACTTCACCACCCTTTGCCATATAGCCACCTTTAGCCATTACTGACTTTTCATCAATAACGTCAGCAGTTTCTGAAGCGGATAAACCTTTCGTCCAAGACTGTTGCATATAAAACGGCTGTGCTTCAACGATTCCTGATGCATCGCCATAGTCAATGCCGAGTTTGTCAGCCAAGGTTTGCGTTACTTCCATTTCCCACTCTGCGTAGTTTTTTCCAACCTTGCCACCGTGAGCCATATAACCGCCTTTAGCCTTCATTGAAACCTTTTTGTAAATCACGTCGCCATCTTCATTCATCACAAAAACCGACTGTCCTTTGTTCAGGAAGTTTCCTTTCATCATAGCGAAAGTCATTGCTGAATCCTTATCACGATACTCACGCTCTTGAACGTCAACGATTTTACCGTCACGCTCGGTGTAAATGTTTACATAGAATTCACCACCTTCGTCACCCTTATGTGTATATCCACCCATTGCAAGGTATGGATACCCACCCTTGTAGTCAGGTGACTTCCTGTCGGAACGGTTTTCACGGTTTTCGTAATACACGCGACCTCCCTTGGAAGTACCGTGTTGGTTTTTCCAACCTTTCTTTGAAACCCTACGTCCCGCAGGCAATGCTCTACGACCTGCATCACGCTCCTTATCGGTTTTACCTAACCCTTTAAGTAACGGGTCATTCTGCAATGCCGTTGTTAGTGCGTTTACTTTCGTCGTCGTAGCCTTCACAGCCGTTTTTGTTGGCTTGGGCTTCGGTTGGGGTTTGGGTTTAGGTTCGGGCTTCGGTTTCGGAGCCGCCTTTTTGGGTTCGGGCTTCGGTTCAGGCTTTTTATCCTCTGAACGCAAAGCACTTGGCTTTTCCTTCTTTAGTTTACTATGTACAGCGGACACATAAGCGTCTGCTTTGTCGTTTTGAACGCTAAAGTCTTTAGTCGCCTTTTTAATTTTATCAAGCGTGTCGCGCGTCTTTTCAGGAAGCATCGACACCTTAATGTCTTCGTATTTTTCCTTGGTATTCATTTTTAAATTTCTATACTGTCTTCGTCAAAGTCGATGTCCAACATTATGTCGATGTCATCGGTATCTATGTCATCCCAATTAATTTCTTCTTCTACGTTTACGGTTTCGTCAACGGTTTCTACAACCACTTCAGGTTCGTCTTCCTCTTCTTCAACTACCTGAACCAACGAACCACCTCCATATAATTTTAGCAACAAGTCTTCAGCCGTTACTTTTCCTTCAAGCAGGTTTTTAACATCCGTGTTTTTCTTGAGTTTTTCAAACAAAGATTTCAAGTCGTTTACGACATAATCTGAATTGTACGATAGAAACATCATTATGTTTCCAAAAGATTCTTTACGATTGTTTATGTAGAAGGATTCGGGCAATTTTTTTTCATATTCTCCAATAAATTCCTTGAATCTTTTATACATTCCCTCATCTTGAGCAACCAATTGATTAAATCTTTCATTAAGTGCTTTACCTAAATTTACTGTTGGAACCTCCCAAAATTCATTTCTCCACGATTGCTTTCTTGAATTATTGGGCACAAACTTTTTGACAAGTTTTAATAAATTATCATAGAATTGATATTGCGAATCGAATACACGTTCTATTTCTGCTATCAAATTGGTCGAAATTGGCTCAAAAATAGCGGCTTCCATTAACCAAGTTCTAAATCGAATATCTGTTGAAATGTCTTCATACGAAACACCTACTCCGCTTTCCTCCATAAATTGATAATAACCGTAAATGGGAAGTAAGTTTTCTAAAAGATAAATTTTTTGGAAAAGCCCTTCAATAGAAAAAACCTTTTCACCAAAGTCATAGCAAGTGTCAAATACCAATTGGTCAAATTCTTTTGCTACAATAGGGTCTTCAAATGTGTGTATTTCTACTTCGACCTTGTAATGATAACCTATTTCAATTTTAAAAACATTCCAATCACGATAACTTCTGCCGCCTTTAACTAAAAATTGACCAAAATCCCTTTTGCCACGCTCCCACGCAAAATTTATGGCTGATGAGTAATTACTCATAAAGCCTTGAAGATTGTTGTTTATTGAAAATTCAACTTCTGTTTTAGAAGCAACACCTTTTGCTTTTTTAATGGAATTTTTTATAAATTTATGACAGGATTTCAAAAATTCTCTATGTTCCTGAAGCGTTAAACTGAAGTATTCTTGACTCCCGTAAACAGTTTTAATGTTATATGGATTCTCTAAAATTAATTCACCAATTTCATTATAGAATTTATTAATTTCTTCACCAATTGTTTGATAGGTTAATTCGTACCGTTTCCAATCTTCAAGGTTTCTTATGCTGATGGTGTTATTGTTGTTGGGCTCTTCGTGTGTCCGAAGATTTATATGAAGATTATTTATGAATAAAACAACATTAGAAATAGCGTCCGACTGTACTTTTGATTTTTTCTTCTTGGGTAAATTTTCCAAATACATTGTAATGGCTTTACCAACCAATTTTGAAATTTTCCAATACAATTCAGGGTTTTTGTTCTGAATTACAGATAAATTTTGATAGTCAAAATATTCTAAAATTTGATTACGGATTTCATCGTCACTTGATTTTTTAGAAACGGTTTCCGATATTAATGAATATAGTTGCCAAGAATACTCGTATGTATATGGTTGTATTAAGGAATCGACGACGTTTTGGTTAGGGCTACCCATTCTTCCTTCAGGAAAAACATAAGATGGATATGAAGTTGTAATTTCTTCAGCATATTCGTAAGGAACAAACATTAAAGGTTGCTCAAACTTGTCATCATAACTTTTGTAGTTTAAGGATTTGTTTGAAATGCTTATGGTTTTTTCTTTTTGTAATTGAGCCCTTGTTTTCACGGGGAATTGAGTGCTTCCTATGGGCTTATCTTCAATTGAATTAAATCCCTTGCTTTTACTCCCTGTCAACGGAAATTTTGAAATAGTTAAAAACAAATCCTTGGGTGAATTTTTGAATTCCTTATTACCACCTTGATAGACTTCAGGGTGAAATAAAAACAAGGGGTACTTTGCCTCACCCAATAACCTTAAATTTATATTTTTAACAAAATCATTTTTAACAATCGCTGTTGAACCAAAGGTTTGATAATTAGGAATAACTATCTTACCTACAACTATACCTTCATCTGTTTTTTTGAATTTAATTCCCGTACCTGTCGGAAATTCTGAATCTGTTTTCAGTTTCCAATCGGGGTAAACAGACTCATTTTCAGAAAGTGAGTATGATTGTGTCGGTTGGTTGTATATGTCGATTCTATTATAATCTCCAAGCCTAAAATTGACCAACTGTCTTTCTAATTCTGATGAATACCTTCGGGGATACCTATTGGCGGGCAATGAAATCGTAATGAAATCTGTATATGACAAGTTTTTCCAAAAATTAAATTGAACACCCACTTGTAAGTATTCAAAATAATTAGGTGGCAATTTGACATCCCTATCTGAAGCATTACTTGCTACAGGTATAAATTCAGCCTTTGCTGTAGTTTCTTCCTGAATAATGGGCTCAATTTTCGTTATTGTTTGAATTGCCCGTTGCGCAGGTGCAACTTCAAATATGACAATATTTTTGTCGCTATCAAGTGGTTGCTTGATGTTTTTTGGTAAAAGTAATTCTAAAGACTGTCCATCAAAATTGTCTTCAATGTCCATAATCAAGCCATCAATGTTTATCAAGTAAGGTTTACTTAAAACCATTGCTCCAAGTGCCAAATCCGCGTTTCCACAATACATATAAATTTCCTCACCATACATAACCATACTTCCTACTTCCGCAATTGAAGTGGTTGGTAATTCATTTTGTTGGGATTGATTTAAGGTTGCAACATCTGTTTTATCGTCAAGTTGAAATACTGCCGACTGCCAATTATCCGATAGTTTTCCTTTCAGGTTTATTGGTCTTTTAATGGCAATTATTTTATCCTTTAGAACGCGAGTAACGATAAAAAAATCACCGTTAGATGTAAAAACGTCTTTTGGTTTAAATCTATATGAAATCATCAGTTAAATATCACGCCTCCTAATGCGTATTTAGCATTTTCTAAACTCGAAATGAATTCGATACGAGCGGTTTTATCAGGAATTAACTGTTGTAATGGTTCTGCTTTGCCGTTTGATACCAATACCCACTCATCAATAGTTTCTGATTCCCCTAACCTTTGAGTCGTGTATTTTGAATGTACGACCTTTTCTTTTTGTTCAGGAACTGAATAAACTTCAAACTTATGAAGTTTAAAATTTGGATTATCCTGCCTGCGCTGAAGCGTTTTGAGCATATTGTCAATTTTATCCTCGTTCGTCATTTTTTCAATATTTCGTTTAAAGTTTCAAGTATTTCTTCCCTTTGTTCGTCCATTTCTTTAGCCGTTTTGGGGTCGGTAATAAATTCAGGTCTATCAACCATACTTTCGTCCACCGTAACAAGATTATCCAAAACCGTTTGCAACAAATAGGTTTTAATATATTTCTTTTTATCAGGATTGTTTTTCTGCCTTTCTTGTTCCCTTTGATAAATCGTTCCAAGTGTTTTTCTAATATTCTTGGAAAACATCAGGGACACATAATCACCTATGCGATAAATTTCATTCGTTATTTTTTCAATACTGTTCGGGTCGCTGATTTTGTCTGCTCCTGAAATATCACCCACACCCCCCAATATCATTAACCTTGGGTCATTTACTTTAGAAGTTTTTACTGCATTCTGACTTGTGTTCAAAGCCCAATTTTTTGCCATATTGAAAGCAGGTATAAGGGCATCATATTGGTCTGCTTCTGTTCCTGTTCTACCATATAAGGTAGAACCATATCCCGTTATATCAATATCGTCGATTTTTTTTGCTAATGCAGGAACCGTATTCCAAAGGTTTACTCTAAAAAATCTTTTATCGGAAGTAAATGCGGCTATTTGATTTAGGTCAAAACTTTCTCCGTAGTCTTTAATAACAAACGAGTAGTCCATTATGTACCTGCTGACAGTAAATGCTCTTTTTGCATAAATGCGTGTTTTAATACCCGCCTGATTTAAAAATTGACTTATAATAAGTAAAGGCAGGTTTTTTACCAACATTGACTCGGTAGTCATATCTCCCAATCCACCTACAACAATAAACAAATCAACAAAAGGCTGTAGTCCACCACCCATTTTTTCACGGTACATATAGACTTTTTTAGTTGTGGTGGAAAACCGAAGTTTAGACTTTTTGCCTGTTTCGGCATCTACTTTACCACAACCTATGTATGGAAGATTGTTTTGAAATGGCAGAAATATTTTTGCCTTATTGTCATATTTTACAACAATATCAGGACAGTTTTTTTCAACCAAATAAGTACCTTCTTGCTGAATTCTTACGGGACTTTCGTTTCCGTCTTCATCGTAGATGAAGAAATTAGTTAACCCTTGAAATGAAGTTGAACGAACCTTTTCAGGCTCAATAACTCTTTTTACTTCAGTTGCATAATATTCAACAGGTCTAAATAGACCTTTTGAAGCCATACCAAAATTAAAAACCCCTTGTGGTATTGATGTAAATTTCAGTCTTGACTTTTCCAAGTTTCCACCGAAATCAATCTTCTGCGAAATGTCTGCAAACCCATTTAACGCTCGTTGTAGTAAATCAGGTTCACTAAACTTGGTTACGGCATCAAAAGAATACTGCTCTTCAATTGTTTTTGAACTATTGGGGTTATAACCATAAAAATCGGGGTTGTCTTTAATACGTCTTTTGCTCGTACCTTGTCCATAAGCATCGAATCCTGTTTGGGCAATATAATCTTCTGCCTCCTTGATAAATTTAGTAGGCGAAGACCAAATACCGACCTTCAGTTTATTTGCTATGTCCCTGTATTCAAACGATGACATTAAATTTCGCTCTGATTTTGTTGTTTGTAATTTTCGATAATTTGGCTTGCAATTAACTGTTCTTCTTCAGTTGCAGGAGCATCAGCGGGTTCAGAAAGTTTTTTATTAACTGTCTTATAGAATCCTTCTACGTCTACTGCTTGCCTCAATACATTCTGTTGCGTATCAGTAAATAAGGACAAAAACGACTCCGTGGCTATTTGCAAAGTTTTAGGACGTGGAATAGGGTTGGCTTCAACCATATTTATGCGTTGGGCAATGTAGGTATCCCTGAACACAATCATCAAACGCAGAGAAACAAACGCTCTTGATTCAAATTCATTTTGGAAAATTACACCACGCAACTGCGCCAAGAAGTTGAAAATGAATGTAAAGTCCATAATGGCATTTAAACGCTTGATATAAACATCCTGCATTTTTCCCTCTAATTCGGCTTTATAGTCAATGTAAACTCGATAACAACTACCTGCAAATCGGTCTTGAAGCGACAAGTCTTGCTTAAAGTTTGCTTCGTAATCTTTATCCGCTTCATTAAGCAAACTGTTACCTGTTCCGATTACAAACAGGTTTTTCATTTCAATTTGCTCACCACGACCATTCATAATTATAGGCTTCATTTCGCGCTCTTCTCCTGTAGCACAATCCCTAATAGTATCAATGGGGTCTTTAATTTTTGATAACGCGTCGTTTAAAATACCTGCTGTATTCGGGTCAAGTTTAGGTAACTCATCCAAAAGCAATACCGCACCACTATAAGGCAAACAAGTCCTTGGGTTAATTCCCAAGTTTATGTTTCCCCAAGCCTCTGTAACTCGACCTTCTTGGTATCCTTCGATGGTTTGACCACCAACAATGTCCAAGGGCGATGTAAATTGGTTACAGTTTAAGGTAATAAGTTTATAGTTTAGGGCTTTTGCAATCAAACCCGCCATAAAAGTTTTACCCGTACCTGCACCTCCATACAAATACACGTTATTTTTTGCTTCTACATCTGAAAGCAAAACATCAAACAACCGACGTTGCTCACCACCTTTAAAAGTAGTTTGAACCCCTTCAAAATTCACCACCTGTACAGATGCGGTTCTGTTAATTTGCTCCTTTACACCTTCAGAAAGTTGGTCGACTCCGACCTTAAACTTTTTTAAGCGTTGCGTTATAAGTTTGTTTGCTTCGGTTTCGTCAAAGCCTCCTCCACCCGTATTCCCTGCGGCAGTACGGATAAGGTCGTTAATTTCATTTACAACATCAGCAAAGTCTTTATCTACAGATACTTTTTCGCGCTCTCTGATTTTATCAATTTCCTGCTTTGCTATGTCAGCAATTACAGCGTCGCTACTTTGTGCTAATGTTTGCAATTCTTCTAAAGTTGCCATTTATATTATTATTTAAAAATTCCTGTTAGTTTAAAATATTTATATACCTCTGAAGCCAAAATATATTCATTGAATCTTATTGCTAAATCTTCGTATGTTTTGGAAGCGTCGTTCAAATTTTTAACATTGTTAAAATATTTCTGTACATAACCAATTTGAGAAACACCATCATAGTCAAAATACTGCGACGCTTCAACCTGAAACAATCGTCTTTGCTCATTGTAAAAAGACTCAAAATCATAAAAATATCTTACTGCTTTAAAATTTGTTATACCATCACGCTGATTCATTGCATCATTGATGAAGATTTCAAATTGATTATAAACATTCACAATTCTCCTTGAAATTTGTACGATTAATTTAGTGGGTTCGTAAGCCTGATTGCCGATGGTAATGTCTTGCTTGGACAAATACAATTTCATAAAATTCTTTTTTGCCTTTTCATAAGCACGTTCTGCCGCACAATTTTTCCAAGCATTTACTTTGATTGCAACAATCCTTTTACTTTCATTTATAACTGCTTTGGACGCTGAACCCATAAGGTTGTCGTTTTCTATTGTAGACTGTGCTTCATAAATAGCAGGGAGTATATTTTCTTCGTATAATTTGTTCAAATAATACGGAAGTTGAAATTGGCTTTCACACGGTTGGTCTTGGAGCATTTCTTTGGTACGCTCTGCTTCTTTTTTTAGGTTTTCGTAAGTTTCTTTTTCTTCAGGGTCGGTAGCGTCTTCAGCGGCTTCTTCGGCACGCTTGGCTATTTCATCAAGTTCGTCTTTGCGCTTTTCGTTTGGTGACTTTTTAGGCTCTTTTTTGCCTTCTTCTTCACCTTCACCTTCACCTTCGCCTTCGCCTTCGCCTTCACCTTCACCTTCGCCTTCGCCTTCGCCTTCGCCTTCACCTTCGCCTTCACCTTCGCCTTCACCTTCGCCTTCACCTTCTCCTTCGCCTTCACCTTCGCCTTCACCTTCGCCTTCTCCTTTGCCTTCGCCTTCACCTTCGCCTTCTCCTTCGCCTTCTCCTTCGCCTTCTCCTTTGCCTTCTCCTTCACCTTCGCCTTCGCCTTTACCTTCGCCTTCGCCTTTACCTTTTCCTTCACCTTTTCCTTCACCTTTTCCTTCACCTTCTCCTTCACCTGCTTCACCTTCGCCTTGGTCTTCACCTGTGCCTTTGCCGTCGCCTTGGTCTTTTCCATCCATACTTCGACCTTCGGAATCCATTTTTCTTTGGACGTTATAAATATCGTCGTTTTCGGTTTCGATTTTATTTGGATTTATACGACCATCAAACTCTTCATCTGTGGGTTTTGCGTTTGTTAAATCCAAGTCCGATGTATCAACATCTTTCAAGTCATTTAAAATATCTGACAAGTCCTGATTTTCGTTTTGCTGAATTTTATCAAGTATTTTTTGAATGGTTTCATCTACGTCTTTATCACCCTCTTCGACATCACCCTCTTCATCTTGAACCAATACAAGGTCTTCAGCCCTTTTAGACGCAATATATTTTGGATAAGCAGTTCTTGCCTCTGCAATTTGTTCAGGTGACAAATCCAACGTCATTAATAATGCGTCGAAAGCCCTTTGGGTAGGAACGACGTTTTTAAACATCTCCCGATTGTATCCCAATTGGTCGGCTATTCTGTCAATTATTTCGTTTGCCGTCATATTAAAATCCCTCCTTCTTCAAATCTGAAGTCATCCATAAATGAATTAAACGCTGTTTGATTTGGAAACTTTATTTGATTACTTCTAAAAATTGCAAATGCTTTAGTTGTATGTTGTT
>Ga0070753_1002116_pt1 | contig 10689 bp, 15 predicted proteins | sample VirMetDEL_Aug_31_FD_77441 | JGI IMG/M metagenome (GOLD analysis project Ga0070753, IMG submission 77441) | Aqueous microbial communities from the Delaware River and Bay under freshwater to marine salinity gradient to study organic matter... | ecosystem: Environmental > Aquatic > Marine > Coastal... | reverse complement strand
CCATCCGCCGTTCTTGTCGGCCCTGCTCGATCTCATCCCACGGCCCCAGGTCTTCTTGTCGCCGGGCTTGCGCCAGGAGTAGTTATGGACCTCCTCGAGGAAGAACTCGTTCGCGTTCTCGACAAGGAAGTCGGCGATCTCGGCGAGCTTGCCGGCGTCATCGAGACCGACATCGACGGCCCGTCCGGTCGCGTGGACGCTCATGTAGGGAGCGCACTTCGGATCGGTCGGCGGGAGCTTTTGGATCGCGGCCGGCGCCGACCGCATGACACGAACGGAGAGGCCGCCCATGTAGGACATCCCGTACCGCTTCTGGAGGAGCTCGGCGAGCTTCTTCGCGGCCGGGTGGGTTTCGGTGCCGACCTTGTCGAACCCGGTATAGGGGCGCTTCGTGTTCGTCACTTGCCGGCCTTCGCTTCGTCGGCGGCGGCGCGGGTTTCGGGCTTGATCCCGAAGGCGGCGTCGACTTCATCCTTGGTGAGGTTCCCGTCGAGGGACGCGGCGGCGAGCTTCTGGAGCACGACGACACACGCCGAGACGCCGGCGATTGCGGCGGCCTTGCCCATGGAGAGCTCGGGAGCGAGGGCTGCGGCGCCGGTGATGGTGCCCGCGGCGGAGGTGAGGAAGAGGGCAACCATACGGCCGACGACGTCCTTGATGATGGCGAGGTTCACTCTTCGCCGTCCTTTCTGGTCCAGATGGCTAGGACACATTGTACGAGTACGGCGATACCGCTAATGAGTAGCGCCTTGGATTGCGTCGGTCCGGAAAGCGTGATGAGGGCGAGTCCCGTCCCGGCCCATGTCCAGACGTTTTCCTCGATGAACCTCACGGTCTACTCCTTCGCGGTGTGGGCATCGCCACGAGTAGCCCGGTGGTAATGATAATGACTCGGCGAGTGGAGACGGGGACAGTTGAGCCGACCGGGATGTAGTTGTCGGTGGCGCCGCCGTAGACGTTGATCTTGGCCTCGAACGCTTCCCGAACCTCGAGGGGGGCGTCCTGGACGGCGGCGACGAGGAGGGCGCCGATCTCGGGGGTGAGGGTTGCCTCGTCGATCGCGGCGAACACGGCCTCGGCTTCGTCGCCGGTGAGTTCGGCGACCGTGCCGGCGTCGACCGCGGCGGCGAGCGCCTCCGCCGGTGTGTACCGCTCCTCGGGTACGGTAGTTGTCGTGGAAGGTTCCGACGGTAAAGGCTCGCTACTACTGGTGCTCGCGTTGATGCTCGGCGCTTCGATGCTGGTCGTCGGGATGGTCGTACTCGAGGTGCTCGGAGCGCTCGTCAGACTTGTGCTCGGTTGAGCCGTGACCGGGACCGAGGTCGTCGTCGTCGTCTGGATCGTCTGGGTGCTGGTGGTCGCCTGGCTGGTCGGCTCGGGGAGGGTCTGAAGTGGCGCGACGCTTGTCGAGGTGGTGGTGGTTGAGGTGGTGGACGTGGTGGTGCTGTTCGTGGTGCTTGTGGAGCTTGTGGTGGTGGTGGACGTTGTGGGGCTCGAGAAGGCCTCCGGGGGGATTATCGTCCACTCCGCGCCGTCGATGCTCCAGGCGGCCATAAAGCACGTCCCGCCGCCGTTCTCATAGAACCAGGCGTCCACCGGGAGCGCGATACCGGCGTCGAGGGTGAGATCCGCGGACTCGTAGGCGCTACAGCCTTTGTCGTCCCAGGTGCCGATTTCGTGCTGGCCGATCTTGAGGGTGCCGCCGTCGTCGGCCGCGACCCAGAACCGGATCGTCTCATGCGCGGGGAGGGTGATGGTGCCGGTGTAGTGAACCATGAAGCCGTCAGTCGGGCAGGCGCCGATCGGGTCGTACTCGTAGACGGTGTTGATGAACGGGACGGTCTCGACGCCGCACACCGGGTAGGCGGTGTCGGATCGGGTTGGCGGGATGGCGTCGATCGTGTAGCCGACGGCGAGTAGTCCGGGAGTCGAGGCGCGGGCCGCTTGTGCTCCTGGTAGGACCGCTAGAAGGACTCCTACCAGGGGCAGGAGCCGGCGCATCACTCGGGTCGTGCGGGTGTCATTGCGGCGCGGGTCGCCTCAAGTTCGGCGAGTTCTTCGTCAGTCATCGGCCGCACAATGGGTCGTCCGTTTTCGTCGTAGGTAGCAATGTTAGTTTCGGTATCCATACAAGGAGAACTTTCCTGTCATTGTTCCGGCGTTACAGGTGAGGCGTATTCCTGTACGGGTGTCCGATGTGTTATGAAGGATGCCACCAGAAAGCGTGACATAAGTGAGCGCGGCGCTGTAGTTGAGACTAGCCGCTTGCCCGTTTCCATACGACCCGACGGCGTTCTGTGGGTTGTATAAATCTATCCATCCCGACGTCCTGCCGGCGGCAATGGCACCACTACCGATGTAGGCGCTCGTTTGCGCGGTATTTTGCGCGGAGAATCCACCGAACACCGGTGTTCCGCTGTTTGTGTATGAGCCGCCGTAGCCCCAGGTGTAGCCTGTAGCAAGAACGCCGGAGGCGCTTCGATACTGAAGATAAAGGTCGGCCGTGCTGGTGTTCTGAAGGTAATCCCAAATAAGGCGATAGGCCCGATAGTCCGTGCTAAAGACTGACGTGAAGTCGATAGTGGCGGTCGCGGTCACGTCTTTCGTCTCAATGAGCCAGAGCCCGATCTTGTCGAGGGACGCGGCCGTGAGAGCGGTTCCGGCGGTGAAGTCTGGCGGTGTAGGCATAGGGTCGCTCCGAGTCTAGGCGAGGAGGTCCGTCCCGTCGAGGAGGGACTCGTCGAGGATGAAATACGACGACCAACGGGACGAGCCGAGGATGCGGGTCCGCCAGTCTCCCGGCGTGATCTCGTGCTCGATCTGTTGGATGAGTTGTTTCTGGGTGAGGTTCGTTCCGACCGGTTCCGGGACGACGACCGTGATCCGGTCCAGGAGCTCGAGGCCGAGGACGGTCGCCCATTCGGCGGTGCTCAACGCTTGCCCGAGCTCGACGGCCGACATGATGAGCCGGGGAAGTTTGCCGAAGCCGACCAGAAGGTTCCCGAGTGTCTGGGTGTCGGCGGCCGTGGAGAGCTGGGTGGAGTAGTTGTCCTGCTGGGTGCCGTAGGCCGCGATCGAGGTCGCGTCCGAGACGTTTATCGTCGTGTCCCCGGACCACTCGAGGTTTAGGGCGTTCCGAATCCCGTCCGCGGTCCAGTAATACGAGGCCTCCATCCCGATCGGGATACCGCCGGCGCCGAACGTGGCCTGGTTCGTAGCCGAGGTCCCCGATTGGTAGTAGGTCCGGTTCGTCATCGTGAGGACGCCGGCCTTGCTTGTGTAGAGCTCGCCGCCTTCGGAGTCCGAGGCGAGTTGGATCGTCGTGTTGATGGGTTCGCCGCCGTGGTTGATCTTGGCGACCGTTCCGGCGGGGCTTCCGGGTGCGGAGTAGAGGGCGCCGGGGACGGATGTCTGGCCCATGGCGCGAGTGAACCGGGCGGCGGTCGTCTCGATGACTTGGCCGATTGAAAGGTTGTAGATCGTGGCTATTTGGGCGGTCGTCAGTAGGGACCCGAACACGACGAGTTGTTGCTGGGGTCGTTGGACGTTGAGGAGATCCTGGGCGGCGAGTGTCAAGGTGCTCGTCGTTGGTGAGACCGCGGCGAGTTCGATGCCGTCGACGACCACATTGACCGTCGGGGGTGAGCTCGTGAGGTTCGTGACCGTGAACGCGAAGTGATGCGGAGTGCTCGCGTTGACTTGGAGCGGGTAAGCGTAGGCCCATTGGGTCGAGCCGGCGCCGATTCGTGTCTGGACTGTTAGACGTACTTCCCATTGAGCGGTGCCGAGGTTGTAGCCGTAGGTGATGTAGGCCCTCATGTTTGTCCCGGCGGTGTTATTGAGCGTGAAGTCGGGGCCGTAGGCCTCGAGGTATTGGCTCGATCCGGTGACCGGGGTCGGGATTGTCCATGATGCGGCGCTTACGGATGAGACACCGGTAAGCGGGTTAGTGGTCCGGAAGTAGAGCTCGTTGACCATATTTACGGCCTTGTAGGGCAGGCCAGGGGCGAAGGAGTCGACGTTCTGGAGGACGGCCGTACCTTGTGAGTAGGTGAGTGGGATCGCGGCGGAGCCGTAGTCGGTGAACGACGTGGCCGACGGGCTCGCGGTGTTCACGAGGTCGTCGAACTTGATATATCGGTAGGCCGAGAGGGACCGGATGTAGGCGTCGGCCCAGTCATACGGCGCGGTTGTCTGGGCGATCAGGCCGAGAAGGTCGTAGCACGAGATCGTCACGGTCGAGTCGTAGCCGGCGTCGGTGAGTTCGACGGGCCATCCGTCGACATACCCTCGGAATACGTCGTGGTAGTTAATCGAGTCGGTGGTGGCGTCTATGAGGATCTGGCGGCGCGGTTGGAGGTTCCCGTAATACGGGCTCGAGGTGTAGGTCGGGTCGAACCGGCGGTCTCGGTTATCGAGGATCAAGGTGGCGGAGCCGGAGTCAAAATTCTGCCAGTCGTCCGTCCGGCCGCGGGACGTGTTGATCGCCCGGACGTAGGAGGTGACGTCGGTCCATGTCGGGGACGCGACGTAGGGGCCGTCGGCGAAGGCGATCCGGACGCGGACCGTGGGCTTCGCCATCGGCTAGCCCTTGACCTTGATCGGGATTCCGCCGAGACGCTTCTCGTAAGCCTGGAGAACCTCAACGACCTGCTTGGCGACCTCGACCTTGTCGCCGACGCCGGCCTTGACCTCGATGTAATACTTGTTCTCGGTGCCGCCGACCTTGGCGCCGAGCGCTCCCGCAACACCGGGGATGGACATACCGACCGACGTCCCGGCCGCGGCGATAGAGGCGAGATCGGCGTTGAGTGATCCGACGGTGTAGCCACCGACGCCGGCGAGGAGGTCCTTGGCGACGGCGTTCCCGGCGACCGGGCCGAGACTTAGGATCTGTTGGAGGCCGGCACCTCCGAGACCGGCGCCAATGAGTGCCTTGAGGTTCGTGGCGAACTCTTTCGCGGCGGTGATCTGCGCCTGGAAGACTTCCATGTAGGTCTTGGGCTTGACTGCTTGGGCGTCGGTGACGGCCTTCTCGGTGGCGGCGACACGGGCGAGGGCGGAGTTGTAGGCCTCGACGTCGTTCGTGACTTTGGCCTGGTTGAGTTCTTCGTAGGCCTGTTTGCGGTCGGCGAGGGCGGCGTTGAGTTGATCGGTGGCGTCGGCCTGGCTTGATTGGGCTTCACTAAAGGCGTTCCCGAGACTGACGGTGCCGGTGATGGCGTCGCGGATGCCGTCGACGTAGGAGCGGATGGCGTCCTTGGCGCTCGAGATCTTGTCCCGGAAGTCTTTCAGTTTCGAGGCGGTGCTTCCCGTGTTCTTGCCGGCGTTCGCGACCGTCGTCGCATAGTTGGCGTAATGCTTCTGGAACTCGGCGAGGTTCCGGGACGGCACCGGGCCCATGTATTCATTGAGTTGCTTCTGGTTCACAATCGCGCCGCCGAGGGCGCCGGTGTAATTGTTCGTCGACTTTGTGAGACCGTCGAACGTGGACTTCATTTTCAGATAGACCGGGATGGCGGCGAGCGCCGTGACAAGGCCAACGCCGGTGGCGATCTGGACCGCGGAGAAGCTTGTGGCGAGGGCCGCGTTGACGGCGGTGGTGGCGACGCCGATTGCCCGCCAGGCGACGAGGGCGCCTTTGGCGATGACCATGCCGGCGGCGAACGTGCCGATTACGACCGCGGCGGTGCCAAGGAGGGCCGAGTTCTGGCCGACCCAGTTCGCAAGGTTGACGAGTTGCGGGAGGAGTTGCTGGAGGGTCGGGAGGAGCGCGGCACCGATGGACTCTTTCGCCTCGTCGATTGTGTTCCCGAGGATGGCGAGTTGCCCGGCCATCGTTCCGGCGGCTTCTTTGCCGGCGCCTTGGAAGTTGTTTCGGAGGATGCCGAGCACGTCGGAGAAGGAGGCGCCGTCCTTGATTGCCTTCTTGAGCTCGGGCGACAAGGACGCGAGCGCTCGGGTGTTCCCCGCATAGCCACGCGAAAGCGCCTCGGCGACTCGGCTCGTCGAGTTCCCCGTCGCGGCGGCGGTATCCATCGCCACGTTGAGGAGGTCCTGAGACTTCGTAAGGTCACCGGTCGCGACGACGAGAGACTGGAGGGACGTGCGAAGCTCGGTGTCCGACACCGCCACGGACCGTTGCGTCGCGTCGATGTACTCCTCGACGGCGGCGGCCTGCGCTTTCGTGGCGCCGGCGGAGACTTGGAGCTGGCGGGCGAGGAGGGCCTGTTGCTTCTGGTCGTCGGCGGCGGCCTGGATCGCCTGGCGGGCGAACAGGGTCGTCGCGGTAGCGGCGGCACCGAACGCGAGGGTCGCGCCTTTGCTCATGCCGGCGAGACTGTCCGAGGCCTCCTTGATCGCTTTCCGGAGCGGGCCGGCGGACCCGGTGATGATGAACGAAATACCGCGGGCCATGGTGACAGTCTAGAAGTAGACGGCCTTTCCCTCGTACACTCCGCCGATGATGCTTCCGGCGGCGTCACGAAGAAGCGCGTCGGGCATCCGCCCGGTGGAGGACTTGATGCCGGCGGCGGCGCGGACGGCGCGAGCCTGCTTGAGCGGTTGCTCGGTCGAGAGGTCGTAGCGCTCAATGAGTTCCATGATGCGCTTCTCGTAGAGGCCGCGGATCTCTTCGACGCGGGTGTCCATGGCGTCGTAGACGAACGGGTTCGGGGTGATCTTGCGGGCGGGCCATCCGAAGTGAATCGGGCCGGCGTAGGGGACGGCGGCGGAACCGACGCGGACTCGACCGGAGGATTGCGTGGCGATGGCGCGGATCGAGTTCGCGAGGCGGCCGGTGCGGTACGGGACATAGCGCTTTGCGCCCAGGACGACAATCTCGGCGGCCGCCTTGTGCGTGTCCTTGAGTTCGTTCTTCGTGTCGTCGCCGAGTCTGCGGAGGTCGCGCTGGATCTCCTTCAGGCCGAGGATCTCGGCGCGGACCGGGGCGTCGTCCTTGCCTAGTCGAAATCCAACGACGCCAGTCCCTGCCATGCGTCCGCTCCTGTCTTGATGTCGGCTCGTGGCCAGACTTGCTCGATCATTACGCGGAGAATCTTCGGGGGGGTCCGAAGAAGCTCGAGCGGGCTAATCCCTGTCTTTACCGCGAGAGCACCGATTAGCCAGTGGGTGCTTCCGGGTCCGTAGGGTCCGCGGTGTCTCCTGCGATGGAGACCTGCGCGACCGTGCGGAGCCATTCGGTGAAGTCGTGCCCGGTCTTGCCGGCGTCCTTCTGGGCGTGGTAGGCGACGAAGTAGAGGTACTTCTGGGGGACGTGTTCGCGGCCGAACGCTTCGGACCATACGACCCCGAAGTGGTCCTCGAACTCGACCTCGGTCGACGGCCAGACTGTCGCGGTGACTGTCTGCCCGTCCTTGTGCTGGACGGTGACGTCGATCGGCATGGTTAGCTCTTGACTACCGATCCACCGACGAAGGTGACGGAGGTCTTGGCGAGGTCACCGACGGCGCCGTTGACGACCGGAGCCGACGGGAGGAACGCGTTCGAGACGGTGAGGGTCGGGTTCGGTGTGCCGGTCGAGAGTGACTTGACGACGAGCGCATTGGAACCGGAGCCGACGGCGGACCAGATGGTGTCAAAGACCTTGCCGGCGGCGAGGTCCTGGTTCATTTCGATCGCGACCGAGAGGTTCTGGAGGCCGCCGGTGTAGACGTGCCCGGTAGCACCCATCGCGGTCGTTTCGACCTGGTCCTTCTCGTAGGTGAAAGTGACGCTGGTGACGTAGCTCGAGAGGTCGACCGTGTTGATCGTGACACTCGCGTCGGTGAGAACGAAGACGGCCATGGCCTACTCCTTGTCTTTCTTGCTTGTGGTGGTGGGTTCGACGATCCCGGCGATGACGAGGAGATCCACGTCGGCGGGTGCGGCGATGATGTCGATGTCGGACACGATGGTCCCGACCGGGCCGAGGGTGGATCCCTCAACGATGACCTTGTAGTTAGCCATAAATGGTGACCTCGAAGCGGTAGGCGATCATGTTCACCCCAGAGACTACTACCTCCCGGGGTCGTGCCGAGGTGACTTGGAGAGTCGAACAGGCGCCGCCGAGAGTCTTGTCGGACTCGAGCGCCGCCTTGACCGAGCTCGCGCCGGAGCCGGCGACGTAGGCGTCGAGGCGGTCCTGGCTCGAGCGGTCGCTCATGCGGCCGACGATGACGAGGATGTAGGCGCGATACACGTCGAGGCCGCGACGCATGGCTTCGTCGTAGTCGATCTCGAGGGGCTCGACGACGGCGGCCGGCGGGCTCAAGGAGTCCGGGACATAGTCGAAGGCGCGTAGCCCGGTGATCGTGTCGAGGGCGGTGCCGAGTCCGGCGCGGACGCCGTTCGGGGTCATGCGAAGAACTCGCGCTTATAGGCGCGGACCATTGCGGCGATGTCGCGGCCGAGTGGGGACATCCGGATCGCGCCGAGTTCGGACAGGCCGAGCACACCGCCGACCGAGTCGCGGCGCTTGTAGAGATCGGCGGAGAGGATGTAGGTCGCCTCGGTGACATCGTCGGGGACGGTCGGCCATCCCCACTTAGCGGTGACCTCGACCTGGGGCCAGTAGTTGACCGGGAGGGAGAACGCGGTCGGGCCGACGATCGTGATGGTCGTGTAGGGCCGGCCGAGTGCGGCGGCGTTCGTCGGCTCGACGATGTAGTCCTGGTTGAGGACGAACGTCGTCTGGTAGACGCCGGTGGCGTTCGGGTCGGTCTTGACGACGAGGCCGGTGGTGGAGCCGATGTCATCGACCTGGACGCGGAGGTTGCCAATCGGGCGGTAGGTGCGGGCCGTCGCGGTGGAGTCGAGGTAGAAGCGGCGGTTCGCGATGCGGTCGATGGACCGGGACGCGGACTCGATGATCTTCTCGAGGATGACGTCGTCGACGGTGTCGTCGATCTTGAGGTAGGTCTTGAGGTTGGCGAGAGTGATGTAGCCGTTGGTAATCGTCACTTCTTAGCCTTCCTAGGTTTCGCCGGGGGTTCGTAGGCGGGGGCGTCCGCGACGCGCTCTACGGGCTTCCTGGCGCGTGTGGCGGGCTTTGTGGGGGTGCCGCCAGGCTCGGCCGGCACAACCTCGCTAGGCGTGGCACCCGGCGAGCGGCCGAGCCGGGCAAGCTCCTGTTCGACGAGTGTCGCGCGATCCTTGAGTCCGCGCCGGATGTAGCCGGCGAGTTCTTTCTCGAGGGCGGCGATGATGGCGTCGTGGTTCATGTAATCCTCCGACCCGGCGCCCGTGTGCTGGGCGCCGGGGTGGTGGGGGGATTAGGCCCAGTTGGCCGTGATGAGGCCGGTGCCGGTGATCGCCGAGAAGGCCGTCGGGTACTTGCCGGCGGTGTACGCCGAGAAGCCGAAGAGGACGGTCCGGATGGCGATGTTGCCGTCGGGCTGCTCGAAGCGGACGTACAGCGGGTCGCCGCCGTTCTCTTCCCAGATGTAGCTCTCACGGAAGTCGCCGATGATGACGGCGGTCTCGTTCGTGCCGGAGCCGAGGTTCGTCGGGATGTTCGCGTCCTGGACGACCGGGAGGCCGAGGATCTGGAGTCCGCCGCCGAGGTAGTCGGGCTGGTCGTAGGTAGCGGCCGCGTTGTACGGGTTGCCGGCGGTCGGTCCGAAGATCGGGCGGTTGGTCGTGTCGAGGGCCCGGAGCCAGCATCCGACGAGGCTCGGGTGCGCGACGATGTGCGTCGGCCTCGAGTAGAAGTTGGAGTTCACGTCCTGGATGGCGGCGACGAGCTTCGGGAAGAACTCGGCCCACGTCGGCGATGCGTCGGTGTAGGTGGTCGAGTTGATGCCGGAGGTGTTCAGGACGCCGCGGGCCTCACCCGAGGAGCCGGAGCCGTTGATGGCCAGGCCGTCGAGCTTCGTGTGGTACGAGCGGATCGCGTCGCCGAGGAGCTGGTCCTCAACGCCGACGCCGCGGAGCGCCGCCTGCTTTGAGAGGTCCCACATCGAGGCGACCGTGTTCACGTTGACCGTGAGGAGCGTGTCGTCAGGCGAGGACTCGGTCGGTGCCGTGTTCTCCGATGCCTGGACGTACGAGGTGATCCCGGTGGTGAGGCGGCCGATGTTGACCGTCATACCCTGGCCGGGGAGGACCTGCTTGTTTGAGATGTCGAGGAACGGGCGGCCGGCGCGGCGAAGCGGGGCGAACTGGTTCACGAGGTACTGCGGGACCACAAGGCCGGCGAAGTTGCTCGAGCCGGAGTCACGCTTCTCGAGGCGGACCTCGTTCTGGTAGCGCTGGATGCGCTCGCGGGCTTCGTAGGAACCACCGAACTCGGCGGCGATGGCGTCGGCCATGAACGAGTTAGCGCCGCGCTCGTGGTAGGTCGGCTCCTCGGAGGTGACGCGGATCGGTGCGGCCGAGCGGGTCTCGGTGTCGCCGGCGACAGAGGCGGCCAATTCGGCGGCCTTTGCCTTGCGGACTTCGAGGTCGGTGACCTGTTCGATGCGCTCGTCGAGCTTTTCGATTTCGAGCTTGAGCGCCTGAACGTTGGCGAGCTCGATGTCGGTGATGTCGCGGTTCTCGTCGGCGGCGCGGGCGAGGGTCGCGTCAATGATGCCGGTCTTGGAGGCGCGGGTTTCGTGGAGGTTCTGGAGGAAGGTGTTCACGTTGGGTTTCTCCCGTAGTCGTGGTGGGTGTGGGCTACGGGGTGCCATCCAGTCCCGAGGAGGGTGT
>Ga0070753_1002111_pt1 | contig 10710 bp, 17 predicted proteins | sample VirMetDEL_Aug_31_FD_77441 | JGI IMG/M metagenome (GOLD analysis project Ga0070753, IMG submission 77441) | Aqueous microbial communities from the Delaware River and Bay under freshwater to marine salinity gradient to study organic matter... | ecosystem: Environmental > Aquatic > Marine > Coastal... | reverse complement strand
GGTCTTCTCCCATGTGTTCGCCTTGTAGCCTTCCTTGGTATCGATCTTGATGTTGCTGCTCATCGTCTTTCACCTCTCGGTATTCTAACGGAGTGCCACCTCGTATTTGAAGTAGTCGGCGCGACGAGGGAGATCCATGCGACCGCGTCCGTTCGTCATCAACCGCGACGTCCTGTTCCCGGACTCATCCGACCAGCGGAAGGTCCTGGTGGACGTGTCCGAATACGACGGCTCGCTGGAGGATTTTGGGGTTCAATCCCTGAACCGGAACACCGCCGCTGCGGCCATACGGGAGTGGGAACGCGACGAGGACTACATGACCGACAGCGAATACGACATCGAGTTCAGCATCCAATACACACCCTTCGAATCGGAGACCATCACCGTCAGCTACCACTTCGACGGAGACAACAACGCCACCGTCGCCCAGTTGCAGGAGATGGAGGAACGCATCGACCAGATCCTGATGGATCTGGACCGGCCTCTGACCGAGGTGGTGAACCTGAGCATCTACGGTTACACCTCCCGCAAGATGTGGTATCGCATCTCCAGCGAGATCATCGATTTCACTCCAGTCTGACCTCGCGCCACTCCACCCGTCCGGCTCGGATCAGGTCCCGTATCCGACGTTGCTTGGTGCTCAGAGCCGAACCCGCCGATTTGATCTCGGCGAACACCACCACACCCTCGGTCAGGTTGGTTTCCGTGTCGCGATGCCAGTCGAAAACGATGTAGTCGATGGGATTGCCCATAAACGTCCAATCCTCCGGTCGCCAGTGCTCGTCGATCTGCGGGTGATCCACGAAAGGAGCCCACTTCTCCAGGAGCTGTCCCTTGGAGACGTTGGCGGAGTTGGCCCGACCCTTCTGGTTCCTGGCCTCGTCCTGCCAGGTCTCCAACTGCGTCTCCAGATCCGCCACCCGATGCGCCAGCGTGGTCTCCGAACCCTCCAGCAGTGCGATTCTACCGGCAGCCTCCTCGCGATCCCGAGCGTGCTGCAACCTTATCCCCTCCAGGTGGCTCTCGGCGGACTCGGCTCGTTCGATAGCGGCTTCCTCCGCCACCTCCGCCGCCGTATTTTCCAATTGGAGAATTGAAATCTGTTGGCGATATTCGGACAATTCGGACATCAATGTCCGGAACTGCAACCAGGCCTGCCAGCCGAGGATGATTCCGATCGTGAGCATGATCGCGACCCAGGTCCAGGCCTGCGTCAGCAAAGACATGCGTCCGGATGGATGTGACCACCCGTTTAACCGTCACGGGTTCAGGAACGGAGGATCGACACAGCGGTTGATGATGCAACCGGTGGCTTGGATGACCGGTTTTGCATGATCCAGAATGGCCACCTTGAGGGCTCGCAAAGACGCTTCGGCCTTGGTGGCGGTTCCGTATTGCATCATGCTATTCTCGGTCTCCCAACCCTTGGATAGGACATCCCAGACCCGGTTCTGAATGCGTTCGTGTTTGGGGAATGCCATGATCATCGCTTCCCACTTGGGGTAGTAGACCGAAGCGCGTGCCTTGCGGAACTGAGTCTTGATCTCCGATCGATGCGTCGCGAACTGGGTGAAGAGACCCTCCTCCCACGGTTTCATATCCGCCATCAGGCTCGCCCCCTCGTCATCAGGAAGACGCCCGTCAGGATCGCAGCACCCATCCAGAACATCTCCGACCTGAGCAGATCGCCGACGGTCATGCCCAGCAAACCGGTTCCCTCGGCTCGAAATCCGGTGGGTCGCAAGCCAGCCAGGTGTCCGATGGTGGCGCCTGGAGCCGCGTAGATCACCGTGGAACCCTCGGCGGCGTTGATGGTGGGCGCAGCCGGAGTCGCCGGGGATGCGTTATTGGCCACCTTGAAACCAACCTCCGGTCCGTTCAATCGGGACTTGGAGAAGATGTGTGCGGGCGTGTGGTTCATTGTTTGCCACCACCCGGTGCCTTGAACAGAGCCACCGCCAGACCGGCGAGTCCCAGCAGGATGAGACCGCCGACGAAATCGGTGGAACCGAGAACGGATCGGACGGCTTCCGTCTTCAACGTCTTGATCGGATCATCGTCCTTGGACTCCTCGGAGGCTTTGGTCTCCGGGATCTTGTTGACCACGGTCACGTTGACCGGTCGATCCTCGGAACCGCGATTGGTGGACTGAGCACGATGGTGCTCATTGGTCCACGACTGGTTGTAGACCCGCGTGGACTTGTGGTTCATGGTTCCACCTCGTCGTCACGACTACCTGAATGTTGAGCGGTTGATCACGGATGCCATCCCGTCCGGATCTGAACTCAAACCCAACTGGAAACCGGGGATGGTGACGGTGGTGACCGCTCGCTCCCCCGCTACCACCTTCTGGAGGGCACTCCACGACACCAGCATCTCGAAACCATCTGGGTCATCCAGATACGGATCCGCGGCTTCGGTGTTTAGGCTGACCTTCAGATCCCCCTTGTCCTGGGATAGCCGTAGGTATCCGGCCAGGGTCACATCGCCTTCGTCATCCACCGGGTAGACCGGACCCTGTGGAGCCACTGCCATCACCGCCTCCATGTCCATCCACATCGGCAGGTATTGTTGGCCGTCCGAGGTGTCGTAGGTGTCGAGGAGATCGAAACCCGCGCCCCCCGTCGCATCGTGGAGGTGCATCTTCAGGACCAGATAGGATCCGAACCGCATGGCGTAACCGACCGTGTAGTCGGGTGGTGATTGGAGGGCACCCCTCCGATCGGGTTTCAGATTGGCTCGTATCCGAACCTGGGCGATGAACTGCATGATCGTCGATGGTAGCCACGACTACTTGATGGTGGACTCGGCGAGATTTGAACTCGCGGCCTCTACCATGCCAAGGTAGCGATCTTCCAACTGATCTACGAGCCCGGTGTGGCCACCGGCAGAGCCCAGGTGAGGGCCGGACCTGCGAAGGAAGAAGGGAACTCCGCTGGGCTCGCCGTCAGACGGCGTTTGAGGCTTCAGGTCCGTTTACGTTCGTCACGGGGTTCAATCCGCTCGTTTCCGCTTGCCCACCCTCGGGGGCTCTTGGTGCCGGTTGGGGGTGTTGCCGACTTGATCCACAGCGAGGGGTAGTCGCTGCGGGAGTCCAGGTTCGCATCATCATTCCAGACACTCTCCTGCTCCGATGCACCGTTCGGGGGCAAACCTCGGTTGTGCGACGACCTATTTCAATCAAGCGGGCTGATCGGTCAGGGTGATGGTGCGGTATCCGTCGTCACCAGAGAACTCGATCTCGTATCCGGTGTCGGAGGGTGACTTGTTGCCGTTGTTGTATCGCAGGCAGCAGAGATACATTTTGCTACTGGTGGAACCCGCCCCAGTGGTGATGGAACCGAATGGGATTCCTGGGTCATACCAATCGCCGTTCACATCTACTGTGACGCCAGGTGGCGGACGGGATCCGTCGAACTCCGGATGCGTATTGCTATCCGGAACCATGTCCTCAAAACGACCCACCTCGTTCAACTTGTTGTAGAGGTCGGCTATCTCGTTGGCGTTCCTCAGGATCCCCTCCGGATCGACGGCGGAGTAGTGTTCCACTATGGCGTCCAGATCGTCACGATCGAACGTGCCCTTTTCCCGGATGCGCCGGTGGATGTCGTCGATGTCGGTCGGAACCGACGGGACTCCGATCGCGTCACCATGACGGTTGATGACGCAACGCATGTCCGGTCATCGGTTCAACGACTACTCAAGGTTGCCCGGATCCTCGGGATCCAGATCGAGAGCCTCGCAGATCTCACGGTAACGGTTACGGATGGTCACCTCGGTGACGCCAGCAGCCTGGGAGACCTCGCGTTGCGTCCTCTTGGATTCACTCATACGCGATGCCAGGTAGACCGCTGCAGCCGCGATACCGGTCGGTCCGCGACCCGCCATCATCGACGAGTGATCGATACGACCCAGGATCATGGTGGCGTGTCCCTGCACGTTAGCGGGAAGTTGCAGGTCGGCACAGAAGCGCGGGATGTATCCCTCCGGTGAAGCCGGAGCCACCTGCATCTGCAGTTCCATTTTGATGGCTCGGAACGTGCGTCCGATCTCCTTGCGACCGGTGCGTGAAGCCGCCCCCACTTCGTCCAAGGTGCGAGGATTGCCCCGCATCCGGCAGGCTGCGTAGAGCGAAGCCGCCACTACGCCTTCGATGGATCGGCCGCGAACCAACTTGGCTTCGACAGCCCGTCGGTAGATGAAAGCAGCCTCCTCTCGGATCGGCTGCGGGAGGTTCATGACCGAGGCCAGACGGTTCAGCTCCGACAGAGCCGTCACCAGGTTCCTCTCGGTGGAGTTGCGGATGCGGGTTCGCTTGTGTTGCGTCCTAATGCGACGCAGACGCTTGGCGAAGTCGCCCGAGATGCGACCGCCGTTGGCGTCGCGGTTGCGCCAGTCGATCTCGGTGGTCAGACCTTTATCGTGGAGCATCCAGGTCGGCGCCATGCCGGTGCGTTCGTTCTCCGATCCTGAACCGTCGGAGAACACTCGCCATTCCTTACCGGTGTCCAGCGCCTGTCCGTTGATCAGACCGCATCCCTGGCATTCCATCTCGCCGATGGAGTTCTCGAGGAAACGTTCCCCGCACTCCCGGCAGTCTTCGTTGCTGATGATCTCGTAGTAGTCTTTGACTTCGCTGCTTTCGTCTATGCTATCGCTCATGGTGTCCCCCACCTGAGCCTCTATTTCATCATCATCATACTTAAGCGTTGCGAGCTGTTGAAGTAGGTGATCATGACCCGAGGTGCTCGGTGCGAGCCACCAGGTAGTCGATGCAGGCACCACACAGAGGAACCTCGATGCGCTCCGGAGCCTTGGATCTGTTGTCGATCATCGTGGTTCGGTGAACCTTCCGCCGGTTACGACCGCAGGAAGCGCACTCAGGCAACCGTCATCACCCCGGACAGCACCAGGGGCAGGTGTTCCATGGGTCGCATCAAGGCGTCATCACGCAGGTAGACGTTGTCGCAGATGGTTCTAACCCGTTCGCCGTGTTTCTCCAGATCGCTGGCCAGGTTCCAACCCCGCAGACGCACATCGTCGTCGGTGCGATCCCTGCTGGTGGTCCCCCACAGGATGATGGCGCCGTCCCGATTATACGCGGTGAGTTGCTTGGGGGTCACCATGCGTCGCAGGTGCAGGCCATACTTGGCGTGGATGTTCTCCCACTGCTCGTCGGTGACTCCCTTGGCCTCGATCGGATTCTGGTTGGCGATCGAACCGATGACCACACCGATGTCGCCATCGGTGCTGTTGTTACGGAAGTCCCAGAAGTGTTCCAGGATCACCGCTGCCGGTAGTTGGGTTCGCAACCACTTCGATCCGGCCAGTTCCACCTTGACGCCGATGACGTTGGAGGAGATCTTGTTGTGTCCGTAGGATCCGGAGCCGTTCTTGCCGTTGCGAGATTCGTAATACTCCACGATGGCCTTGGCGTGATCCCAACAGCGATCCAGTTCCTCCTCGGTGAGGATGACTTCAATCATTGGGTATCCACCCACCTGTCCACCGGGCAATTGGCGTTCTTCATCCTGGCCTTCAGCGACAACTTGCAGCCGCACAGACCGCAGGTCGGCGATTTGAATATCCCCATCTCGACGTGCGGGCACTGACGGCAGATCTTCATCCGCTCCGCGTAGAGCGACTCGGTATCGGCGTCTCCCATGATTGACCCTGGTGGTCGAAGGCACCTAAACCTTCGGGCGGTCGTGTTCAAGTATCGGGAACGACGATAGACACCCATGCGTGGAATCTCGGGTCCCCTGGATCACCACGAGACGGCTCGTCACATGCTGGCGGCCGACAACGCCGTCACCGCCCACACCCGTCGGGTTCACTTCGCTGCCGTCACCACCGAACCGGTCGAGGAAGCCACCGAAGCCGTCGTTCGAGCCAGCATGAAGGCCGCCCTCAAGAAGGGCTTCCGCGCTACCTACGACAACGTCCTCAACACCCGCTTCGTCAAGGGAACCGGCAAGGTCACCGGACAGGCGGTCGTGGCTGCCGGCGTCATCACCGGAGGCGTCTGGCTGTTCAGTCGCATGGGCAACCTCAGTCTGGGTTTCCTGGGGGACACCTCGGATCGCGTCGATGACTTCGCTGCCGACAATCCCGTCGCTGCCGCCGGTCTCGGTTTAGGTCTCCTACTCGGGGTATCCGCGCTCGGCATCGTGCTGTTCCGCAGGATCTCCGGGGGTCGTAACTGATGGCCACCTGGGCACAGACCAGCCGCGAGGCCGGTAACCGCCAGACCTGTTCCACCCGTCTGCGATCCAACCTGATCGTCCGAGCCAGCGACTTCGGTGCTGCGCTGGGCACCACCACACGGGACGGAGTCACCACATACCCCGACGTGGAACCCGGATACCTGATCGAGTGGTCGGCCATGACCGAGTCCAAGGATCGAGTCATCTCCGACCGGGTTACCGCCAAGCTGATCCGTCTCGACACGGTCTACCTGTCCGGGCTGATCAACGACATCCAAGCCACCAACCCGTCCATCGACGAGCAGGGGCTACTGGAAGCGTTAGCCGAGCAGGGCGACATGAACCGGCTGTTCGCCACCGTATCCTCCCAGACCGTCACCACCGGTTCCGACGGCATCGCCAAGGGGGTTCTCCCGACCTCGGACATGCCTCCAGGCCCCGCCACCGTGGTCATCTCCTACGGCTACTCCGCTCAGAGCGAGCGCGGGGATACCGCCAAGGCATTACGATTCTGGACCAACGAGGTCATGGAGGAGGTCGTCAGCGGTCTGATCGCCAGCGCCGCCTGCGCCGGAGCCGTCGCCACCGGTGGTGCCCTGGCATTCGCCTGCGTCATGGGGATCAGCCTGGCCGTCAGCGGTGCCAACCTCTACCGCCAATACGCTAAGGATGCCCTCGGCATGGTCGGCGTCAACAAAGAGGGTTGCTCGTTCCCGATCGGTGGCCACATGCACACCTACGCATTAGCAGTCGGCGGTGACCGCGGAGCCATCCAGGCGTCATCGTCCATCTCGCCCGCCGTGGTAGAATCCGGTCTGGGCCGCCGCGTCGACTACGGTCGGATCATCGTCGGAGCCCTGATCGGCTCGGCTGCGATCCTGGCCATCATGCTGTCGCTCGGGGGGTCTTCCGAGTGAGCCGACCGTTCCTACTCATCAACCGATCCGTCATCGTGAACGGAACCGCCGAACGGGTCCTGGTTCACGAGCAGAACGGCATCGAGATCTACCGGATCACCAACGACAGGATCCTGGAGTGCGTCGAGGACTTCGTCCACCAGAACCTGGGCTGGGACCTGGAGAGACACACACCCGGTGGTGGCAAGATTCGGACCGTATGGAACGTCGGTTCCGAGCACAACTGGAGTATGTATTTCATAGCCCGCATCGAGCGTGATGATGATCAACTCTACGAATGGACCAGCACCATGGACGAGCGATACGACATACTGGAGGATCCCGACGACGAGGAATACGTCGCCATGATCAAAAATCTGACCAGCTTCTACCGAATACTGGACCTATACAAGGAACGGGATGGCACCGTGGTGACCCGATTCTCCCTCGGTTTCCTGGTCGATGACCCCCATGCCGACGAGTCCACCGAGGAATATAGCATAACGAAGGTGAACCCATGACCGACAAGACCCTGAAGTGCGACCCAGGCTCCGCCTGGATCTTCGAGTCCCAGTGCGCCACCAAGCACCGCATCAAGATCCTGGACGAGGTCGGTGACGATGGCGTCACCCGCATCAAGATCGGTCTCAAGGCCACCGACACCGCCGGCGCCTTCTCCTCCAAATACTCCGAGGGCGGACTCAACCATTCCGTGGTCTTCAGCGTCCGATTCACGCCTCCCGCTGCCGACGGCGGTGCCTCCCGTAACATCGTCACCGCCGAGAGCCTCGGATACGCCCTCGCCGACGAGGACGGCTGGGCATGGACCAGCGTCGATGCCAGCGCACCAGGCACGTATAACACCACCGTGGAATCCCAGGGTGGCGACGAGTGCTGCACCCCCAAGGGCTCGGTCAACCACACCACCCGCGTCGAAGCAGTCTCGGTTCAACCGTCGGATCCCATCGGCGGGGGAACGGTAATCCCCACCGGACCCAATCCGATCCTGCTGGGGGGTCTGGCTGTGGTGGCTCTGGTCTCGATAGGTTGGTCGATACTCTCAGGTAGTCGGGACGGTGAGTGATAACCATGGTCGGAGTCGATGAAGCCATCGAGCAGGGCACCAAGCAACTCATCGGCGAGAGCCTTGAGAAGATGACCAAGGAGGGATTGGAGTCGACGTTCGGACGAACCATCCCGCGATCCTACTTGGATTCCACCGGCAAGAACCTGACCAAGTCCGGTGCTGAGAAGTATTTCCGGACATCGATCCGAGCCATGATTCGAGAGGGTGGGGAGAACGGTCCCGCCAACGCTCTGCAGGCCACCGTCAAGGCGCTGGGGGTATCCCAAGCCGAAGCCGCCGAGATCGTGGTCGGTAACCTCGGTATATCTCTCACTCGCCAAGGTGGCGAGGCCGCGGTCAGGGCCGCGCTAAATGCCAGCGGCATGACGCTGAAGCAGATCATCTGCGCTACCCCGTCGGCCATCAAGGGATTCCTCCGATCCACCTTCGACAACGCCATCCGTCTGGGTCGCGATCCCAAGCAGGCGCTGGCGCAGACCCGCAAGCTGGGTCGTTCCATATCCGCCGAACGAGCCAAAATGGCTCTGGGTTACGGACTCGGTGCCGGTGTCTTGGTCACGCTCGGGTTCGGAGCCTGGGAACTCGGATCGTCGCTGGTCGATCGCGTCCGGTCTCCCGACCAGGATCCCGAGAAGGAGATCGAGGAGATCGTTCCGGAGGAGCCTTCGTCGGTCATCGGTCAATCGGTCATCGGTCTGACCGCCATCGCTGCCGGTGGTGTGGCTCTGCTCGGAGTGCTGACCATGGGTGGAAAAAAGGACAAAGCCGTCGCTGCGGCCGAGGTCATCAACCGTAAGCCGGCATCCCGCGATCCTTGACGCTGGCTTCCGGATGTATCCAGGTGGATTCCACACCCAGCGCCTTCGCCATGGGACTCTGCACCGGGATCTCCCAGGGATGCAACGACTTCGCCAGCGTCACCGGCGATGACCAATCGATGCCGTCGTCCGCCCGCAGACGTTCCAGTTCGTTCGCATCCAACGGCCAGACGATCTGTCCGGTCCTCTCGTGGACCGCATACGGACATCGGATGATGCCCTGACGATGATTCGGTGCCTGGTCCAGGTGCGGAATCGACCTACCGATGGCTCGCTGGCAGATCTCCTTGACCACCTCACGGTGCACCGCTGATCGCCGCTTGGCGTCCATTCCCGACAGGTCGGCACCCACCAGAGATCGGCACAGGTGCTGGACCGCGTTCTCGTCGACGATCCAGACGTGGAATCCCTTGCCGCCCGAGAACACCACACGGGGCGCGTGCTCCGGCATGGCGACGTGCTTGGTCAACTCCGCGGCGATCGAATCGGCGGTCTCGAAGGCGGTCTGCAGGTCATCGGGGTCATCGATGTCCCAGACCAAGCTCTTGCCCATCAGGCTGATCTCACCGCGTTCAAACAGATCCGTCCACAGTTTCCGCCACTCGTCGCGACGCTCCTTGCTGTTGATCTGGTCGACGATGCGGGGGCGGTCATCCAGACCACCCTCCAGGAGGTTGGTTCCCATGTGCACCGTCACGGTGTCGGTCGGCTTGGACTCCATCGATGAGATCCAACCCAGCAGCGTGTCCGAGTGCTCCAGCACCTGGTGACGGACGCCGTAGGGCTTCCACGGGTCATCGGATAGCGGATCATGACGCCATCGGGTCACCTTGATCTCGCGACCCCGTGCCAACTTGACCATCTCGACACGAACGGCCAGATTGCCCATCCAACGTCCCGGCATGGGCCACCCATGCCGCGGGCACCCGTATCAACACGACGGTCAGCCGAACAGCCATTCCAGCGGCATCTTCTGCGGATCGACCACCGCCGTCCACAGCCAATCACCATCCAGGATTCGCACCGAGTATTCGGGTCGGTGGATACCATCCACATACTCCACCTCGTCCACCCATCGAGTCGCCACCCTCTGTTTGGCTCTCTCTCGAGCGGCAGGAACGCCATCGAACCACATGGATCCCAGATCCAGCGAACGACGGTTGATGGCCACATTCGTCTTGACTCCGTAGAACGCATCCCCCTCCTCAACGTGGGACATGCTGATCCTGACCATGCTATCCGCCCGCATGGACAGATCTACCCGTATATCGTCGTAAGCCACACCCCTTCGGAACCTGATCCTCACCACGTTATACTCCGGGATCCAGACATCACCGATGCGTTCCGTGATGTCGATGCCTGCATTGAGTCGGGTAACGGCTGGCGATTGCAGGATACCGAGGACTATACCCTCGAGCAGATCAGAAGGGATGCCGCCCTCCCACAATCTCCCGGATCGCTGATCCTCCATCCGAAGCCTGTTGATGTGTGGATGCAACATGGTTCCCCTTGGATTCAACATGAATACCTTGGGTAGCAACACCATGCCGTTGTAGGCAAAGACCATGTTATCGTCGGACACCAGAACCATCACCCGCCACGGTATGGACGGGTCTCGCGATTGCCGGGGTAATCGACCGAACCCCAGAAGTGATCGCCGGTCTGACGGTTCTTCCGGAGCACCATCGGCTTGCCGTTGGAGT
>Ga0070753_1002097_pt1 | contig 10747 bp, 15 predicted proteins | sample VirMetDEL_Aug_31_FD_77441 | JGI IMG/M metagenome (GOLD analysis project Ga0070753, IMG submission 77441) | Aqueous microbial communities from the Delaware River and Bay under freshwater to marine salinity gradient to study organic matter... | ecosystem: Environmental > Aquatic > Marine > Coastal... | reverse complement strand
CGAATTATTCAGGAGATTCCCATTTTACAAGGATTAAAGCCATCAGAGAACCAACGATTTAGTAAGATAGCATTTGATGTAGGACCTGCTCCCGCCTCTCACGCTCCCTCTGTTAAGTCACTAGGTATATCGTCACAGCTAACAGGGTCTCGTGCTGATATTATCGTAGCTGATGATGTGGAAGTAGCTAACAACTCCGCTACCCAAGGTATGAGAGATAAGCTGGATGAACAAGTAAAAGAGTTTGATGCTATCATAAAACCCTTGGACTCCTCCCGTATCATCTTTCTAGGTACTCCACAGTGTGAAGATAGTATCTATAACAAACTAAGAGAGAGAGGCTACAAGAGCCGTATATGGTCTTCTGAGTATCCTGATGAGACTGAAGCTGTAAATAACTACGGAGGCGATCTAGCACCCCTTATAGCTGATAACATATCTCCTGAGACAGTGGGTACATCTACAGAACCTCTACGATTTACTGATCTCGACCTGGAAGAAAGAAAGATGTCGTACGGTCGTACCGGTTATGCTCTACAGTTCATGCTTAATCCAAAGCTGTCTGATGCTGACCGCTACCCATTAAAGATTAACGATCTTATAATAACAGATATTGATACAGATGTAGCTCCCGAAAAGATCGTCTGGTCAAGTGATCCTGATAACACAGATAGAGAACTACCTAATGTTGGACTTGCAGGAGATCGGTACAGACGACCCTCTTCCACTGTAGGAGATATGATACCGTATAGCGGTTCTGTACTATCTATTGACCCCTCTGGACGAGGTAAGGATGAGACGGGATATGCTGTAGTAAAGATGTTAAATGGATTGTTATATGTTCCCGATGCAGGTGGTATAAAAGGTGGATACGATGAGAAGACACTTAAAGAACTTGTAGCTATCGCTAAGGATAACAAAGTTAATAAGGTAGTCATAGAGAGCAACTTTGGAGACGGTATGTTTATGGAGCTTATCAAACCTTTGTTTCGTACTACTTACCCTGTTACTATAGAAGAGGTAAGACATAACAAACAAAAGGAGCTACGAATTGTTGACACCTTAGAACCAGTACTTAATAGTCACCGTCTAATCGTAGATCCAAAAGTTATAACATATGATTACAAGTCAGCTCTTAGCTATCCTATAGAACAACAAACTAGATATATGTTAATGTATCAGCTATCACGAATAACAAGAGATCGAGGTTCACTTGTACATGATGACCGTCTTGATGCTTTATCAATAGCAGTTGGTTATTGGACGCAGCAAATGGCTGCTGATGTAGACCAATCGATGATTGATAGAAAACAAGAACTTCTTCAAGAAGAACTCGATAAGTTTACTGATAGCTTTCATAAAAGAAGTAGTCGTTCTACAGCTTACCTCTGGTCGTAATTCATTAACACTCTAGGTTTATTTATAAACACACCTATCCTTAAAAGGGTCAGTTATAAGTGTCGTTATCAATAAGACCTTTAAGAGATGTTAGCGAAAGAACGAAGTATGAGCTAACTAAATAACAGGTGTATTGATCTGATAGTAGCTGTAGTATTTGTAATGGTTATCTTTGTTAAAAGGAGTAGTACAACAAGTATCAGCTATTGTAACTTTTGTATATTGCTACTGCTTATGACCTATCTAATTAAGGAGCAAGTGTCGTTTAGAAGTACGTCTAGACGGCTTATCTAAATCTCATTATTATAACAATCTCAAGCCGAAGGGACTTTGTAAAGACTAAAAGTTAAAAAGGTAGTATCTAAGCGGTAGACAGCAGGTGTCTCACAATAGTCTCAATAACATCTCGGAAGAAGATCGCTTTGCTCGACAATAGCTATACCTTTGTTATATTAATAACGATGAACATTAACGATCAAACAGATACCTTTCAATACGAGTTAGCTAAGTTAGTTTACAGGTTTAAAAGTGAATACGATCTTAACGATTATACAATAGCAGGATGCCTGGACTTCTGTAAGCTGTCAGTACTGACAGAAACAGATGATGTTATCTTTAACCCTGACTTAGCCACCGATGAAGAAGACACTGAAGAAGACAATAACATCACCTTCTGATAAAAGATTTAACGGAAAAATGCGAGGTATCGTTTTAGTTGAAAAAATCTGAGAGGCTTACGCTATATACGCACGCGTTAATTACCCCCGCGTACCCGTAAGATTATTATATACCGGGGGGATAGTCTTCGCACAATATGTGTTATGTCTAATTAGACTTTGGTGTAAGTACTAAGAGCATCAACAATTTACATCATAATGAGAGCTTGTTATCAATAAGGCTCCTGGTTTACTCGTGTAAAGCTACCGGATAATCATCAATTGCAATAAGTATGTACTTACATTGTTAGTGTAGTTAGTACATTTATGTATTTAGTGTATTTACACTTGTATGTTCTTTTCGCTTTCAAAGTTCTAATTTCATTTATTATTGAAACGATTGAAGCGATTGAAAGCCGTTTATCTAGTGATTAGCTTTTGTTATAACATCAATAAGTGATGCTTATACAATTATCATTTGAACTTTTTTTGATGGAACTATTGACAAGCTTGTGGCATGAGTACTTTCAGCAAGGCAATTCAGCTTTGTTAAAACCAAATACTATACTTATGAAAATCAAAGAAGCTAAAGAAATTACGGGTGGACTATCAAACCCGTCAAAGATGCCAGGTCGAGCTTACTCAATACCGGCTAGCCGTTGCAATGTCGGTAGCAAACTTGCAAAGGTAAAAGGATCTGTTTGTCATGGATGTTATGCTCTTAAAGGAATGTATCGATTCGGCAATGTGCAAAAAGCATTAGAGAAAAGATATCAAAGCTTAGCAGATGTAAGATGGGTCAATTCTATGGCTTTGCTGATATCTAACCAATCAAAAGACTTTTTCCGTTGGCACGATTCGGGCGACTTGAAAGATATTTCTCACCTCAGGCAGATTGTACAAGTTTGCAAACTAACACCTAACACCAAACATTGGTTACCTACTAGAGAGTATAAGATTGTAGAGGATTATATCGATCAACACGGGGCTTTGCCTAGTAACTTAATCGTTAGATTGTCAGCCCATAAAGTAGACTTTGCACCGCCATCTAAACTTGCAAAAAGATTAGGGGTGCAAACTAGCTCTGTTGTAACTTCAAACGATTTCACTTGCCCATCATCAAAACAAGGCAATAAATGTCTTGAATGCCGGGCTTGTTGGAATAAATCAGTAGATAACGTCTCTTACTCAAAACACTAAAAAACTATACTTATGAATAATACTAACACTAACATCGTTAAAACAAGATGGGTGAACGCTAAATACTGGTACGTAGATTCAGAATTTCCAACATTGGAAGAAGCAATACTTACATACCGCAAACTTAAAAAAGCTAGATTGCTAAATAAAAAGGTAATTTCAAACTTACTTTACCGCATTGGAAATGATTCAGAATGGATCAAAGCTAATTAATACTATGAAATTATATAGAACACTAGAAAATGGCTGTCATTGTTACTACTCAAACAAGATAGAAGCCAAACGGAAAGCCAAGAAAACTTATAAATACTATACAGAAAACGGAGGCGAGGCACATTCCGAGGTAGAAATTCAAAGGGTGGATATACCATTGACTAAAAAAGCTTTGATAATGTGGTTGAATCGGGAAGCCTACTATACAGGTTGGACAACGCATTAAATAATGATTAATCATCAAACAACCAAAACCAAACCTATACTTATGAAACAAAAACTAATAAACCTACTTAAAGAGTTCTTCATCCTAAACGTTATCTTCGGGAGTTTCTGGCTCTTTGCCTTACTCGCCATTTGCTCCAGTAACTAACACCTAAAATACTTATGAAAATAGAACTACCTAAAGACAAAGATTCAACCGATATAGAGACAGCTTGCTGTTGGATTACCTGTGGAAATTATGAGTATTACTTTGATGATAGCATTGATGGCGAGGTAATCGTAAAGAGATGGCGTACAGATTCTGATGATGCAGATGATTGTGAGGTGTTAGAATGTCAGTAACCATCTACCTAACCGATCATAATGGACGCAAGATTGCTTTCTTCTATCGAATAGATAATGAAAGATACAGCACAGCTCCTCAGCTTTTATGGAGCTGCCGAGATCATTCGGAGTATCAAGGCACAGCAGAATCCAAAGAAGATTTTATGGAGCAATGTAAAGGTGTTATCAAGATGCTTAACCGAAACTTACCTGCCCGTGAATCTAAAGAGCTATTGATGAGCGAAGCGAGCAATGGCGATAGGAGCAAAGCGACTAAGACTTGTGATGTTTGCGATAAAAGCTTGCTCGGCATGGAACGAGAGGGTACAACCTGTGACGAACATAACTTTAACCGATAAAAATGACAAAAACTAATCCAGAACACCTTGAAACGCTTGACGAACCGAGCTTGGAACATTTGATCCAATATTACCTAAAGCTTAAACATCGGATGCCCGCTAATTTAAGTGTCCGTGATCGGCTCGTGGAGCTACAACAAGAACTACTAAATAGAACTAATACAAACGATAATGATTGACCTATTCTGTTTTGCGGTAGTAGCTATTTTATTTACCGCCTGGATGTACCGATATTAAATTACCTATGAATAACCGAGAACTACTACTACAACCGAGCGATATGATTGAGGAATTAATGTACCATATTATGTGGAATGAGTTTGACGGGGAGCTGAACCCTGATCATAAATACTTTCCACTTTACCTGTCCTTGCAACAGCTGTTGGAGGATGAAACACGGAGACTGGAAGAATGAATATAGACGCAGAGAAAATACGAAAGTTGGAAAGTGAATGCTTAAGTGGAGGTGCTAATGGTACTGAAGTTTTTAGTATCTTATTGCACAAGGAACATAAAAGAATTGATAAAGAAAAATACGGCTCGGAGGAAACAGGTAAATGGCAGTTGGTTTTTGAGGTTTGGGACTTTGAAGACGAATCACAAGCAGATCAAGGTATGTTTGATCAGTCAACGAAAGCATCTACTTTTGATACCTTTGAAGAATGCTTGGAGGTTTATAACCGAGAACTAGCTTACTATGACGAGCACAAAAAGATTAGTGAATGGTTAGACAAAGAAGTTGATTATGTTAGCCCATACGATACTGACCTTTACCTATGAGAGCTTACGATATACCTAACTACGATTCTTATATTAACCGATACAACCCATACGATGATGAACTGGATGAAGAACTTGAAGAACACCTTGAAAAGATGCGTACAATGGAAGAAGAGGACGAACAAAAAGATTACTGCGACAATCACCACCTCAAATTCAATGAGATCAGGTATCTTTTGGGAAGCAGAAGCTGACATATTAACCGAGGAAATTCGTGAACGATATCAACGAGGAAATAACTGACCTACCCTTTGACTGGACTGGACTCGATCATAAAGCTATCCGTGAGGGGTTCGATTGGTTCTTTAGCAACAATCAAATAACAGGTTTTAAGCGTGACAAGTTCGGGCGTTATGTCCGAGACGAGGACGGCAAGTTAATTGCTCATCGCACATCTAAGAAGCGATACCTACCAAGAGTTTGGTTCAATAATTTAGACCAGAAATGAGTACTAAAAAAGGACACACTTGGAGGATGCGTGAGTGGGGACGGACACAATATCGTAACCGGCAAGCAAAGCTACGGGCAGAGGGCGAATCAAGTAAGACTGAAGCTTCAAAAAGAATGCTTAAAGTCATGGCTCCAAGGTTAGGTAAAAAGGTAGAGGATTTCATGCACATTTTTGGAGGCAGTACCAACCACACAACACCGCTTTTTCTTACCTTTATATTAGATATGTGTCCGTATCAGGTAGCAAGTTCTGCGTTGCAAACATTCCTTGACAACTTACAACAAAACTTACCTGTCAGCAGAATGGCGTATAAGATCGGGAAAGCATTTGAGAACCAAGCACGATGGGAAAAAGCATTAGAGACTATGCACCCTAACAAGCTTGATCTGTTGGCGTTGGATGACAGGAGTAAAGCAATGAAGCTTAAACAATTCTACGACTACGAAGAGGACAGGTTCACGCTATGGGATAGTAAGTGTAAGACCGCACTCGGAGCGTGGTTATTGGAGGAGATACGCATAGAGACTGGACTTTTTCAGATTGGATTCAATACCGGTGGACAAAAGAGTTTCAAACCTGAACGAATCGTCATGCCAACTGCTGACTTTACAGATTGGATACAACGATTTGATGCGTGGAAGGAGACGACTCGTGTCTTTAAGATGGCGTTACCTGACCGTCCTGTTGATTGGTACGGATTATTAGGTGGTGGGTACAGTGTTAAACATATGCCTCCACAAAAGTTCATCACAGGTAAACCAGTTGATTGGTTCAAGGACTATGAGAAGAGCTACGGACACGCTATGCGAGCAGTTAATAACTTACAGAAAGTACCGTGGCAGATCAATACGGATATGTTAGATGTCTTGTTAAAGTGTTGGGAGGATGAGCGTGTCGTTGGAAACATTCCTAACTTTGGTACGATACCAGAACAACCGAGGTACGTTGGAGAATGTCCACACGAGTTACGAGCTTGGAAGTTAAAACAAAAAGATATTAAGACTGCTAACGAAAGCAATAGCAGTAAGCGGTATCAAACCTGTCGCATCTTACACTTAGCTAAGATATATAGTAAGTGGGATGAGATGTACTTTCCATATCGTTGTGATTACAGAGGTCGAGTGTACGCTATTCCGTACTACTTACATCCACAAGCCAGTGACTTAGCGAAGAGTTTGTTAGACTTTAAGAACGGTCAGCAAGTTGTCGATGAAGAGGACTTGGAAGCTGTACTGGTACACGGTGCTAACCTGTGGGGAGTAAAAGGTACACGAGATGAACGCACTCAGTGGGTGGAAAAACGCAAAGACTTTATACTTGAGGCAGCCAATGATCCACACGGGACCGATTGGTGGACGGAAGCAAGTGATCCGTTTTCTTTCTTACGATTTTGTTTTGAGTATAAGAAGTTTACAGAGGAAGGATACGGATATGTGTCTTACTTACCTGTGCGTCAAGACTGTAGCAACAACGGGATGCAAATACTTAGCTTATTATTGCGAGATAAAAAGATCGGACGGATGTGCAACCTGGTGGAAGATGACCAAGCTAATGATATGTACACAGAGTTTGCAGATATGGTGTACAATGAGTTGAAACAGGACGGAGGCACACTTGCAAAAAGCTGGATGCAGTACGGGTTCTCTCGTAAGCTTGCTAAGTTAGCTGTGATGAACAGACCATACGGTGCTACCCATTATAACTTAGTACAAGATTTGTTTAAAAGTATAGGAGTTAATCATCCGTGGACAAGCACAGGTGAGATGTTAACTGCTGTTATTTGGATCAGTAATATCATCAACCGATTAGCTAAGAAAGTTTGTCGTCCTGTTAATAGAGTGATGAACTTTTTAAGAGAGAGTGTACGAGCTTTAGGATACGACAGTGCTATTACATGGACAACACCAACAGGATTCAAAGTAGTGCAGAGCTACCGAAGATATAAGAAGATAAATGTAGAGAGTGTCTTTCAAAACTTGAGCGTCACGATACAAGCTAATGAACTGGGTGATAAGATTGATCCGAAGGGACAAGGCAACGCAGTGACTGCTAACTTTATCCACAGCTTAGATGCGTGTATCGTACACCAAGTAGCAAACAGTGTTGACTTTGACCTCGCAACAATCCATGACTGTTTCGTGACCCATGCTTCTAACGCTAGAAAAATTAACAGTTTAGTAAGACTAATGTACACTAAGACTTTCACTATTGATCTCCTGACAGAGTTCCGAATGGAGCAAATCAATAACAATCCAAAAGCAGAACTTCCATCCGTGCCGGAACTTGGTGACCTTGATGTCTCCGCAGTAAGTCGTATGAAGTATCTGCTTTCTTAAATCAAATAAAACACACTGAGAAATATGACAGTAAAAGCTAGAATAAAAAAAGAGATAATAAAAGTAAAAGGCACTGCAAAGTATTGCCATCTTAACGAACCTAACAAGATGTTTAAGAAAGAGTATGGCGAGTACCAATGCGATGTTGTGGTTACACAAGAAGAAGTAGATCGTATCAAGAAAGAACTTAAACCTCTCTACGAAAAAGCACTCCAGGCTGAGCAAGAGGTACGAGGAAGTAAACTTAAAAGTGCAGCACTACCTTTTACAGAGAAAGATGGTCAGCAAATAGTTAAAACAAAACTTAAAGGAGGTACTAAAGCTAAGGACGGAAAAGAGTATTTCTTTAGTGTAGCTATGTACGACTCTCAAACAAAACCGTTACCAAAAGATGTGCAAGTGTGGGGTGGAAGTGAGGTAGTAGTAGCTTTTACTCCTAACTTTTGGTACACCGATTTGATGGGGTTTGGGGTGACCTTACAAATTGAAGCTGTTCAAGTGTTGAAACTAGCCAACGGTGGTGTAAACAGTCCAAGTGCAGACGCATTCGGATTCACTTCGGAAGAAGGATACATCGCTAATGGAGGTGAAGACTTGACCGGAGCATTCGATGCGGAAAAGACGGAAGAACAGACGCTCACAGCGAACTTCTAATTACCGTAGCGGATTCGAAGCTAAACTCGCACACCAATTAAAGCGTGGTGGTGTTAGCTTCCAATACGAAACTATAAAGTTAGAGTACAGAAAGACTGCTACTTACACTCCCGACTTCATACTACCTAACGGCATCATCATTGAGGCTAAAGGTTTATGGACAGTGGAGGATAGAACGAAGCACCTACTAGTCAGAGAACAACATCCACACCTAGACATCCGACTAGTATTTATGAACGCTTCTAATAAGATTCGTAAGGGAAGTGACACCACTTACGCTGCTTGGTGTGATAAAAAAAATATACTATATGCAAACAAAACTATACCTAAATCATGGCTTTCACAGCAACCCATCAACCATGCGATAAGTGCGGATCAAGTGACGCATTGTCCACCAACGCAGACGGTAGCACCCACTGTTTCAGTTGCGACAATCACACTGGAGCCGGACGAATGAAGAATGAATCAAGCTCCCCAACACCGAGAGATTATTTACAGGGAGAACCTATAGCTATAGCACGACGAAACCTTACGGAAGACACTTGTCGGAAGTGGGGGTATTGGTGTGGTGTTATGAATGGTGAACCTGTTCAGATAGCAAACTATAAAACACGAGACGGTAAGACGTGCGGTCAAAAGATACGCACACCTAATAAGAAGTTCCACATAAAAGGAGAACTCTTAGGACTGTACGGTCAGCACCTATGGCGTGACGGTGGTCGTCGTGTTGTGGTAGTGGAAGGAGAGATTGACGCTCTTAGTGCCAGCCAAGCAATGGATAACAAGTGGGCGGTGGTCAGCGTACCGAACGGAGCAGGAGCAGCTAAGAAATATGTCGCTCAAGCAATCGATTGGCTAGACAGGTATGAGAAGGTGGTCTTCTGTTTTGACATGGATGATGTCGGACGGAAGGGAGCAGCAGAATGTGCAGCACTTCTAACACCAGGAAAAGCACACATCGCAGAGCTACCGTTAAAAGATCCGTCTGATATGTTAGTAGCTGGACGAGCAAAGGAGTTAGTCAGTTGCTTGTTCGATGCGAGAGAGTACAGACCAGACGGCATTGTGAACGGTGAAGAGTTGTGGGATGTCATCGCAGACAGAGAACACAGTAAGTCTATACCGTATCCGTATGCAGGACTGAATGAGTTGACACTTGGAATGCGACAGGGCGAACTTGTTACAGTCTGTGCAGGTAGTGGTATCGGCAAGTCGTTGTTCTGTAGAGAGATCGCACACCACATTCTCGGACTTAATGAGAAGGTAGGATACATCGCTCTTGAAGAAAGTGTACGACGCACAGCACTAGGTATCATGGGCATACACATCAACAAACCTATACACTTAGAAGAGGACGACACTAGTGAGGAGGTGCTACGACCTGCATTCGATGAGACGGTAGGTAACGGAAACTTCTACACTTACGATCACTTCGGCTCGATGGATAGTGATAACTTATTAAGTAAGATAAAGTACTTAGTTAAAGGTTACGATTGTAAGTGGATCTTTTTAGATCACCTATCAATTGTAGTTAGTGGTATCCAAGGAGATGATGAACGACGCTTGATTGATAACACGATGACCAAGCTTAGAAGTCTAGTCGAAGAGACAGGATGTGGTATGGTGTTAGTCAGTCACTTAAAGCGTGTCGATAGTGGACATGAAGAGGGAGGACGAGTAAGTCTGCACCACCTAAGAGGTAGCCAAGCAATTGCACAGTTATCGGACATGGTGATAGGACTGGAGCGTAACCAACAATCAGAAACAATAAGTAATGAAACACGAGTGAGAGTACTGAAGAATAGATTCAGTGGACAGACTGGACATTGTGATACTTTGTATTACAGTGGCGACACTGGACGGTACACTCCTGATGTGTTTAAACCAAACAATAATGAAACCAAGAACCCATTCTAATAAATATGAGTTTTATAAAAAAACCTAGACAAAGACCTCACAAACCATTGATAGACCAAGACGATTTATGTTTTATGTTTGAGTTGGGTAAATTTCTGAGGGATATAGCTGAAGAATTGCACAATGTTCCTTATGAATACCTACAGGAAGTACAAGCTTACCAACTAGCATCAGACCCACTAGTAATCTATGATTTTGGTGACACACTAGATGAGTTAGCCCGCATGTATATGT
>Ga0070753_1002094_pt1 | contig 10755 bp, 13 predicted proteins | sample VirMetDEL_Aug_31_FD_77441 | JGI IMG/M metagenome (GOLD analysis project Ga0070753, IMG submission 77441) | Aqueous microbial communities from the Delaware River and Bay under freshwater to marine salinity gradient to study organic matter... | ecosystem: Environmental > Aquatic > Marine > Coastal... | reverse complement strand
TGCGGCGTCTCGCGGTAGCGAATGAGGAAGTTAGCCTGCACCAAGATGGCGTTTAGGTCAGTCCGAACGAGCGGCGAATACCATTCAAGGTTCCGAACCGTGCCGTCTGCGTAATTGGCGCTCTCGGCCTCGGCGTCAATCCTGATGCGCTGCGTGCTGTAGTTCTTCGCGTCGGTCAGGCTTTCGGTCGGGTCTTTGCGCCCGTAGTAAATCGTCACTCGCGTGCGTCTGTCGTCAGGCGTCCGCTTGACTGCGCTGGAAACAATCGCGTTGCGCTCGTTGATTGCAACTGGTGTCGATGTTGGCTGTCGGTTGGCAAGCATTTTGATTTCTTGCGCCCGCTCATCCCACCAGATTGAAAACGTCCCGTCCCGCATAGCGTCTGCGCATCTCTCGGACACCGGACGTGGCTCTGTGAATGTTCCGGTCCCTTTGAGCGTTGACAGGTATCCGTTGCCTTCGCTCGTCCACTCGGTTGCAAACGGTATCAGGCTTGCGTCAATCGTCGTGTGATTGGTCAGCAGGTCGTTTACAATCCGCCAGTATTCCCAATCCTCATAATGACCAACGCGCTGCAAGCCATCGTCTGCGCTATGGCTGTCGGCGGTTGACCCCAGAACACCGCGCGTCACGCCAGACAATGCCCAAACGCCACCACTGCCAGAGTAGCCTGTGTAGCTTATAACCTCGCCGCCAAGCCGTCCGTAATAGATGCCGCTCTCGTTGCCCATCTGTTTATTTACGTCAGTCTCTAGCCCGCTCACGCTGATTGTGGTGGTGGTTGCGTTAATGTCAGACTGCAACCGTAGGTCGGTCGCTGGTGGAAACTGCGCTTTCTTGCGTTCCGCCCTGCCAAGTGGATCTAGCCCGGTGATGGTCCAGGCTCCGCCCGATGGCGGGTTGATATTGGTCACGTCATAGCGGCGCACTGTCATCGCCGCCAGGCTGTCGCCCTCCTTGCCCGTGTAGAGATACATCTCCAACTGCGGCACGGCCTCGCCAAGCCATGCCAAGAGCAAGCGACCAATGCTGCCCTGCACGGTGCGCTCGGAGGCGTAGAAGTCGCCGAATTGATTGCGGAACTCGAAGTCATCCAGCGTGACGGAAACAGTCCCACGCAAACCAAACGGGCTTTCGCCCTCGCGCACGGCTCCGAGGTTAAGCCGGGTTGGCTCGGTTCTTACTGTGCGCAGGATAGGAATGGCTGGCCCATACCATTCATCAGCGCTTGGCAATCCTGCCGTGAGCGGTGCCGGGTCGCCCGGTCGCGTGAAATACCAACGCAACTCGCCGTCCAGATTGAACACGTCTTTTGCGCCGCAGGTGTTGTACGTTTGGAAGCATTTTGGCGTGCCTGTGGCCGTGCATGTCCCAACGCCAAAGCGCAGGTCGCAACGCTTCTGCCGCAACTCTAGGACTTGAACGGTCTTAGTCATGGCGCTGCATACCCCATACACTGAAACGTCACTGCGCCCGAATTGTTCAGGTTCGCCCGCTCACGATTAAACCGTGGCCGCTCCATTGCTCGCGCGTAGGCAACATCATCTGGATAGCTAGACGGCTTGGCGGCAATGAAGAACGGCCCAGTGTTGTCAACGTGGTTGATAAAGCCCTTCCATGTCACATCACCCGATGCCGCTCGGAATGTCTCGGGCAAGTTTTGCACGGTCAGGTCAAAACGCAGGTCTGCGCCTTCAACAGCGCGGCCCAGAACATCGCCCCTGATGCTTTGCTGGTGGCGATACCGAACCTGCTTGCTTTCGCTGATAGGCAAGCCTGTGAATACCGACAGGCGCGGCATTTCCAGAACCTCGCCCGCTTGCGCAACGGCAATCTGCGGTGCTGCCGAACCGCCTGAGATAGTGAAGGCAACGGTCGTCACAGTGGTTGAGCCGAATAGGAACACGATCGCCCCATCGTCGTCAGGGCTGATGCTGCCGACTGTAACGCCACCCGCTGCGCAGGATACCGTCGCGCCCGTGCTGCCCAGATTGTGCGCTGCAATAGCCGCATAGCTGGTCGCTGCGCTTGAGAACGTCAGGGTGACCGTCTGAGACGTGCTGCCGCCCTCCCATACGCTCCACGTCTCGCCATCAACAAGCCAATCCACGTCTGCCCCTGTGGCCGTGCTGGTGGCTGTAGGCGTTGCCGTGTGGGTGTCGAAGCATATGCGCGGCTGGTCGATAGGCTCGGCAATGCCAGTGAAGCCGGATTGAATGACAACGCTCATTGGAACACCAGCCTTCCGCCTCGGTCTAGCTGCGATTGAATTTGCTCCAAAAGACCCTCCACTGTTGCCCGCGAAAACGTGTCGCCCTGCAGATTGATTGCCACCGTCTGCGTAGGAATTGGCGCAGCAGCCGCACCACCAACAGCCGCTGCGCCGCCCCCACCTGAGGACGTGCCTCCCGGTGAAGCCCCTTTGATAGCCTGCACCGCGCCAAGCCCTGCACTAAGAACGGCGGCGGCCTTGGCTACCTTGGCGAACCACGGAACAGTGGGATCGCCGATTACCTGCGCGTAGCCGCGCCAAGCATTGATAAGCGCCTCAGCCGCCCCGAAGGCTTGCGCGATCTTCATCATCTGCTCGTTGCCACCCCGCAGCGCAGTAGCCATGTCCCCGAAGAATGTCTCAGCCTGCTGCAGGCCTGTTCCGTAGCGATACACATCAATCTCGGCCATCCGCTGCTGGTGCTCGGCCTGAAGCCGCTCTTGCAGATCTTGGTACTCTTTGAGCTTCTCGGGCTGCCGCTGGAGGAACTCCTCAAGCAGCTGCGTTCGGCGCTCGTAGCTTTGCCGCTCGAGCTCCTCCTCAGTCATAAGGCTCTCACGGAGCTGTTCCATCTTGGCGATGAAGGGATCGACTGCGGCGGCGCCGCCACCTCCTCTACCACCACCACTAGGCGAGGGCTTGAGGATGAAGTTCTCGAGATTTGCCTCGGGCACGCCCATCGCCAGTAGCTCTTCGCGCGTCTTGCCTGGGTTCATCCGGCCACCGTCCGGGGCCACAGGCTGATCCATCACCGATGCCTCGCCCGCGAACCGAATAGTGTACATTACTGTTCTCGCACGGAACAGGCGGTCAAGGCTGGCTTCGGTCGCCGCGATTTCCTCATCGCGCATCCGCTGCTGCGCCGCATTGAATACCTTTTCCATTTCCAGAATATAGGCTTCGGTTTCTTCGATCGCGCGCTGCTCGGCCCGATAAGTCTCAAGGGACTGCTGACGCATCGCGGCTTGAAGCTGCTCACCAAGTGCGCGTTCGGCGTCCGCTGCTGCCTTGGCCCGATCGAGGCGCTCTTCCTCGATTACTGCCTCGGCTTTCGCGGCGTCGTCAATGCGATCCTGCATAGCTTTGCCATTCTCGGCTCGGATACGCTGCTGCGCCGCAGTGAACTGCGCGGCCCGCATCTCGATGTAGGACTGCTCTTTCGCCGCGGCCTCCTCTTCAAGCCGCTGTCGCTCCTCGATGGCCTTCTGTTCTTGTCGATACCGAGCAAGCGACTGCCCACGAAGCGCGGCCTGAAGCTGCTCACCAAGCATACGTTCTTGGTCTGCCAGATTTTGCGCCCGATCAGCCGCCGCCTTTGCCGCAGCTTCACCGCCTTGGTTCTCGAGAGCAAACTTTCGCGCGGTCATTGTGACCTGCGCCTGCATCAGGTCAAGCACTTCTTGCTCAGCTTCCGATATTCCATCGCGGGCACGAGCAGCGGCGCTCATCGCCTTGAAAAGCTCCATCTGCGCGGAAAGCTGTGCCTCGGTGTTGTCCCCGGCGGCCTCAAGCTGGCGTTGCGCGTCAAGCACGGCATTGGCTAGTGCTCGGGCCTCTTTGCGGCCTTCACCGAGGTAGATGTTTAGATCGAAGAAGTCCGCGATCATTGCGCGCCGGTCGCCCGCGCCACCGATCTTGAAAAGCTCAGTTAGCTCATCGTTGATCCGGCTTAGGCGGTTCTCAAGGTCGATCGAAGCGAGCTCGCTCAGGTCATCATAGAACTTCCCCATGAACGGCCCGGCATTACCGAACTGCTGATATAGCTCTGAGATAGACTGGTTAGCGTTATCGAGGGCTTCTTTATAGGCGGTAGTGGCTTTCTCGAGCTCCTCCATCGCCTTCTGCGCGTCAAACGCGGGGCCGATGATCGCCTCAAGACCCGCCTTGAGCAGTGGAAGCGCGGCAATGAGCGCACCGATGGCGGCTGCCTTGGGGCCGAAGAACGAGAGGAACTGCGGCGCGTTCTGCGAGAACGCTGTCATGGCACTGGTACCGGCACCGACCTGGACCGCGAAATCCTGGAGCTGCACCGAGGCGTTATACATCTGCCCGCGCATCAGGCGGAAAGCGCGGCTGCTTGCCGTCACGCGCTGGGCAGTCCGCGACAGCGCGTTACCGATGTCGAGGGTTTCGTTTTCCAGCCGCGTAAACTGCTGAGTAAGTGATTGCGCCTCGCGGGACTGCGCATCAAGCGTCCGACTAAGGCGGGACATCTTTGTACCAGAGTTGTCCGCCGCCGCACCTGTCCGGCGCAGCCCAGACTCAATTCCGTCAAGCGCGGCCTCAGATCGCTTCATGCTCGCGTCGAACTGCGAGTTGTCCGTGGTGATTGAGGTATTAAGCCCTGGTTCCGTTACCACTTAGCTTCTCCTTGTGCCGCTTGCGGGCCGCGGCCCACTCAGCTTGGCTGAACTTACTGAGGCCCGAGCCGTTTCCTTTTTGCGCCTCTTGTAGCTTTTTCTGTACCTTGAGTTTCGCGTCAAACTCAGCCCACCACATCGGTATGGGCAGGTCCATAAAGTCCTTCCAGGCGTGCCCCCATTCGCGGGCCGCCGTGTAGGCGAGCTCTACGAACGCTGCCCAGGTTGTTCCCCCGGCGTATCAGTCGCCTCCAGATCTTCGGCCTCTTTCGAGCGGCCCAGCACCATCTCATTAAGGTAGCCCAGGACCTCGCCGTAAAAGTGCAGGAAGTTGCCCTCCATTGCGAGCTCACCGATCTCATCGAAGGACTTGCCCTCGAACTCAGCGTTGCCTAGCTCGATGATCCGGACTGAGTTGCGCTCGTTGAACGCGAACTCGCCTTCATACTCGTGCCCGTTGCGCTCGGCGACATAGCCTTTAAGGACGCTTTCGACGATCTTAGTCGGGCTTTCGACCTCCTCCATGATTGTGAGCGAGGTCTTGAAGCTGAGCGACAACCGCAGCTCAGTGTCGCCAAGTTTGATTTTGTGATGTCGTTTCATTTTATGCCTTCAGGTGGTATGGTGGTGTCCGTTTCGGGCGGGTATGGCTTATGAGCTGGCCGTATAAGTAACCTCGCCGCTGCTCATAAACGTGGCGCTGAACTCGACTTCGCCATCGTGATCCCCGCTCTGCTCGAAGCCCGACACAAGGTAGGTCCCGCTTAGGCTCCCCGGCGTGGTCAGCGAAGTGGGCAAAGCCGCCTCAAGCGTTTCGCCCGTAATCGAGGCTTTCATGATTTCCGCAAGCAGAACCTCATCGGTGGTCACGCCGCCGATTGTGACCTCGACCGAGCGCAGACCCGGATCAGCCAGCAGCGTTCGCCAGCCACTGTCATCGTCATTTGTCACATCAACATAGTCGTTGGTGATCGAAACGCTACGAGTACGAACCCCCGCGAGCGTTGTGCTATCCCAGTCAAAAGTGAACTGGCGTCCATTAAATCCAGCCATTAGAGTGCCTCCGTAATTGTGAGCCGGTAACGTGATATACCGTGGACGTACTTGTCTGCGCCCACATCCGGTATAGTTGAGAAGGTGTGCAGGCAGTCAACGACAGCCGCGCCCTCGATGCTTAGTGCCTGCCGATGCAGCAAGGCGTAGATCTCCGCTATGATTTGCTTGACCTCGAGCTTGCCTTTGTAGGTTGACCAAACGTGGAGCTCGGCCTGAAGCTGCGCGCCGGTCCAGCTATCCGTGTCGAAGGACTCGGCATCATCGAAGCCGATCACCACATAAGGAAAGCTGTCCGCGGGCATCCCCGGCGGCTGCTGCGGAACGTCATCGAACACCGAGGCGGAGATGTTTCCGCTCAGCGTATCGAAGATTAGCTTTTGCCCCTCAGCAAGATAAATCATGCCGACTGCCTCCAAGCACCGCGCACCATTTCCGGCGCCTCGGCACGAAGTCGGCGAATAGCCGTGGTGAAGTAAGGACGCGGCAACAGGTTCTGCTCTGGGTTGCCGTATTGCAGCGCGGCGGCGTAGACCAGGTTCGAGCCGACGATATTCTTGTAGGCGTACTGGTTTAGCTTGACCTGCTTCGCCGTGAAGGACCGCGCGAGTGTGCCTTGATCGTTCGCAGGCGACTGGCCCGGAGCCGATGCGCGATGAAGCCTGCGCGGATTATACCGCTTATAGAGCCTCCCCGTTTTCGGGCCATTGTAGATCTCGTCCTGGATTAGCTGAATAAGCCGCTCAGCCATAATGTCGCCCGCGCGATTAGCCGTCACACCTGCGCGCTTACCGAAGGCTCGCAGGCCGTCCCGCATCTTTTTCGTCGCGCCGACATCGACCTTAATCCTCATGAGAGTGCCCCCTCGTTGAGCAGCATCTCGATCCAGCGCCCAGCCATCTCCACGTCGAACACGTTGAGGATATTGAAATAGCGGCCCTGAAACAGCACGCGGTCCGCTGGCGTGTAAAACGGGTTGCCCAGCGCGTCAGGAACAAAGCGCCCGTAGAGCCGATACGTAGCTGTGGGTGCAATCCGCATCGCCCGATAGGCCTCGGTTCCGCTCAGTGGCCGCAGGCTCACCGGGACAGTTCCCGCGGGCGTAGCGACCCAGGTCTCGGTTGTCCCGCCATAGCCGTCAGGTGTCCGCGTGAGGCGCTCGAAGGTAACACGCTCAGTAAGCATCCCCGCGTGAATGTCACAGCACTTGCTCATAGTCGAACTATAACATATTCTGAGGCAATTTGCAAGGCCCCTGTTTGCGTAAGCGCGAATTGCGCGGAGCACCCGGTTCCGCGGTTTTCATAAAGGTAGCCCGCGACCTGCTGAATGGCCCGCTTTACGGTAAACGGCACGTCAGCCGCCGTGTCACCAAAGCCTGCAGTATAGACTAGCTCAATCGCGGCCCGATCACGCAGCGCGGTCGGCCAGGTCTCGCCCGCATTGAGCACGACCCGCCCAGGATAAGTCGAGTCATCCACGAAGAAAACCGCGGACTCGTCGATTACCGTGCCGCTATTATCCAGGTCGTAGGTAGTAACGGTGTCTAGCGTCTGGAGCGGATAGCGTGGCATGGGAATGTAGTCCACGCCGCTGCGCCGTAGCTCACTCCGCGGAAGCTGCTCTACGCCGTTCCACCACGGCTCACGGCTGCCGCCGGGCCAATCATCCAGTGTAAGCTGCCAGGTTTGGGTAATGCACGCAATTCCGGTCGCGCCCTCGAACACTTCCCGCGCTTGGGCAATGCACTCCTCGATGAAGGCATTATCCTCCGTTGGGGGATTGCGCAGGAGCGCCCGCACCTGATCGAGTGTGATCGGCTCCACCGCGGGAGCCGTCACCAGTCGATGGCCGCTTTCTTGAGTCAGGCGTTTTCTAGGACGCAGCGCCATCTTCGGCCTCCACTATGGGTCAGTTTGTCAGGCATGACTTACTAAAACGGCCCCGCCTTCACGGATATAGCCCCAGACGCGTGCAGCTCCGCTCACCCCGGAAAACAACTCAGAGAGTGCTACGTCTTTTTCACCCTGATTAGGGCGGTAGCGTACCGCGCCGCCTAGGTTTGTGGGCGCGGTTTCGTCCGAGGTCGAGGCGATAAACAGATAATTGTCACTCTGGTTTTGAAAAGTAATGCTGCTAACCGCCGCATTAGTAAGCTGCGTCCAGGTAGCCGCAGTCAGGTCAAGTGTTTCTGAGCGGGCCATTTAGCTTTCCTCGTCACTCGGGGCCTCAAGCGCCTTGTTTTCAGGCGCCGCCTTTTTCTTTTTCGGTGTATAGGGGGCAGCGCAGCCTTTGGCGATTGCCTGTTTAGCCGGCCAGCCCTCGACAATCGCTCCCGGAGCAAAAACCAGTTTTTCCCCGCAGTAGTAGCAGTTAAACGGTTTTGTGATCTTGGCTTTCATTGCTGCCCCCTATCTCTTAGGTCGCCGCGACCGAGGTACCGACGAAGGTCGGCGGCTCAATAGTCGCATCACCATTTACTGCAAGAACTGAAACATCGGCGTTGGTGCCGGTGGTTCCAGTAGCAACCAGACGCACGTAGCGCTTGCTGCCTACGTAGCCGATGCCACCGATGACCGTGTTATCTGCGTCATCGCTGGTCACGGTCAGGTCGCTTTCGGCTCCATTCAGCTCAGCATCAGCAACTGCCGTGGCATCTGCCGCTGCGGTCGTGTTGCTTTCTTGAACCTCGAAGCTGAAACCTTCGGCGGTCCCCGCATCTGCGATCGTATTCGCCACAGGCACCAGGGTTACTTTATCGAAGCCCCGCGTATCCACCCAGGCAGACGCTGCCGGGGTTGTCCCCGACAGAGTAAGATTGCCCAGATGCACAAGCTGGAGTTCGCTCTTTCCGTCACGTTGAGCCATTTTGCTCTCCTTGTGCTTATCGGCCTTACGAGCCGAACTTGAGTGTTACCGCGGCCTCGAAGTTGGCCACATCGTCACCGACCCGCTTGGTCGAGTAGTATTTGATGTAGGGCTTCGCCGTGTACGGGTCACGCAGGGTGCGGATGCCGAGGCGATCCACAACCTGATAGAACTCGCTGAAGTCCGCGAAGATGATCGCCTGAGCGTCAGTCGTCGTGTAATCCGGCATATCCTCGAAGCTGGCGAGCGGATAACCCAACAGAGTCGAAGGCATACCCGCGGCAAGAGACGGCTGCCACAGCATCCGGCCCTGCGAGTCCTTCAGGAGACGAACCGCGCCAAGCGTAGTCCGGTTCATCGCAAAGACGCCATTGGCGCGGTACTGCGACTTGAGCGAGTGGATCATAGTGATCAGGGCATCGGCTCCGTCAGGGTCCGCAGCGAACGCGCCATTAGCGCCCGTGGTTTTCTGCAGAACCTGGCCGGGGTTCGTCGAGCCCGCCGGATACGTCAGGAAGCCGCGGGGCTGATCGACACCAGTACCGTTCACGAAGGCTGTGTTCTCCGCGCGGGCGAACTTGTCCGCAACCTTATCAGCCAACCAACCCTCGAGGTCGATCGCCATGTCATCCACGAGCTTCTGCGTTGCCCGCGGCTCGGCATACATCTCGTGGACCGGGATGCGCCACTTTTCGAGCTGCGGCGTCGAGGTCTCGACACGCGAGGAAGTCTCACCGACCCAGCCGAATGTGGTCTCGTCGAGATCGCGCAGGCCCTCAAGAGCGTCTGTCGAGATAACCTGCACGGAGGCGTACTGACGCACCGGGGAGGTCTCGAAGATTTTCTTGATGATGCGCCCGCTGGTGTCCGGGTCCACAACATAGCCGCCATCGGGGTCGGAGCCAACCGAGAGGGCTTTGGCCTCGTCCGGCGTCAGGAGCTGATCGCCCTTGCGCAGGTACGCATTTTGCGCGGCCTTGTACGCGAGCTGATCATCGTGCGTGAACGACTCAACACGCTGATCGCGGCGCTTTGCTGCCAGGGTCGCCCACTGGTACGCTTTGGCGTCGAGCTCTTCCTCGGTGACGGACTGGCCGTCGAGGGTGATCGACTTGCGGCGACCAGCTGCGTAGAGCTTGTCAATGACCGCTTGCTTCTCGTCGAGATCATCGTTGATCTTCTTGAGCTTCTCTTCGATCAGGGGATCTACGTCGCCCTTCTTGAGGAGCTCGTCCTCGCGCTGCTTGGCGGCTTCCTTGAATTGCTCAAAGCCGCTTTTGACCTCATCAACCGCCTGTACGACGGCCTCGAGATCGAGATTATCCTTAGGCATTGAGTACCTCCTTTAGCCCTTGGAGTTTCGCCACGAGGCCGCTGAGGGCCTCCGCTTTCAGCTCCGCCTCGCCAGCATCACGCCGGTCACTGTGAAGCCGTTCCATCGCGCCCTCGTAGCCGTGCAGGGCCAGAAGTTTTGCGAAGGTGCCCGGTACGCCGGACTTGCGGAGCAGTTGCTCCACTTCACGAGGCGAGCTGAGCTGCTTCACGTCAGTCACAGTCGCTTCGGTATTCATCGGGAAGGTCACGAGCGAGGTTTCCCAGAGCTCGGCCTCCTTAATTTCGCGTAGGGTGCCGCGCTCAGTGTCGCGGTACTCGGAGTCGAGGGTCTTGTAGCCAATGCTCAGTCCGCTGATCGCATCCGCCTTCAGGAGGGCGATGGCTTCGCGGCCCCGCGCCACATCTGACAGCACCCGGCCCTGAACGCGCAGGCCCTTGGAGTCCTCAGCGGTCACGTCCCAGGCACCAATGGGCTGCGCCGGATCATGCTGCCATAGCATAGGCATCTTCCGGCCCGTCATCCGCATCCGCTCGCAACTGCGCTTAAAGGCGCCCGGCATAACTATGTCGCCGCCCTGATCGACGTTTCCGAAAATCGAGGCGTAGCCCGAAATCCGTCCGTCTGAGTCGATCTCCTTGACCTCAAGCGGCACCGCTTTGTGCTCAACGCTGCCCATGCTTTTCTCGTCCTCTTTTCCAATTCGATTAGCCCAGCTGCGACCGGGATCGCCGCCCCACAGGTCCCACGCAATTCGCCATGCCGTAGGCCCGCCGTCAGGTTCTTTCTTTGAGTAGTGCTCTTCTCGGTTCGTGCCATGCCGCGCGAAGAAGCTGACCATGCGTTTGACGGTGCTCATCGGGAGGTTG
>Ga0070753_1002089_pt1 | contig 10772 bp, 17 predicted proteins | sample VirMetDEL_Aug_31_FD_77441 | JGI IMG/M metagenome (GOLD analysis project Ga0070753, IMG submission 77441) | Aqueous microbial communities from the Delaware River and Bay under freshwater to marine salinity gradient to study organic matter... | ecosystem: Environmental > Aquatic > Marine > Coastal... | reverse complement strand
CTGCGCGACACCGTGCAGAGCGTGTATGAGCAGGGCGGCGAAGTATCGGTAGCGATGACGACTCCGGCTGTTAAGCGCAAAATCTCCGAGTATCTCTTTAGCAGCTCCGCGAGAATTGCAACGCCAGTAGCAGACGGCGGCGGCGAAGCCAGTATGCGCGAAGCCTCCGGCGCTGTTTCGGTGTTCCTAACCGATTTCGGCACCCTGCAGCTCGTCGCTAACCGCCTTCAGCCTGCGTATGACACTGACAACGATGCGGTCTACCTGATCGATCCGAATATGCTCGAAGTGAGCTATCTGGAAGGTTATCGGGTTGATCCGCTGGCGAAAAATGGTCTGTCAGACCGTCGCCTGATGTCGGTTGACTGGTCGCTTGTCTGTAAGAACTGGGACGGCCTGGGCGCGGTGTTTGACATTGACCCGACCGCTGCAATGACGTTCTAAAATGAGCAGCGTTACAGATTGGATTACGGAAGGGCCGTTGCGGCAGCGGTATCACCTGCAACCGACAGGCTCTAAGCGATCAGCGCAATTGGTTGTAGAGCAGGAGCAGCCTGACCGTAATCTGATCTGTAATACCAATGTCGAGCTAGCTAAAGCGGATAGCAAGCCTAGGGATTTGTCCTTCGGCAGATATTTAGGCTCTATCCCTTTGGTTGACTACCAGCGACTAAAGAAAACGCGCCCGGAGATATTTAGCAACGACCCAGAGATTGCTAGACCGGCGCTAATTAAATTCTGGAACAGTGCCGACGCTGCGCCGTTCCGAGTACAGAGGGCGTAGACATGGCAGGCAAACATCACGCAGTCGACGAGTCAATTTTTACAAAACCGTCGACAGGTCAAAACAATCGGCCGCCAGTATTTCCGGGCAGCAAAACTGACCGCGCTTATGCCGAAGGCCGTGACGCGGGTTTAGGAAATATCGGGGACAATCCGCATCCTGCAGGAACGCCAGAATATAACGCTTGGGGTTGTGGCGCTTATTTCTCTGGAAATGCAAGCGAAAAGCTACAAACCGCTGTCGACTAATGGCGATAATCCGCAAAGGTCAGCCAGGCATCACGCGGATTCTTCCGCACTGGCAGAACCGGCGCTTTGCAGTGCCGGAGGCAATCGGGCCGATTACCGCGTTGCTGTCTGGCGATAGCTGGACGAACTGGGCGCAGGACGAATACCCCAATTATCTGCCTACAGGCGCTCGTATTAGCTGGAATAACGAAGGCATAGCGGCCACGCCGTTAGCGACAGTTAGCGGCGGCAGCTCGTTGCAGTCTCGTATAGCCAGCGAGCTATCGACGCACAATCCAGACGTAACGGCGATCTGTAGCAGCGGAATCAATGATATTGCAGCAGGAACCACGGCGGCGCAGCTATTAACAGCGGTGCAGGCTATCCAGGGTTCGATTGAGTCGGCTAACAGTAAGGCGGTCTGGGTTGGGGTTCCGATTGTCAGCACCTGGACAGCATCGCAAATCAGCGAAGCATTAACGCACAATGACAACCTGGCCGAGTATTGCGCCGACAACGGTATTCCTTTCGTGCCGCTGGTTGGCCTAATTGGCGACGAAACAGAGATATTTACGCGATACCAGTATGACGTTAGCCACCTAAACGCTGCAGGCTGTAAGGTGCTGGCCGGTGCGGTCATGGGCGCGATAAAGGCGACGAAATACCGCCGGGCGGGGGCTGTCTAATGCCAAACTATGCAGAGATAAAGCAGCACGTTAGGGACGTTACGCATCGCACTGATCTGACCGATAGCTTAATGGATGTCTGGTCGCAGGCAGTATCGGCCCGCGTTAACGATGAGCTAGACGCTAATGTCCTAATTGCAGATTTAGACATAACGCCGACTGTTAACCCGTTCGGCGTGGGAGAGTTCCGAGCAAGCGGCGTTCTGGATGTGGGCTATAGAGTAATCGAGGTTAGTTACAGCGGCCCAGACGGCCGGAGGCGCTTGCAGCCTACCAGCCGCGAACAGGTCACGCGCTGGATACGGCAGACAGGCGATCCCCAGGTGTACGCAATCGAGGGCGACGAACTATACGTTGCGCCGTTTTCGTCTATCGAATATCGGGTTGTCGTCCGTATTGGCGTTCAGCCGTTAAACAGCGACAGCGATGCGAACGTAATTAGCAACGCTCACCCTAATATCTATTATTACGGGATTCTTCAGCAGGCGTATGAATACGCCAGGGACTTTGAAGCTGCAGATCGTTACCGGCAGCTATACGAAAACGAAATACAACGCATTAACAGCACTAACGCACGGCGAACTGCGCCTGTTAATGCACAGATGAGTGGTGCAAGCGCATGGGTTTAGAGACACAATTTCTATATATCGACGATCTGAACGTAAGTAACCCGGCCAGTACAGACGGGTTAAACCAAGCGGATAACCACCTGCGCGGGATTAAAAACGTTCTAACTAATCAGTTTCCTGATCTAGGAAGCGCGATTGTAACCGCGACAGCAGCAGAGATTAACGACGTTGCAAACAAGTTAACCAGCTTTAACGGGCGCACCGGCCCGGCAATTTTGCCCGCTGCAGGCGATTACGACATTAACGACCTGGGCGACGTAGACACAACGGGTTTAGCTGACGGCGATTTGCTTGTATACAACAGCACTAGCGGGAATTTTGAAGTCGCGAAGCAGGGAATAGCGCAGGCCAGCTTGACAGAACAGTCTTATATAGATGTTGATGACACCACTGGCGACCAAATAGAATGGGACGCAACCGTTTACAACAGCGGCACTGGCATTACGATAGACACAGGATCGAACCAGCTAACTAATGACACCGGGCAGACAATCGTTGCCCGAATCACCGCCATGATGTCATTCACCGGCTCAACAGGCGCTCAGGATATGCTGTTTGAGTTGCGTAAAAACGGGACGACAATCGGCGAGGACATCTATTTTAACCACGAGACACCCGGCAGCACAGATATAAGTTTTGAGCGTATCGTTTCAATGGCGGATGGTGACGACATTGAGCTATGGATCAAGACACAACCCGGAACCGCCGATGATACAATACAGATGCAACAGGGCGGGACAATAACGTTGCAGATTTTGCCCGGTGCATAAATGCCGATTGCGTCATTCAGACCGACAGGGCTAGTAACGCCGACAGACGTTCCGGCTCATGCTGTCTCGCCTAATTACTGGACGCGGGCCGACAATATGCTGTTCCGCGATATATTCGCAGAACAGACTCCCGGCTGGTCGTATATCTATGACGAAAACGCGGTTATAGGCTCGCCGCTTTTTGTCCAAAATTCGTTCTTTTTAGGGACAAATTACTGGCTCTATGGTTTTGCTAATGGTGTCGGCGTTGCTGCGTCAGATGGTGTACATACTGATCTAACGCCAACGACGAACGCACCAAGCGGAACAACGTCGGCAGATTGGAACGGCTGCGACTTGAACGGCTACCCGGTTTTGAACTGGCGCGGGGTTCCGCATAGCTGGGACAGGTCAACGTCAAATAACGTGCAAGCGTTGACCGACTGGCCGACCGGATATACAGCTAAGGTCATGCGGGCGCATCGCTTCAACCTTTGGGCGCTCAATATCGGCGGCGGCGTGGAATATCCGAGCGTTGTAATGTGGTCGACTTCCGCAGCGCCGGGCCTGTTGCCAGATGACGGCAACAACACGACCTGGACACCGCATAGCGGCAATGATGCGGGCAGCCTGTCGCTAGGTGACACCGGGCGCGGGATTAATGACGGCTTAACGTTAGGCGAAAACTTGCTTGTCTATAAGGCAGGCAGCGCATATTCGATATTTCCGACAGGTGACGCAGACATTATTTACGGACAGCGCCAGTTTTTACGGACGCAGGGCGCATTGACCACTAATTGCGTTGCGGAGTGGCAGGGATTACACGCGGTTTTCGGTGACGGTGATATATACCTGACTAACGGGCAGGCAGACGGAACACGCTCAATTGTAGACAGAGCAACCCGGCGCACCTTGTTTAGTGAGCTGGCGCAGGGTTCAGACGATGACGGCGATCTGTACGAGCGTTGCTTTGTAACGGTTAGCCCGAACACAAACGAAGTGATCTTTGCATATGTAGTCGAGGGCGGCACTTATCCGACAAAATGCCTTGTTTGGGATGCTGGCAGCGATACGACAGCTTTTAAGGATACGGTCGACGTATTCGGGCAGAGCAGTTTCAGAGATATACAGCTTGGCGGCAGCGGTACGCCGCATATAGCGCATGGCAACGTGTCGCGCTCTGTAACGCTTCCCACCTATGCCACCACGACCGATACCTATGACACCACAACCGATAATTACAATACCTGGGACGTATCAGAAGCGACAGATGGCCTAGTTACTATCGACATAGATAACGATAAGCTGGCCTGGTTCGATAACGGCATTACGCAGGAGGTAGGCGATCTGCGTACCACGTTGCAGCGCGAGGCGCTGGATTTTGGCGATCCTGACAGCGTGAAACTGGTCAGCGAAGTATGGCCGAAAATGGTGGGCAACCTGGGCGACGTTATCCGCATCCGCGTCGGTTCACAGATGGAGCCAAGCGACGAAATATCTTGGTCGCCGTATGTAGATTACACAATCGGCAGCAGCCGCAAGATTGATACGTTTGCGCAGGGCCGTTTTTTGAGCTTTGAATTTTTAGGCGAAAACGTGCAGCCGTGGCGCTGTACTGGCTTTGAAGTCAACCTGGAACGAGCAGGAAGGTATTAAAAATGGCGTGGCAATTTTTATCGAATCCGGGATTCTGGAAGGGCGTCGGCAGCGTTGCGGGCGGGTTAATCGGTTCGGGCGGTATTTTCGGCGGCGGCGGCGCGGAAACATACATCGATCCCAAGCAGCAGCCGTATCTTGATTTTACCCGCAATTTAGGGCGCAGCCTGACGGAAATAGGGGCAGGCGGCGCGGCATCGTTCGGGCAGCAAGCCGGGCGGAATCTGTACGGGTTCGGGGAACAGGCATTAGGACAGCTTGGCGCTAATCCGTTCCTGCAATCGCTACAAGCGCAGGCGCAGGGCAATCCGCAGCTTGTTCAGCGGCAGATTGGCGACCTGCAGAGCGCGTTAGGGCGATCATTCCGCGAGGATGTTCTGCCGGGCATCCGTCAGGACTTTGCGTCCGTAGGCGCTTTAGGTGGCGGCAGAATGGCCCCCGCTTACGGACAGGCGGCCGGGCGATTCGGTGAGGCGCTTTCGCGGGGAATAACGGACATCCAGGCTGCCGATGCCTTACGCGCTCAACAGGCGGCCGTATCTGGTGGCGGCTTGCTGTCCCAGGGTTTGCTTGGAGGACTCGGCAGTCTGGGTGGACTGTTTGACGTTGGCTTAGGGCAGTTTACGGGCGGATTCGCGCCGCTGTCGCTATACAGTCAGATCCTGGGGCCGCCGACACAGTTACAGAAAAGCAGCGGAGGGTTGTTCTAATGGCCTGGGAAGATAATTTCATGGCATTTGCAGCCGGTTTTTCGGGGGAGCCTAGCCAAGCTATGCTAAAGCGGCAGCAGCAGGCTGAATACGAGGAGCAGCAACGCCGGGCGGCAGAATTAAAACAGCAGCAAGACAGCGCCGCTGCGCGTGGTTTAGCGGCGCAGTATGCTTTTCAGAATCCTGACCAGCCGCGCATTGATCCTAATGTGGCAATGGGGCTTGCTCAGATACAGGAAGGGCTAGGTACTCAGGCAGCTTTTCAGGCAATGCAAAACCCGGCTTTTAATCCGGCAGTAGCGAGACAGCAAGCAGAAGCAGAGCTTGCCGCCGTCGAGCAGCAGATGGGCAGATGGGGAACGGGTTTAGATTTTGGTCAATTTGACAAAATAAAAAACGCCGTTGCGACATATAGCAAAGGCATCGGAAATGCTCGATTTATTTCAGATGTCATTTCTGCAACAACGCCCGCGCAAATGCGAACGCAGGCTATGGCCGGCACTCGCGGCCGATTGGAAACGACAATGTTTGAGCTATACCGGCCAATACAAGCGTTGTCGGAGTCTAAGGAATCTGTTTTGAGAGAGGGCGAGAGACAAGCAATTGATGATTACCTGGGCAATCCAACAGGGTTTTTCAATCAGTTGATGAGCTTTGACGCGCTAACCATAGGAAAAATGCAAAAGTTAGCGGAAGCATTACAGCGCAACAGAGAAATGGCGCTGATTGGTCTGGACGAGCGAACACTGGGACTGCTTGAACCGGCAATGGTTATTCCGACTAGTCCATTTACGCCGCCGTCGGCAGATGAAAGCAGTATCCGCGATCCTAAAATGACACTAACAGTCGAAGAAGAAACGCAATTGCAGACTGGCCTGGAAGCGTTGAAAGGAACGCCGATATTCTAATGGGAGCCAAAATCGGACAAATTATGATGGGGGATGACGGTCAGGAGTATATGCTGACCGCTTCTGGCTGGGTTCCTAATAACGAAAGGCTGGAAAACATAGCCAGCTTGGGTTCTATCGGCGCGTTAGCAATGGAAGCCGCAGAGATAGGCACTTTCGGCATTTTTCAAGCTCCGGAAGAAGTCGCGCAGACAAGCCCGGTTGCGAGCATGGTCCCGGCGATTGCCGAAGCGGCAACATTAGGCGCTGGCGTTGGCTCCCTGGCTACCAGGGGCGTACGTCAATCAATGTCTGGCCGGGTTGCAGACAAAATACAACAGGCAGATCGGCAGCAACAATTGATTCGGCGGCCGTCCGACATAGCAGGCCAGGCAACAACAACAGGGCAAGTATTAAAGCGCGTCGAAAGTGGCCTAGAGATTGTTCCGGGCCTGAATATCCCGCTTTTAGCGCAAAAGGCTATAAACCAGCGCAGCATGAACGCGAGCTTTGCCCGCGCATTAGATCTTGACGATGAAATGGTGGAACGTGCCCGGCAGGGCGTAGATGAGTCTGTCCTATTAGCTGCCCGCCGTCGCTATCAGCAAGACTTTGACAAAGTGCGCGACAAGATCGGAGAGAATTTTAATCAAGACAAAATGCGGGCGATTATAGATCAGGCGGCTGATTCGGGATTGATTTTTGACTCTAACCAATTGGCGAGACTGCAAAGCGGCCAACGGTTAAACGGTCGAGATGTAATGAATTTACGCAGCAAGATGACCGAAATACTGCAAAGTAACGCGCAATGGGAAACAAAAGAAGTTGCCCGCGTTATCAACGAAAACATAGACGATATTATTGAATCTGCTTTGGGTAAAGAAGGCAAGGAACTATATCGCGCTGCCCGCGCTCGTTATCGTTTATGGCGTGATGCAAGGCAGGGTGCGGCTCTAGGCAAAGGCAATCAGATCAACCCGGCGACAATGTATAACAATCTTGACAGAGATTATGGCGACGCTTTTGTAGCCGCAGACGATATACCAGGCGTTACGGACGAGATTAAAGAATTTATGGCAATCGTCAGAGAGGGCCGCGATCTGGACGTAGGAATCCCGAGCAGCGGAACGGCGGAACGATCAATGATTGCGGCCGGGATCATGACCGGCGTAGGAATGCAATAAGCTGGTTCAATGTCCGAAAATGACTACAGGCATATCATCGATATTATGGTCGCCGCTTGCGGGTTCTTGCTGGCAGCCTGGGGTCGTTTTTTATGGGCTAGAATTATGCGGCTGGAAGATAAGCTGGAAGATCAGACCCGCGAACTAAATCAGGCCATTGATAACCAGGGCCAGATTTACCGCGACGAACACGCCAAACTGCGCGATCACATGACGGCGCAGCACGACCGGATTATTGAATTACTAATGGAAAACGCAAAAAGGGCGGGGAAATGACTACATTTTTTAAGCGTATCGGCGGGCATATTGTCGGTTTTTTTACAGAGCAGCAGGACGGAAACCTAACCACGGCGGCCGGTATAGCTACCGCGTTGCTTGTTTATGTGGCGAACGCCAGCGGCATCCCGATGACACCGGACGCAGCCGCGGCAATCGTGGCGGCTGTGACGGCCATTGTTGCGGCTGGTAAAAAACCCTAAATATCGCCTGTCTGGGCTCGTATCTCGATTTTGCTGCCAGCGAAGCAGCTAAAATGAGGGTTTAGGGCGGCTCTGATGCGCCCTAGCGCGGCTTTTGATGACCACCCTACCCCGTCGCCTGCATATTCGGAAACGGGCGCTATACAGCCTTCCAGCTCGTTCCACCTGTTCGCAGGGTGGATTAGGATGCCCCAGCGGGTTACGCCGTTGCCAGGATCTAGGTTGCGCGGAGAAATACAGCAGCCGTTACCGGTCAGGATGTAGACCTGATCCCCGTTTGGCCGCTGCCACGGCTCCAGCTGATACGTTCCAAGCGGAACGCAGGACTCATTAGGGACATTATCGCGCCAGCCGCGCTCTAGCGATTCGCAAATATAGACCGGCGAATCGTCATCGCTCTGGTAGTAGATTTTGCCGTGCGTATAGTCGGCGGTCGCGGTCTGTTCATCGCGCTCAAGTATCAGCTTCCGGTATGCCAAGCGCGTTCTCCCTAAACTCTTTCTGCTTTGCAGTAAGTCGACCATTATCTTGCTTAACCTCAATCAGTGTAATCATGCCGGCGCGGGCCGCTTCCAGAGCCTGTTCGGCCGTGGTGACAACGCGCAGCCGGTCAGCGTTTATAGATCCTGGGCGGATGACCAGCAGATCAGGAACGCCGCCGTCAGATAGCGGGACAACGTAATAACCCGCCTTCCGCAGCGCGTCGACAATCTCCGGCTCGTTATGGTCGCGGGCGGCTTTGGTTCTCATAGCCCGCAACCGCCTTCACATTCTTCAAGCCAGTCATTTTGCTGCGGGTCGTATTCGTCAACAGCTTGCCGCAGTGGTAGGCAGGAAGGGTGTATATACTCGCCCTGCTTCCGCAGTTCAGTATCCCACTTCAGGGCAGCATTCCAGACTTGCGGCCTATGGGTGCGAATATGCATCCAGTCAGCTGTCTGATAGGGGCAGAAAACACACGCAGAGCGGGGTGGTTTTGGGTAGTTTTTCGCCTGCATCCACTCCAAGCAATGCCCACGGGTCAACTGCCGTTCTATCAGTGGAAAACGACTAATAATCCACTTTTCTCGCGGTGTATCCATGCGCTGCCGTTCGTCCCAAGATATGCCTTTCCACATAGTGACCACTGGCTCCGGCACACGCTGTCCCGGCTCTAATCCCGCCAATTTCCGCGCCTTGCGGTTAATGGGCACAATCTTGTATTCGCGGGTGCATTGCCTACGGCCTTTGCTGCTTTCATGGGTGTTAAAGGGTACGGGGTTAAAACCGTCTTTACGGTTGCGCACCGCATCAGCAAGGCTGCCGTTGTCTACATGGTGAACCGGGAACGGCAATTGACGTTCTAACCACGCGAGCCAATCGTATACGTCCAGCGGTTCTGCCATTGTATCGGCAAAGATAGCTGCATCCGGCATGGGTTCAATCTCACCATGCGCAGCCATTAGCGCCATTGTGCTGGACTGTACACCCGCGCCTAAGCTAATTATGTGCTTCATGGCAAGCCGCCCTCGTGCTGCAATCCCTATCCACGGGCGTTAGTTCGGTTCGCCATTGCCCCAACCCTTCCCGGTAGTGTGCTTCGCATTTATAGCAGTATTTGTCGCCGTCAGGCGGTAGATCGAACACGGTCTGAGGCCAGACCATAAGCGCGTACCATTCAAATTGCTCAAGATTATCCAGCGGGGCGCGGTAGATATACAGACCGGCCGGGTCGCCGTTGTCGGTATTCGGGAAGCAGGCAAGCTGCCACAGCATTATCAATTTAGCCATGTCACGCGCCTAACGCCAGCAGCACGACCAGCAGGGCATAGATACAAAACCCTGCAATAACGGTCTGCGCCAACGCTACCAGGCAGCCTTTAACCCCATATTCTCTAATTAAGTCGCGCATTAGTCCCTGCCTCCCGCAAATGGATTAGACGCTATAGAAGCCTCACGCGCCCAAATCTCGCGGGTTTCACGTGAAACGATAAGCGAATCACTGTTCGGATCAGCGACCGGCTTAACCGGCGGAAGCCAGCGTTCAACGCAGTCCCCGCAAATACCGCCTGGATCGTATTCCTGACCGGCGACGGTGGTAAACATTACGCGGTCACACTCAGCGCAGCGTACGTCGTGGGCATCCTTAAACAGCTCCGCTAACTGCTGCTGCTCCTCCTGCTCCTGCTGGCTTAATGCCTGTTGATAAGTGTTTTCATCCATTGTTCTGCACCCATTGATAATTCGGGTTAACGGCCCACAGATGCTGTGGCCGACCGTATTTGCCTTTACGCATTGTTTCCAGCTTCAAAATAGCGCCTTTATTAAGCAGCGTATTCATGGAGCGCGTCACGCTGGAGACAGGCGTATCTGTCATACAGCCGTCGATCACTTCATCGCGGGTTAACGCCCGGTCCTGCAGGCGCATATATTCGAGGATCACAGCATCCTGGCTGCGGGCTTTGCTCTTAAAGATTTCAAGCTGTTCGCCGGTCTGGCGTGTGGTGTTGTAGTACATGAAGGTTCCCTATTCACGTTTTAGAAGGTGGCCCATTGTGCCGAGTACAGCGGGCCTGACTGTATGGCGATTGCTACCTGGCTCGCCCTGCCTTACTCCCCACGGACTCTATACTATTAGAACGGTATGCTGTCATCCGGCGGCGCTGTCTCTGTCAGTGCAGGATCAGCCGCGGTGCGGATACGGATACCGCCCGTTATCTCGCCACCAAATTCCACCATAGGATCGTTATACACGTTTACTGTCTTGCCGATAAGGTCGCCCACGGTGGTGGCTTTAAGAAT
>Ga0070753_1002088_pt1 | contig 10774 bp, 15 predicted proteins | sample VirMetDEL_Aug_31_FD_77441 | JGI IMG/M metagenome (GOLD analysis project Ga0070753, IMG submission 77441) | Aqueous microbial communities from the Delaware River and Bay under freshwater to marine salinity gradient to study organic matter... | ecosystem: Environmental > Aquatic > Marine > Coastal... | reverse complement strand
GCAGGAGCAACAACTTCAATTGCCGCAGGTTTTGAAATTATATTGGAGAAAAACAATTAATGCCATTAAGTTCCGCACAAAAACAAATTGCTGATTCAACTGCACGTTTTCGTGTGGCTATTACTGGACGACGTTTTGGTAAAACAACCGTTGCCATTAGAGAACTAGCAAAAGCGGCGGCACAACATCCAGAAAGCAAATGTTGGCTGGTGGCACCCAGTTACAGACAGGGAAAAGAAATTGTGTGGAGTCAATTGGTAAGAAAATTACAAGATCTAAATTGGATTGAAAAGAAAAACGAAGCAGAATTAAAATTATATCTTCGCAATGGTAGTGAAATAGCAGTTAAAGGTGCTGATTCACCAGATTCATTGCGTGGAAGCAAATTGGGATTTTTGGTTATGGATGAATTCCAAGACATTGATCCTAAAGCATGGTATGAAGTTCTAAGACCTACACTATCAGATAGTGGAGGCAAGGCCCTGTTTACAGGAACACCTAGAGGATTAGGGTCATTCAGTTTTGATCTATTCACAACAGCAAAGGACACTGAAGGTTGGGACGCATTTCAATTTACAACATTGGATGGTGGTTGGATCCCTGAATCAGAAATTGAACAAGCAAAACGCGATATGGATGAGAAAACATTTCAACAGGAATATGAAGCAACGTTTACCACATGGTCAGGTGCTGTTTTCTATAATTTTGAAAGAGATGCGAATGTAAAATCATGTGCTGGAGATTTTGATACATCACATATATTTGTTGGTCAGGACTTTAACGTTGATAACATGGCAAGTGCCATATTCGTTATGCCTAATTCAAGTGAAATGTATTTTATAGATGAAATTAAAATGCGAGGTAGTTCAACTGATGATGTTGTTAATGAATTGAAAAATAGATATCCAAAATCACAGATTACTATTTTTCCAGATCCTGCCTGTAAAGCCAGGAAGACATCAGCGGGTGGTAGAACTGATTTAAGTATATTACAAAACGCTGGCTTTGATGTTAAAATGAGAAATACCCACCCTGCAATTAGAGACAGAATCAATGCAACAAATGCAAAATTAAAATCAGCAAACGGAACGAGAACACTATTTGTGGATCCAAAATGTAAAGAGGTTATTAAAAGCCTTGAAAGATTGGTTTACAAAGAAGGCACTAGCATACCTGATAAAGATTCAGGGTTTGATCACATGGCGGATGCATTGGGTTACGCCGTGGAATATCTGTTCCCAATCAAAAAAGAATACGCTACTACAGGGGATCCACAACGTTGGGCCTTTGGTGGCACATCAGGAGGAATAAGATAATATGCCAAGAGTTAGAGACCTGTATATCCCAGGAACCACAAAAATATCAGTTGAATACGTTTATGACGTGCATCCAGCATATAAAACCTATATTGGTAGATGGAATTTTTTAAGCGATTCATATATTGGAGGATATGATTATTATAGAGGCAAACATTTAGAACCTTTCTATTATGAAAGCACAGGCGATTATGAAAAACGTCTAAGAATGAATGCACTGGATAATCATGTTAAATCAATCGTTGGCATTTATAATTCATTTCTGTATAGAAGACCAATTTATCGTGATTGGGGATCAATTAAAGACGATCCAAGTTTAAATTCATTTTTAAAAGATGCTGATCTAGATGGTAGAAGTTATGAAGCATTCCTACGTGATCTAAGTGCATACGTTATGGTGTATGGCCATACTTGGTGCATTGTTGACAAACCCAATGTTATTACCAACACAAGAGCGGAAGAACTTGCACAAGAAATCCGTCCTTATGTTTCAATCTTTACTCCTGAAAATGTTTTAGATTGGGAATACAAAAGAGAAACTAATGGTCTTTATGTATTAACCTATCTTAAGGTTAGAGAAGAAATAGTTGGAACAACACAATACATTAGAGAATATACACCTGAAGAAATTAGAGTTTACAAGGTTGAAGAAGACGCACCTAATGAAGCAAACATAATTTCAGTTATTCCTAATGAACTAGGTAAAATCCCTGCAACCTGTGTTTACGCAGAACGTTCAAACATCAGGGGAGTAGGTATCTCAGCCATAGGCGATATTGCAGACATCCAGCGATCAATCTACGAAGAACATAGTGAAATAATTGAATTAACAAAACTCACTAACCATCCTAGTTTGGTAAAGACCGCTTCAACAGAAGCATCAGCAGGAGCAGGCGCAATAATTCAGATACCAGATGATATAACAGATGCCACAAAACCGTATTTGTTACAACCTAATGGGCAAAACATTTCTAGTTTATTAGAAAGTATGCGTCATAAGATTGAATCAGTTGATAGAGCGGCGGCACTTGGAGGTATTAGAAGTGTTGAATCAAGAAGATTATCAGGAATAGGTTTACAAACAGAATTTCAATTGTTATCAGCAAAATTAAGTTCATTTGCGGCTAACATGGAATTGGCTGAAGAACAAATTATGCGTTGTTGGTGCATGTATCAAGACACAGCATGGGATGGAGAAATTCAATATCCTAGAAGTTTCTCAATACAAGATAAAGCAAATGATATTGCTATGCTTAAACTAGCAAAAGAATCAAATCCAACCAATCCTGTATTGTTAAAAGAAATTGATAAACGCATGTTGGAGATCATCGTTGATGATCCAGAAGAATTAAATGAAATAATGGATGAGTCCTCATTGAGCGAGGGTGAGGATGAGATGTCTCATCCTGTAACAACAGAGTCAACTAGGGAAGCCCATATCAGAGAAATGATTATGGAAGGATATACTGATCAACAAATTCTAGAAAGACATCCAGAAATTAATCAACAAGACATTGTAAGAACCAAGGCGAACCTATTGAACGATCCTAATGGGTAAGTTTATATTTGAACCGCCACCATGGCAAAACGAAACAGAAATTAGAATAAGAGAATTGCTTGGTCTTTATAATGAAGATATCTTTAAGTTTGAAACCAAAAAAAACAAACGTGCAGGTATTAGGGCAAGAGCATATCTCTTAGAATTACATCATCTCTGCAAAACACGCAGAAAAGAAATACTTGAAGACAAAAAAGAAATGGGTTGGTTTGAACATCCAAGTTGGGAAGGCGTTGACGAGGAGGATGAAGAATAATGCCAGTTAGAAAAGTAAAAGGCGGATATAAATGGGGCACATCAGGGCGTGTCTATAAAACAAAAGCAGAGGCTGAAAAACAAGGTAGGGCAATTCAAGCATCTAGATCCAGAGGCGGTAGAAAGAAACGTTAATGGGAATGGGTGATGATATGATGTATCTAGGCGAGGCCTATAATTTACATCAACAAACAGGTAAAAAGATTGCTCCACAAAAAGATGGACATATACGTCCAATCAATTATCGCAAACAACCAGCATTTAAAAACATAGATTGGATTGATCTTGAGGGATATCCTTTTGAACAAAGACCCAATGGTAAACGCTGGTATCACGATGTTGATCATTATGAACCAAAGCCAGCACCAATTGTTTTGGATGAACACGAAGATGGTTGGGGCAAGAATATTAAAAAACAATATGGTGAATATATTCTTGTAAATCCAGATGCCAAAATAAATGCACATCATGCCAACAACAAGCATTGGCCTTGGGAGCATTGGCAGAGATTGGTAGAAGGATTAACCAATGCTGGACACATTGTTATTAGGGCAAAACCGCAGGGACGTGCTGAACTATATGGTGCCATTAACATAGTAACAGAAATAAGAGATTTTTTTGCATTGGTAAAACATGCAAATTGGGTAATAACAACTGATGGATTGGCACATCATACAGCGGCGGCATTTGATGTTCCATGCACGGTTATATGGGGACATTGCACATCTCCTAAACATCTAGGATACAAAAATCAAAAGGACATAATAACTGATCTACCAGGAGCACCTTGTTATACCATACACAAAGATTGCGAACTATGCCAAGAAGCAATGCAAAAAATAACACCTAAACAGGTGTTAGAAACACTAACGATTTAAATACTATTATGGTTACAATTACAACAACCAGCGTAAAAAGTCTAATACCAAAACGAGTGGGAGGAAAAGTTATGGCTACACGAGGTGGTAGAAAGAAAAAACAAGAAGATAAAAAAATGTCTAGATCTAGCATGAGAACTAGAACAACCACAAGAGGTGGTAGAAAACGTCGCAAATAGGCACGATTTTCTTTTAAAACAATAAATAATACATTACTCCAAGCGAGGAGGGGTAGAACTCAACCAATATAAAGAGGAACCAAAATGAATGACACAGAACAAGTGGTAAAAACAGAGGAAACTGCACCGCAACAACAAGTTGAAAAGCAGGCTGATACACAAGAGCAAACACAATCTTTCTCACAGGATGATTTGAATAGAATTGTCGCAGAAAGAGTGGCACGTGAAAAAGCCAAGTTTGAAAAGAAATTTGAAAACGTGGATGTTGATCATTACAAGACGTTAATAGAGGCTGAAGAGCAACGCAAAGTCCAAGAGTTGGAAAAGCGTGGCCAGTATGAACAACTCTTAAAAGAGCAGGCTGAAAAGTTTAACTCTAAGATTCAAACATACGAGCAAGAACTGCATTCTATTAAAGTAGATGGCACTTTGCTAAATGAAGCAAGTTCCAACAAAGCAATTAATCCTCAACAGGTAGTTGCATTGTTAAAAGGACATGTTCGTTTAAACGAAGCGGGTGGCGTTGATGTTATTGATCAAACAGGCAAAGTTAGATATGATGATAATGGAAATCCATTAAAAGTATCTGATCTTGTTAAAGGCTTTTTACAAGAAAACCCACACTTTAAGGCTCCAACACCAAGAGGTAGCGGAACTGGAAGTGCTCAGGGAGAACAAGGCTCTTTGGTTGAAACTGATATATCTAAACTGGATATGAATAACCCTAGGCATAGACAGCAATATGCTGAAATGATGCGTAACAAAGGTGTTAAACTATAAGTTTAGATAAAATTTAACTTAATAGGAGAAAGCAAATGGCTCAAGAAACTACAAGTTCAACTACTAGCACGTTATATGCCAATATGGTGCAAACGGCTCAGTATGTAATGAACGAAAGAGCAGTTATCCGCCCACTAGTTCGCAACGTAAACATGGTTGGAACTCCAGGCTTAACTGCACAAATCCCAGTGTTCCCAACTATCGCGTCAGCAGGCGTGTCAGATGGAACAGCACTATCAAACACACAATACACTACTCTAAGCAAGGAAATTACTTGTTCAGAAGCGGGTGTAATGGTTACACTAACTGACCTAGCAAGAGAAGCGGCTACAGAAGATTTAGCGGCGGCTCTAGGTAAGCAAATGGGTAACTCATTAGCAGAAAAGATTGACACAGATCTTGCTAATTTATTCTCAACTTTTGCAGACCAAATTGGTGGATCAGGCACAGAATTAACTGCTGACCTTATCTTCCAAGCGGCTTCAATTTTGAGATCAAACAAAGCGGCTGGACCATACTACGGTGTGTTCCATCCTAAGCAAATCTTCAACTTGAAGAAACAATTAACAAACGCTGGTGCTAACGTTATTAACCACAACATTAGTGATTTGGGTAATGCGGCACTTAGAGAAGGTGTAATTGGTAATTTGGCTGGAGTAATAATCATTGAATCAACGGTTGTTGCAGAGAATGATTCAGCAGGTAACCAAGTTGGTGGTGTATTCAACGCAGACGCACTTGCATACGTTCTAAAACGTGACATCAGAGTTGAGAACTTAAGAGTTCCTTCAGTTCGTGGTGAAGAGTGGGTTGCATCAGTTGCTTACGGAGTTGGAGGAGTGATGGACGGAAATTCATCTCGCCCAGGCTACGGCGTTGGAATCACCGTGGATGCTAATTATTAGTATCACTAAGTGATAACCTTTTATAGGTAGCAATGGAGAGGGCGGCTTTATGTCGCCCTTTCTTTTTATATGTGCTTCCATTGACGATTATTAACTATTGCATCAATAGTTGTTCTATCAACATTAAATTCTTTTGCCCATTTAGTAACATCACCCCATTTTCTAGGACGTGATCTAATTTCTAATACTTGTTCTTCTGTAAGTTTAGCACCTAATGGTTTATTGGAAAATTGTTCTAAGTTATTTTCTCTATTGGTAATAATTTTTACATTTCCTATTTCATATGCTCCAATATCACCTAATCTAGCCATACAATATTCATGTGGTTTAGAACCTCTTTGTGCTATTTTAGATCCCCAAATATCAACCCATTCTTTATAGGTTAAATTAAATGGTATTTGACGTTTTCTTGATCTTGCTTTATGATCATTATAATACTTTTTCATATTATACATATTATAGGCTCTTTTTAACAACAAGTCAACCCTTTTGTATAAATATTAATAGCAACGGGAAGGACCTGTGCTACATTAATAATTGAAAAAGGAGACGGACTCCAATTATGGCTATAACTCTATGCACAATATCAGATATTCAACAATATGAACCTGATATTACAGACTACGGACTACCAAACTTTGAAAACGAAATTACACGAGCAAATGCTGATGTTGTAAGAGATCTTCGTATCAAATGGTGGCCAACACAACAAATAGGCCTATACGATATTAACTATCTAGGCGCTAACTCAATTGAAATGAATGAAGACTTGCTAACAACAAGTCAATTTACTACTGCCGCGGTTTACCAAGCACTAGGTTTTCACATCCTTCCCAAACTATCAAAATTTGAAGTAGACGGCGACGTCTTTCAAAATAAGATGGAGTATTATAGAAAAGAATACGAAAGAGAATTTGATTTAATTTTAAGGGATGGTGTAGAATACGATTTGGATTCCTCTGGCACGGTTGAAGACAGAGAAAAAGAACCACAACATTATCTACGCCTTAAAAGGTAGGGATAATGAGCACACGCGAAACTGCAATTACAAATATCATTGATATTTTGAAGGACATGAGTCCTCCAAGACCTGCCTTTGTCACACGCGAACCTTTTGATTTAGAAAAACTTTCAATGAGACAATTTCCTGCACTTCTTGTTACCACAGGCAATGAAACAAGAGATGACATAGCATTTGGCGGTAAACGTTTAGGTGTTATTACAATTAACATAACAGGATTTGTTCGTTCAGATGGTAGAGAAGGCATTGCCATGAGTGTTGATGAAAAAAGAAATAACCTCATTGAACGTATTGAAGAAGCATTGAACAATGCAAGAAACAGAGAAATAACAGGTCAAGCGGTAACCACCCATGTAAGAGAAATTATTGTGGAAAATAGAATTCCACCATTGGGTGAATTTAGCATGAATGTTGAAGTAAAATATGTCTTCGCAAAAGGAGAAGTATAATGAGCATTAAGGTTTATAAAGATGGTGCTGTTGAATGGATTGATGATTCAGCACTAAACAAGTTTTTAGCAAATGGTTGGTCAACAGGCACACCAAGCGTTAAAAAATCTGTCAAGGCTAAAGTATCAGCCAAAGCAGAGGTAGTAAAAAAAGAAGATACTGAAGAATTCACTACGGAACAGAGCGGAGACGCAGTGGATAACGAGAATTATTTCCGCAATAACTTAACAGAGGAGAATAGCGATGGCTAATTTAACTGGCGAACAAGGCGCGGTCTATTTTGGAACTGACTCTGCGGGAGAAACTTCTGTAGCATCCGTTCGTTCATGGACCTTAGATCACACTAAGGACACCGTTGAAAATACTTCATTTTCATCAGGCGGTGCAAGAACTTACTTAAATGGTTTACACCAATTTTCAGGTTCTTTAGAATGCGTATTTGATACAACTGAATTTTCATCACACAGAAACTTATTTGACCCTTCATATGACAATGATGTATTCATTGAATTATGGACTTCAACAGATTCAGGAAATGAAAAATACACAGGTAAAGTTCTTATTACATCAGTATCAAGAACTGCATCATACGATGATCTAATCACGGTTACGGTTGCATTCCAAGGCACAGGTGCTTTGGGTCATGAAGTAACTGCGTAATTAGGAAACAAATGCTGAAGATACAAATTAGTGGTATCCAGCAGGCAATGGCTGGTCTAGAAAGAGAATTAGATCAATTTGTTGCCAGGGTGGCCAATGAAACAAAATCAGTTGCTGTTAGTTTAACACCAATTGATAAAGGTCGTGCAAGGCGCGGGTGGAGAACTGAAAAACGTTCTCATGGTTACAGCGTTGTAAACCGCGTGCCCTATATTGACGAACTTGAAAAAGGTCACTCAAAACAAGCACCTAACGGTATAATAGGGCCTACCATTAGGGAGATTAATAGGAGAAATATACAATGAATCCATTGTTAGAAAACGCAAAAGGTCACTTCAAGGAAAAACTTGGTGGTGAATTAAGAAAGATGACCATTAATGAATGGAAAATGGACATCTATTACAAACCTGCACATAGTTTTGCAACTGAATCAAAAATCATTCAATTGCAACAGCAGGGCAAGACCGTAGAAGCACTTGTAGAATCAATCATTCTCAAGTCATTAAATCCTGAAGGCAAGAAATTGTTTTCACAAGCGGACAAAATGACACTTATGAATGAAGTTGATCCTGCTGTTCTTTTACGCATAGCAACTGAGTTAAATTCTGCAACTTCTGAATACGAGGACGTAGAAAAAAACTAAAAGAGGACACTGAACTGCTACTGCTTTGCAAAATTGGCGAAACGGTTGGCAAGAGTTTAGAAGAGGTTGCTCAACTCAGTGTCCTGGAAATACAGATGTGGACTGCATATTTTAATTTGCAGGCGCAAGAACAAAAGAGGAGCATGACGAGTGGCACAAAACATAGAAATCCGCCTCGTAGATAGGGTAAGTGCTGGATTAGGTAAGATACAAGGAAGATTAAAATCCCTTAATGGTGGCCTATTGGGTATCAACAGGGTTGCGGCCGCGGCTTCTGCCGCTTTGGCAACCATTGGTGGTGGAAATTTAATTAGAGGTATTGTTAATACCACAGCACGTTATGAGGATTTAAGAACAACACTTAAATCAGTCACAGGTAGTGCCCAAGCAGGTGCTCAGGCTTTTGATTATGTTTCTAAATTTGCAACCAAAACACAATTTGGTGTTGAAGAACTTGCTACCACTTATACAAAACTTGTATCCAATGGTCTAGAACCCAGTGAAGAATTATTAACAACATTCACTGATGCGGCCGCTGTTACAACAGATCAAATAGGTTCCTTAACGGCAATTACAGATTTATACACAAGAAGTTTACAATCACAAACCGTTGAACTTATGAACCTTGATAGGTTGGCTGATAGAGGTCTACCTGTTTATGATATCCTAAAAGAAAAATTAGGAGTATCACGTGCTGAGATTAGTAATTTCAGTAAGGAAGCAGGAAACACTGAAAAGATAATTCAAGCACTTGGTGATGGTATCAATGAACGTTTTGGTGGAGCAACAGCGGCAAGGATTGAAAACCTTTCAACCAAGATGTCCAACTTGTCCATTGCATTTAAAAATGCACAGGATAAAATTGGTCAAGGAGGATTTGGTAAGGTCTTTGGTGATTTCATACAAAAAATTACGGATGCAATTGAAAACAATGATGATTTAATTCATAGCATTGGAACCAATCTTACAAAAGCATTTTTATATGCAATTGATATTGGAAAATTCTTGGTTGCTAATATTGAATTAATTGGTCAAGCATTTATATTGCTTCTTAAAATCAAGGTTGTTCTATGGGTAGGAAATATAGCGATAGCCATTGCTAGGGTATTGCTTCCTGCGTTGGCTACTTTTGCTACATTTATCTATTCTACCATTATTCCAGCATTAAACAAACTAGGGTTGGCTATGCTAAACTTTATACCAGGAGGTATAATTGTTAGAGGTGTGGTCGCGGGTGTTGCCGCAATAGCAACAGCATTTGGTTTATTAAAAGGTGGAGAAGCCGCGGTTGATTCAATTAAAGATAAGTTTGGTGATCTAGAAAAAACACTTAAAACACTTGGTGTTGAAGGCTATGATGAATTATTAGAAAATTTAAGGGGATCATCCAAACAAGCAGAAGAGTTAGCGGAGAAGGCTAAAAAAGCGGTTGGACCAACAGGCGAGGTTGCAAGTAATACAAACAAAACAAAAGAGAATTTAGATAAAGCAAGTAATACCTATAATGATATTATTGCAAAATTAAACAAAGAACTTACCTTAACTGGAAAAACTAAAACAGAAACAAAAATTTTAGCGGATTTAGAAAAGATTAGAGAATCACAACAAGGTAAATTGCTTGAAGGTCAAGAAAAACAACTTCGCAATCTTCATGAACAAATTGCATTAGAAGAAAAACGTAAAGAAGCGGAAGCGGCACTTCCAGGACTTATTTCAGAAACAGGTGGTGCATTTGGTGCGGGTAGTGCTGAAGAAGTAGCAATGCAAGAAAAGATTGATCATCTTGAAGTGCTAAGAAAAACAGATGCGGCCAATGAAGAAAAATATCAAAAATTAATTACGCAAATCCAAAAGAAATATCAAATGGATAGAACCAAGTTCCAACAAGAACAGGTTAATGAACAATTTGAATTAATCAAGTCAGGTAGAATGGCTGAACTTGATCTTGAAAATTTAACTGCAGATCAAATTAAAGACCTTACAATTAAATCAGGTAGAGAATTATTAAGTGAAATGGCCAAACACAACAAGGCCGCTTTCATGTTAAACAAAGCACTTGCTATTATAGATGCTATTATCAGCACATCACAAGGTATTGTAAAAGCACTAGCATTAGGTCCAATTGGTATT
>Ga0070753_1002086_pt1 | contig 10780 bp, 12 predicted proteins | sample VirMetDEL_Aug_31_FD_77441 | JGI IMG/M metagenome (GOLD analysis project Ga0070753, IMG submission 77441) | Aqueous microbial communities from the Delaware River and Bay under freshwater to marine salinity gradient to study organic matter... | ecosystem: Environmental > Aquatic > Marine > Coastal... | reverse complement strand
GGGTTTTTTTGTTTGCTTGGATATATAGTATAAATGAGAATACTGCATAATGCGTAAAATACTTAGTCATAGGGATTTCATTTCGCTCCGGGACCTATCTGAACCGATTGGTGAAAGATTAGCGGAGTCTTATTACGAGGACTATATGGGGAATGATATTTCAGAGAAGAAAGCCTTGGATAGTTTCGTTAATAACCTCTCAAAGAGTCTTCTAGGTGGTTTATCCAGAATAAATCTTATAGACAATATAAGAAAGGGGGATCTCGATATTAAGAAAGAGATCATTACTAAGAAATATGCACTAAGAGATGAACTCGATTCCTTGGAGATAAAAAGAAATAAAGCACGTAGTGCAGGAAGTAGAGAGGCTCTAATTCAGATTGAGAATGAGATTGATAAGAAAAAGAAGGAGTATGCAGCATTTGTTAAGATGAAGAATGCTCAGATGAATAAAGGATCAGATCTCATGCACAAGGTTATTGATGGTAATGAGAGAAGAAGGGAATATTATGAAACGGGTCTTGCCGACGATGAGTACGAGCTTACTAAATTCGAATATGAAATGGCTAGAAAATCTAGTGAGGATGCCGATGAGATTAAGAAGCTTAAATCCAAATTTGACGATGCTTCTAGGAAAGCCGATGAGTTGATAGCTAGGATATCAGCAAGAAAAAACAAATCCAGCTCCATAAAGGATTCAGACCTATCTGATATAGGTGAGCTTAAAAAAATTATAGGCAATAAGGACGCTGGGGTCCTAATGGATTTAAGAGATAAAACTGCGGAAAGATCGGAGGATTTAAAGGAAAAGCTAGTAAAAATTCTAAATGACCTGAGGAAGGAGATTTCTTTGAAGTCTGGCGGAAATAGGAAGAAAATAAAAGCTGATCTAGCTAAAGCAACTGATATTGCTAATGAAATCGATGCCTTGGAAAATTTATATGTCCTTTATTCTAGCGTGGGTAGAGGTAAGAAGTCGATCGATAAAAAACTATCTAGTACATCTTCTCTAACTGATATCTTCAGTAAGATAAACGTTGCAGTTACCGACGGCAAGGACGCACAGTCTGGTTTAACGAAAGATGTTATCGACATATCTAACAATCCGACTGATTCTAAAATAAAATCCCTGACAAAAAAATTATCCTGATATGCTTCTAAATTTTGCGGAATGGAATAGGAATAATGATATTAACGAGTCGGCTAATAAAACCGATAAGATAATCAATTGGCTAAGCTCCAATTTCGGGGGATCTGTAGCAAAGATAAATTCATTATTAACTAAGATAAACAAAATAGAAACCCAGTACGCCAAAGACTGGAATGAAATACAAACCGATATAGATGCTCTACAAATACAAAGGGCACAAACCAAAAGCGATCCAGCTGAAGCTAAAAAGCTTGATAGACTAATAGACAGAAATAGGAAATTAGTGGGTGCGCTAAACAAGAAAAAATCCTCCGAAATTGGGAGAATTGATAGTAAAGTTGAAGAAATAACTAAGGATAACCCAAGGTTGGTTTCTTACTGGAACCTTAAAAAATCGGAACTGGAGGCAGATCTGACAGAAAGACTTTATAAGCTTGCCAAGCAGCTTACAGACCAGGATATAGCGGACGAGCTTTATGATAAATATAAAGAAGCTGCACTGCAGGCAAAAGAGAAGGATGATAAATTTAGACAAAAATTTGGAAAGCTTGATCTTGCTAAACCTTTTGAAATTCCTGACCCCAGTACATCCTCGATCTCTAGATCTAAATTTTCTCTTGATCCTATATTAGCTATGAATGCGGTTCAATTCACTAAATATGCTCAAGGACTAGAGAAAAATCAAATAAAGGATCTTATTAAGTTCATGACTACTGAGAGAAATGAAAGGTATGCCACTCTAGACACAGAGAGGGATAGATTAATTGGACAAGCTATGCGGAAGGGATTAGATAAGGACTCCATAGATAAAGATATTAAGGAGCTAAGGGAAATGATGATGGGTCAGATAAGGGACCTAAGAACAAAAATCACTATTGCTAGGAGATATGCATAATACTATTAAAAGACTCGGAGAATTCCAATTATTTGAAGGGGTGAATGAAGATCTCGTTAAGGCTAAAGCTGATGTGAACGAAAAACAAGCTGAGATCGCTGAAGAGATAGCAAAACAGAAAGATGCTACAGACCTAGCAGAAAAAGCTGCAAGCATAAGAAGACAAGCAACTCTCACTGGACAAATGCCTGCTTTGCTGAATGCACTGGCTAACGCTATGCAAGCTAAAGCTGATTCCGGGGACACAACAAATATTTATTAAGATGGGAAAAGAATATCTAAGATATAATCCAGTAGCTAGAAGCCTTTCTAGTTCATATTTCACCTTAAATGAGAATCAAAATGTTGAGGATCTTATTAAGAGGATTGCTGATGCACTTGCTAGTAACTGTAAGAAAATCTGCTTTGATATAGCCTCGGATAAGAACAGAAATCCGGACCAGTTTAGGAAGAAAGTTGAGCAACTTAGTGGATCTTCATCTGCCAAGAATCTTCTGGCTAAGGTTAAGGATATTTGCAACGATGTGGAGGTTATAGATCCTCATTTTGCGGAGATAAAAAATCTGTATATCAATTCACTATCATCGATTGGTGAAGCTGTTAAAAGAGCCATTGAGATAGATCCATCTAAGGAGGCTAAGTTTATAGATCTTTTCGAGAAATCTTTAGGTAAGATGCAAATCGAGATGGATAAAATAGCAAAAGAGAAAGCTATAAACGAGGGTCTTATAATAGGATATGACGGTAGGGTCGATCGTCTTAGGAAAATTCTTATTTCCCTGATATGTGATTCTAAAGGGAAGGACAGTAAGAATGGCTACGGAAGAGATTGGCAGAGGATATTTTCACAATTGAAGCAAAGATTGGATTCTCTATCCTCCAGCGGACAAAGGAAAGATCTTACCGAGATAGAGAAGAAAGTTGATAACCTATGTAAGGAGTATAACGAATATAAGGTTAAATCTGCTGAGCAGGTTATGGCCAAGATTCAAAAGGATGATGATCTTTACCAAAAATTCTCCGATGTTAATGATCTTTTTACTAATGCTCTTGACGATGTGACAAAGGCTTTTACACAGGAAGGAATTATTGAAATTAAGATAAGGGAGGAGATGGAAGAGAAGGAGTCCAGCATGAATGATCGTGTTTTCCCCCTAAAAATGGGAGACAAGGATACGGATCCTAGGTTAAGAGGATCTGGTATAATCGAGGCTGTACAGAGGGCTTTGATCGATGCCTACTCTCCATTAAAAAATATTCTAGATCCTCGTGGAGGTGCGGACGGTAAATTCGAGGAGGGTACCTCAGTAGCAGTTAAAGCTATACAAGGAGCTATGGATAACAAGAATATAAACGGGGAGGTTGATAAGGCTCTATTAGATTCTCTATTGAAACTAGATCAGGTTTCATCTCAGAATAAGGATTTGATTAAGTCCTGTTTGGATAGTCTGAGAAATTCCTATGCTAATTTGTCTGAGTCTTCTGTAATGAGTATCTCCTCTTTCATGGGATTATGGGAGGATAAGAGATACATCGATCCTGATAGAATATCCGACGAACTTAAAAAATACCAGGAGGAGCTAGAGACTGTTCATAATGATGGAAACCCAACAACGTCCGATTTTATGTTAGCTGAAAGACTTGCAAAATTATTAAGGACTAAAGGGTATAATAAGAACGCAGAAGCTGAGAATTTTTTAAGAGAGGATAATACACTGAAGGGTTCTTGTCCTGCTGATTTTATTAGCTCTTGGACTGAAGCCGTTGACGGCGGCAAAGAAGTGTCTCATTTTGCTATGGTTGGTGATGACGGTAATATCGCAGTTTATCCGACAAAGAGGTTATCAACCAATGTGAATAAACCATGTAATTGGAACACCTACTCTAAATTTCATGGATCCGATTCTGAGGATGTAGATTCATTCGGAGACTGGTATACCGGCTATTATAAGAATTTTTCAGGGGTAGATTCGGATACCAAAGGTAAGGCTGTTGAGGATGTTTTTGGGAAGAATGCTGATTGTGCCGGACAAAATCTTAAAGAGATGGAATCCGCATATAGAAGCTGCTCCGAATCCCTTAAATCTTGCAATGATAGCATCAGTAGAGGGTATTTACCACATAGCGCATTAAAGGAGATGAAAAGATCAATAGAGGGAGTATGTGGAGATAAGATTGATCTAGATAACATGAATCCTGCAGAGCAAAGATTTATATATAATTGTGCTGTCTTCCTTTCGCCTCTTATTTCGTATGACGATAAAAAGGAATCGTGGAAATGTGCTCTAGACATGGCTTTGGAAAAATATGATATGGATGCGGAGGGGCTAGCTAAAAATATAGTTAAGAACAATTCATTTAGATCTAAGTCTCCTATGATGAAAGAGTCGATGTGCTCCCTGGTCCCTGTGAAGGAATCGGATACAAACGCTCATTGTTTGGAGTGTATGGAAATCGATGGCGATGTGTCTGACGATAACTTTTTATCTGTTAAGGATACATTGAAGAAAATCCCACCAGTTTTAAGATCTAAAGCAAAGCACTTGGATCGGATTTCTATTACTGGTCTGGATACAATTCCTACCCACATGAAGGAGTCCATTTATATTATACCTGGTTCTGTCTAATAAGCAGAAACATAGTTTATTTTCCTTGATATAATATCTACATTCTTTGTAGTATGGGAAAAATATACTTCTTAAGTTTTTGTAATGTGAGAGACGGTGCTTCCTTGGATGAGCGAAGCTCTCTATTGAATAGCATCTCCAATATTAAGAGATTATTAAGTCCTTATTTCGATGAGGTCTTAATATATGACAGAGAATCCCTAAAATCCTTGCCTAATTCGAGTAATTTCTGTAATCGACTCGGTAGGGATCTTGAGGTTAATCCTGGAATTAGTAGTATAGGATATGGGGATTTTAAGCCTTTTCTGATTGATTATATGTTGAATCAGACCGAGGATGGTTCGATAATCTTTTATCATGACTGTAATTTTTCTAAATATCCCCAATACTGGCAAACTAAATGGGGTGAGGTAAGGGAAACCTGTGAATACCTTCTGGAAATGTGTGGCTCTGACTTCTTCTCTCCCTTTGAAGCTAATCTTCTAGATGGTAATCCCCCACTAGTTGGTATGCACGGAAAGAGATATACCTCTGAAAAGATATTTGACAACCCGGATGATGGGGAAGTTGTTTCTGAGTGTTATGAGATAGCTTCTAGCAGGATGATAGTTAGGAATACTGAGAAATCCAGGGAATTTTTTGCTGAGTATAAAGACCTATGTGAGGATAAGTCTCTCTTAATGGAGGAGCCGGATCCAAGCCCTTACCATATGTTTACGCATCTTTGCCCAGAACAGCACGTATATAATTGTCTAATTTACAAATACATACTCGACGGAAAGCTAAATGTTGGGTTCCCTATTTATTATTTTACCGACCGAAGATTAATCCTAGGAATGTATGAGAAATATAGAATAAATCATAAATTGTGGAAATATATGGAGGGTAGAGTAATAAAAAGAAAAGAACCGAAGGAAATAGGAGATGATCAGGATATTCGAAGGACCCAGGAATTCAGGGAAGACATTTTTAGCACGTAAATATGCCTCTAAAGCGAATTTGAGTATATTTAAGTTTGATTTTGTTGGCTGGTTCAATAGGTTATCTCTACCTGACGATAACGAAATTACTCATTCCTTTGCTTTAGGTAAGGAATTAATGCTACTTCAGCTCAATAGGGACGGGCTTCTCCCAGATTTTATTTTGGATAGGGGTATACTTACTGTATTAACATGGGGTATACTTTCTGGCAGAATCACGGAGGAGGAAGCTAAGGACCAAGTTGAAATGATAGCCAATCAGGGTCTTCTTAATGATTGCGAGATCTTTTATGTAATTGGTAAAAATCCGGATGTTGGAAATAGGGAAAAGGATAATTGGGATTTTAGGGATGGTGATGATAGAGAAGCTAAAATAATGGAAAATCTTAGGGGTATTATAACAAATCAGCCATATAACGTTCCTATTAAATACGTTACGAACAACTTTGATGAAAAATCAGTTGAGGCTTTAATTAATATGGATTAATATGTGTGGTATACTTTTAACACAAACAGGGACTGAAGAGAATCTAAACACTATAAAGCATAGGGGGATAGAGAGTAAAACGATAGAGAGTGACGGATGGTATCTATGTCATCATAGACTTCCTATTCAAACCTCCGATGGTGATACATGGGATCAACCAATCGAAGTCTCTAAGGGTATTTATATGCTGTTTAATGGTGAGATATTTAATTATGATAATGAAAGGTTCTCGTCTGATACTGAATATCTTTGCAATATGTTCAGCAAATATGCTGGCGGTTCTTTTGAGATGTTCTGTGGGATGTTTTTACCTGAGATACAGACATGGGACGGATTTTGGGCATTAGTTATATTTGACTCGAATACAAAGGACGTAATAGCATTTACTGATCCACTTGGTAGAAAGCCACTCTACTACAACAACTTGGGTGAGATATCTTCGGAGGTGAAATCACTAGCTAGCTTGAATAGTGAAATTGATCTTACCACCATGAGTACTATAAGGAAATGGGGTTATAATACCGATGAAAGAACTTCATACTCAGAGGTTAAGAGATTCCTACCTAATAATATCTATTCTTTTAATTTGATAAGTCCCGAATTCAAGAATGTGTATCCTTCTTATTTTAAGGGATTTGAACACCCAATATATGAGCTCGAAGGTGGTAGCTATGAGGATCATATGGAATGGCTTTGGACTAAGATGTTTGAATCTGTTCGTAATAGGTTAATATCTAAGGACTACCCGATTTCCCTTCTGGTTTCGGGCGGACTAGATTCTTCGATAATTGCTGCCATACTGAAAGAAACTGGATCTGATGTTCGCTGGTTTACTATAGAAAATAATGAAACTGAGTATGTTAAGATTCTCGCTGACCATTTAGACTCTGAAGTTTCTTTTCTGAATTATTCGATGGATCCTAGGATGAATGGAGAGATCTATAAGATGTGGAATGAAAGTCCCATAGATTTAGGATCGGTAATTCCACAATATCATCTCTTTGATGCTGTTAAGAAATTTGGTGGATACCGGATAGTTTTAAGTGGAGATGGTGCGGACGAACTCTTTGGCGGATATAAAAGGATTCACGAATATGATTCTCAAAGGTCCGACATTTTTGATGAGCTTAGCTACTATCATCTACCAAGGCTTGATAAGATGTCAATGGCCCATACATTAGAGCTACGTAGCCCATTCTTGAATCTAGACATAGTTAGATTTGCACTATCAATCCCGCTAGAGTGGAGAACAGATAAAAAGATACTGAAGGATACTTTTGGTCCTCTTCTTCCTCTTGATATCCTGGATAGAACTAAAGCTCCTCTTAAAAACCCTCAGATTAAGAAGGATAAATTGGCCTATCGACAGACTGCTGTTGATTTGTTCATGGGATAAAATAAGCCAATGTGGATAGATATATAAAGAAAAAACTTCCGCATGCAGATGGATAATGGAATAAAGACCTTTAAGGAGTTTAGGTCAAATCCGGATATTAGCGAATCCGGGGTATACGATTACATAACTGGGGCTTTATCCTCAATTACAAATCCCCTTAGCGATGTATTCAAAGGAAAGGTAACGGCTTATTTGCTAGGTAATCTGGGAATAACTGAAAATTCAATCTTCAGTAAGCTTGTTCAGAACTTCGTGGAGCAAATTCCAATCAGTGATTATTTCAGTATTCTATTTAGCGGAAAAACCAGTGCTGGGTATCTGGCACCAAAAGCTGCTGATGCTACCATGGAATTTTTAACAGAAATGGGGCTGGATGGAATAGCAGAAAAGCTTGGTGTAGATAAAAATGGGTGGATCTATCGTACTATCTCGGAAATGTTTAGTAATGAAGTAAGAAGGAACAACTTTAGAGATCAATTGGAAGTTTTCTATCTCGAGGCTTTTAATGGTTTCGAGCCGGTTGATAGGGAGAATTTCATAAGAGGATTAAGTCCTACTGATAAAGGTAGTATAGAAAGAGCAATCAGAACTGATATAGACAGGAGCGGAAATAAGCTTGAGCTGGATAGGGGAAATATAGTTGATGATTTTATCGGAGGCCTGATCTCATCTGCACCAGCTAATAGGAATAGCTTTGGGTATAATCCATCTTAAATTGGTCACAAGAAAAAAAGAAAATTAAGGATCATGAATATAAATGATGTTGCAAAAAGAGAGGTTTTGGACTTCGAGCAGTTTAGACAAAAAGTACACGACGAGACATTTAAGCCTTTCTCTGCTGAGAATCAAACGGGGGGAGAGGAGAAAACTGGTTTACATAAGATAAAAAGAGAACCAGCTTATGATTGGGTTGGCTACGCGGATGCTGTGTTTAGTCCAGAGAAGGCTGGAATTCAAGTACCTGGATATAATGCAACCGGGGATAGAGATTATGTAAATGGCATTGGTGGACAGGGAATTCCAGATCCTGGGATGAGAGCCACAATGGATACTTCGGAAGGAGCCATTAGTGAGTCATTTATCATTAGGCTGAAGGACTATTAAAAAACTTACACTGAGTAAGCTGCGATTAAGCGGTCTTAATCATTAGAGGCGGTTTCTTTGAAACTTGCCTCTTTTTTTGTGATATAATCTAAAAATAAGCATGAAGATTAAGCTTGTACATATTTTAACCGAGATTGAGGAGGAGAGAGAGAAAAAATCTATAGAATCACTTTCTCCTCTGGGTTATATGGGATTAGAATACATCCAGCAGATAAATCAGAGATATACGGGAGATGCCTGGAAGGAAAAGAAGGCAATAAGTCAATCTGGCTACACAAATCACGGTCCGGGACATTATGGTGCTTTCCATTCTTTTAAGAAAGCTATTATGGAAAACTTCTCGGATGATATAGATGCTCTTGTCCTATGTGAATGTGATTGTGTTTTGCTTTGTGATCATCAGGATTTCATGAATAAGCTGAAGGAGTCCGTTGAATTTTCTAATTTACATAACCTTTATTATACTTCACTTGGATCCAGATATGTAAACAACTATTTGCAATCCCCTCCTATAGGAAATGATTCAGATCCGGATTATCCTGATTTTTATTTAACCAATAAGATAATACTTGCTCATTGTGTTATACTACCTGCTGCTTCCAGAGATTTTTATTTGGAGTGTCTCGAAAAGTATTCTTGGGATAGCCCGGATATATGGTTTAACGAGGTCCAATGGAGGGAGGGTATAAACAAGATGGGTATAATTAGAGATAGATTAGCACGCCAGTATGAGGGCGTTTCTCTTATAGATAACGTGTGGAAGGAATCCCAATAATTAGATTTCCCTTTCTTTACTTGATGAGATTTCTCTTATAAATAGCTCCTTTGCTATTTTGACTATAACCGAGTCTTCTCTGAAATCTTCCGATATTTCCATCACTGTTACCCTCGGTGGATTCACACTTATACCTAGAATTTGCATTATCTCATGGACTGAAAATTCATAGGAGAGTGAAAAATAAGGATTCTTGAGTGGGATATTTTTCATAATAGTCCCTTTGACCGACTTCATATCATCCCCGTTTTGCCATAAATATGCTAACATTCCATCACTCGACATATTTCTAAGGATGAGGATTCCATATTCGCCCGTTTCCTTATCCGGGTGGAACAGGTCAAAAGTCTTAATTCTTTTCTCTATATTTCTCCATAAACTCATACCGAGATCAGCATACTTATATAGTATGGCGAGTGACGAATCAACTATCTTGAGACATTCGATTTTTTCATTTAGCGAGAGGTGATTCTCCTCAATACATTCCTTTAATTTCTTGATCCTTCCTATTTTTACATACGGATCTACATTTTTTCCCTCTAGGAGGTTTTTTACAAAGGTTAGCTCCTTGATAATCGAGAATATTTTCTTGACCGGGTAATAGATATTTTCTTTGGATATCTCGGTGTTTACACTTTTGAGAAAATCTAATAGCACGTATTGCTTGTGCTCTTGGTCTATTGGATGTTGTATAAACCATGTTGTCTTGAGATCTTTCATGGTATGATTTTTTATGTTCATCTTATATATTTCCCCTTTGAGTTTTTGGATAAGACATTAAAAGAACCTTTAAAGGTGAGGGATATATAATACATAAAAAAAGTGCAGTAAGATAATGCCTAGAATTCATGACTATGTTTCTTTTGATAATGCGAAGGGAAAAAGAGTATCAAGCGAATATTCATTTTCTCACGAGCTAGGTTATCTGGATATTGATCTAATCAATAGACCACCGGAGCTGGTAGATGTCGACGAGAAGGAATGCGATGTTGAATATGACGTTTCTATCGGGAGATCCAAGTCCGGTATACAAGATCTCCAATTTAAAATCAGTAACATCGAGTTGGAAATTAAGGTGGACTCTTATCCGGATCCACCAAAGGAATATGAGATGGATATTGTTCCCGGTGAAAATATAGATCATTCTTCGGTATTGTGTAAAAAAGGTAAGAATCTAATTCCTTGTAATCCATCAAAAATTGTAGTGGATATGAGAAAATCCATGAATCCCAAGGATTTTAAAATAGACGTCTTATTTGGAGATAATGACTAAGCTGGTTCTAAATTTTAATGAATTCAATTCAATTAACGAGAATAACTCAACCTCCAAGGTAGATCTAGGAATACTGGGTCCTTTCAATGATGG
>Ga0070753_1002081_pt1 | contig 10795 bp, 12 predicted proteins | sample VirMetDEL_Aug_31_FD_77441 | JGI IMG/M metagenome (GOLD analysis project Ga0070753, IMG submission 77441) | Aqueous microbial communities from the Delaware River and Bay under freshwater to marine salinity gradient to study organic matter... | ecosystem: Environmental > Aquatic > Marine > Coastal... | reverse complement strand
TGGCGGCATGCTCGGCATGGGCATCGTACTCATCCGCTTCGCCTTCACCAAAAAAGACTAACCCACAACCGGCACTCCATATGTCAGATTCGCCGAAGCACGAGGCGTAATCTGACATTCCCAACCCGCACCATCAAACGGCACATTACACTTTGTTCATAACGTCCTACAGAATAGTCACCATTGACACCCTCAATATAAAACGTATATTTCAACAACAAACACCCAAATAAAAAGGTTATCCTTGAACCAACAAAAAACAATCGCTACTTTACAAGACTTGGCTGCGGCAAACAGTGCTATCGAAGTGGTTTGGTTGTATGGCTCACAAGCAAAAGGTAACGCTGCTGCTAACAGCGACTACGATCTAGCCATTGCCTGCGACCAGCATGCTATCAGCAAACAGCCATTTTATTGTGACGAACTGTCATATCAATGGTCAAAAGCAACAACAGAAAAAATTTCCATTATCGACATAAACAATGTACCCATTCCACTGGCATACAGTGCCATTACTGATGGTAAAGTGATTTATTGTCGATACCCTCTACGTTTACATTCAGAACAACATCGGATTTGGTCTTTATGGGAAGCTTTTCGAAATGAACATGAAAGAAACCGAAAGTAACTATGAACCTTATATACTGGCTCTAACAGAGCAAGTTGAACAGCATCTAGCAGGTTTAGACGAACTAAGCGATCTTGTCGCACAGAGACCACTTACTTTTAACGAACGCAGTGCGTCAGAGCGTAGCTTACAAGTGATTGTTGAAGCCGCAATCGGCTGCTCCAAACATTACCTAAAGTCACAAAATAAACCAGTGCCTTCCGAAGCCAGAGCTAGCATCGAAAGAACCTATGAGCGACTGGCGATTACACATCCTGATATTAACGACATGCGCGGCGCTATCGGTATGAGAAATGCCATCATTCACGACTATCTCAACCTTGATTGGGAAAAAATACAGCCCATTCTAAAACAAAAGAAATATCACCTAATCAACGACTACTTAAGAACCGTAACAAAAGCCCTGCCAAGATAAATCCAACCATCCGCCAGATCCCGTAGGTCAGATGAGACGAGGCACGAGGCGTAATCTGACATTACAAACCAACTATGCGTATAACATCCCGTAGGTCAGATGAGACGAGGTACGAGGCGTAATCTGACATTCTCAACCAACATTCACTGGGCGCAGTTAGAACGCAGTGACAATGTGTTTTTTCTCGTTCCCACGCTCCTGCGTGGGAACGCATAGTCACTAATGGTCAACCGCGCTGCATTTTGTTAGTATGATTTTTGTCGTTATAGTGTATTTGGAATGAATATATGAACTATCATGAATCACGCTGGAAGCAACGATTTCAAAACTTTTCTAGAAGTTTTATGCTGCTAAAAACCACCACTGAGCTGGAAAAACTATCTGTTATTGAACGTGCAGGAATGATTCAGTTTTTCGAAATATCCTTTGAGCTCGCTTGGAAAGTGCTGAAAGACTATCAAGAAGAAGAAGGCTTTTCGATAAGCAGCCCACGTGACGCAATAAAAACCGCGTTTCAATATCAGCTGATTGGAAACGGCAAAGAATGGCTAGAGGCCCTGAGCGACAGAAATTTAACAGTGCACACTTATCAAGAGGAAACCGCTCAACTCGTCGAGCTAAAAATAAAGTCGACTTATTACCCAATCTTAAAGGATTTTCATCGAAACTTTACTCAGAGACTAACCAAATGATGGAAGCCGACTTTGGGTTAACCTCAACAGAGCTTGAAGAGCTAAATAGCATCATCCAAAGCTTTCATGAGATAGAATCTGTAATGATTTTTGGGTCAAGGGCCAAAGGTACCTACAAGCCAGGTTCTGACGTAGACATCGTTATCTCTGGAAATAAACTAGACCACTCAGTGGTTGCACGGTTATCTAACCAGCTCAATGAAGAAACCACCTTCCCCTATTTCTTTGATATCTTAGATTTAAACACCATAAAATCCGAAGAAATGCTGGCACACATAGCACAATATGGACGAAAAATTGAGCTCAACAAATGAGTCAATGCGTAAACCAATCTGCAACACCACCCAACGCCGGATAACGGTCGTGCCTCCCTCATCCGGCCTACGAAAACATCACGAAACTACCAACGGCACATTACGCTCCGCCGAGAAAATAGAAGACATTTTCCATTGATATTTGTCACTGTTCCTTCCCCTTGTGTCTTTGAAGGGGAAGGCTAGGGTGGGGTTTTGCACTCGCTCTGTCCCTTATCCCTGTCCATCTCGTAGGTCAGATGAGACGAGGCACGAGGCGCTTATCTGTAAAAAATAGTGACATTCCCAACCCGCGCATCATAAAACGGCACATTACGCTCCGCTCATGATGCCCTACGAAAAACCAACATCATTTTATCCCAACCAATGTTGTCAACCGGCACATTGCACTTCGTTCATGATGCCCTACGAAACCATACGTTATTTCATCTGCATAAAACGATCAGCGGCTTTGGCTAAAAAATCCGACCGATCTTTAAACTCATGATGAAATCCAACATAGGCATCAACTCGAGCCAATAGCGGTTCGGATAAAGTAATGTTGACGCGCTTTTGTTTACCTTTTAAACCTTCGACAGGCACTTCAATGGCTAACCATTCGGTAAACACTGGGTACTTAGCACGATAATCAACAAACCCAGTATTTAATGTTGATAGCATATGTCCATCCGCTATCACCTCTTCGGCCATCAAAAGAATGACCTCTTTGGCGCGATACAATACTTCTTCTTGTTTATCGGCTGCAGAGATGCAGCCGTATCCTAATTCCTCAAATACTGGAACAATAATGCCCCATGCTGTGTTGTTGTCTTGTGGGCGCTCTATACCAACCATAAATAACATAACCACCTCGTTCGCTGTTGGTGTTGTTAAGGTACTGATTAAATTCCTGCCATTTTTTTTATGCTTTCTAATGTACCAATCGGAAGGTGTTTTTTGGGGTGAGGTACGGAAAATTTTTTTCCTGTTATGGGAGAAAACCATATTTGATGGTCTCCTTTACCATGCCTAACAAACACACATCCATTGTCTTAGAGTTGCTTAATAAGATCCTTCGAGTTCATTTTTGCATCTTTGTTTTGAACTGGTGTTACTTGGATCAATATAAAATTATACACACGCGTAAGTATAATTCTATGTTTATTTTATTTCTTAAGGCACCACAACTTCACACGCTGGATGGGCTATTTCAATCAATCCCTTTAAGGTTTGCTTGGCATTGTCGTCCCCATGCACCAAATGCACTTTCTTCGGTGGGACACGCATACGCTTGATAAAATTCAACAAATCCCGTTGCCCGGCGTGGGCGGAATAACCGCTTATCTGCTGTACCTTGGCATGAATGGCATAACGCTCTCCATCGAACATCACATAACCATTTGGCTTGTCGTGATATCGCAAAATATCCCGTCCTGGCGTCCCCGCGGCCTGATAGCCCACAAACAGCACGTCGTTACGTTGATCGCCCAATAACGCCTTCAAATAATTCACAATACGACCGCCGGCACACATACCAGAAGCCGCAATCACAATAGCAGGGCGGGTTTGGCGTTGTAGATAAGACACAGTTTGCAGATGAGTGGCGTGGTCGTCTATCGTGGTGACTTGATCAAAACTCAACGGATGCCGCCCCGCCTTCACGCGGCGTTTGGCTTCCGCATCCCAATAAGGCTCCAGAGACCGATACACCTCAGTAAAACGACTTGCTAATGGGGAATCGATAATAATATCAATGTCTTCCCAATGTAATGGAACACCAGAGCGCGTCTTGCTCACGGCTTTTTGCCTATTCTGGTGAATAATATGCTCTAACTCATAGAGCAATTCCTGGGTGCGGCCAATACTAAACGCCGGAATCAACACCGTACCCGAATCACTCAACGCATGTTCTAAACTTTGCTGCAACTTTTGACGGCGCGTTGCACGGTTTTCATGGTTTCTATCGCCATAAGTACTTTCTAAAACCAACTGATCGGCGCGATAAGGCGACTGCGGCGCAGGCAGCAAAGGCGAATAGGGCGCGCCCAAATCCCCCGAAAACACCACATCGAGATACCTTTTTCCAGCGGCTTTTAACTGAGGATTAGTGACCCGAAACGTCACATACGCCGACCCCAAAATATGCCCCGCCCGACACAAGCGCACCTGTACGCTGGAACCTTTTCCAACCAGCGGAACGCTTGTCCAGGTTTTATACTCCAACGGCACCAACTGCGATGCCAAACGCGCCAAACACGCCTCAATAATACTAGCATTGCGCGTTACACCCACCTTCAGCGCGTCTTCAATCACCAAAGGCAACAACTCGGCACTGGGCTTAGAGCAATAAATCGGCCCCGTAAACCCCGCGGCCAACAAATACGGCAAACGCCCAACATGATCGATATGCACATGGGTAATCACCAACGCCTGCACGGCCGACAGATCAAAATCGATTTCTAAACGACTAGAATCCGCCCCAGACCCAGACGTCTCCGCCCCCTGAAACAAGCCAATATCCACCAATACAGACTGACCCGAATCAACAAACAACTCATGACAAGACCCAGTCACACCCTGAACCGCACCGTGGTGCTTAATATCCAACATACAAATCCCTTTGCATTATTTTTTAAACAAGTATCAAGGGTATACCATCAACCAGACCAACATCAAACCAACTATACACACAACCACCCGTAGGTCAGATGAGACGAGGTACGAGGCGCTTATCTGTAAAAAATAGTGACATTCCCAACCAACATCACCAACCGGCACATTACACTTCGTTCATGATGCCCTACAAAAAAAACAACCAACCCGTAGGTCAGATGAGACGAGGTACGAGGCGCTTATCTGTAAAAAATAGTGACATTCCCAACCCGCATCATCAAACGGCACATTACACTTCGTTCATGATGCCCTACAAAAAAACAACCAACCCGTAGGTCAGATGAGACGAGGCACGAGGCGCTTATCTGTAAAAAATAGTGACATTCCCAACCCGCGCATCACCAACCGGCACATTACACTTCGTTCATGATGCCCTACGAAACCATCACGAAATCAACCACATGATCCACACCAACCATCCCGTAGGTCAGATGAGACGAGGCACGAGGCGTAATCTGACATTTTGAAGAAGGGTAGGGTCCGGTCTTTCGTTGTTTGTTAATCAAATAAGGTTTAGCATCAAAGGCTGAACTTTTCATTCGCTGTCAAAAAACAGGTTTTTAACATTTCATGCCGTATTCGCCGCCATTTCTGCTTACTCACACTATGATGAACCTAGTGTCTGATATTTCAGAGAAAATAGGTAAATGGACCGCAGTGAATAAAAATGAGCTGGTACCGCATCTTAGAAAAGCGAACCGTATACGTACTATTCAAGCATCCTTGGCTGTTGAACAAAATTCCTTATCCGTTGAGCAAGTCACTGCATTAGTAAACGGAAAATCTGTGTTTGGATCGCCGAAAGAAATCCAAGAAATTCATAATGCGTTTGCCGTTTATGAATCTATGGAGGAGTGGTCATCGACGAATGGCGATGATTTGCTTCAGGCGCATGGTCTTATGATGAGAGGGCTGATGAGTGACGCGGGACAATGGCGAAATGGTGGCGCTGGCATATATCGCGGTGAAAAACTGGTACATATGGCTCCGCCAGCCAACCAGATTCCGCGATTAATGATACAACTATTGGCTTGGCTAGAATCAACCGATTCCCACCCGCTCATTGCGTCAGCGGCCTTTCACTACGAATTTGAATTTATTCACCCGTTTAGCGATGGCAATGGACGAATGGGGCGTTTCTGGCAAACGCTTATTTTGACTGAATGGCACCCCTTGCTCGCCTTTTTACCTGTAGAGACTGTTATTAAAGCGCGTCAAGAAAAGTACTACCAAACATTGAGAGAAGCCGATACTCGGTGTGATTGCACTCAATTCATAGAGTTCCTTCTGACCGCGATGAGCGATTCATTAAATGAAGCAATGTCAGTGGAACAAAAAACGCGGGTAAAAACGCAGGTTAAAACGCGGGTAAAAACAACTGACCAGATTCTTGATATCCTTGAAATATCGCCGAGTCTTGCGCTTGCAGATGTCGCAATCCATATAGATCGTTCATTGAGTGCCGTTGAAAGAGCTGTAGCTAAGCTAAAAAAAGAAGGCAAACTTGAATACCAAGGATCAAAACGTAATGGTACTTGGATAGTTCTACGATAATAAATACACCAACACCGGACAACGGTCGTGCCTCTCTCATCCGGCCTACGTGACCATCGTTATCCCCAAACGGTTGTCTAACATTGACTCCCTCATAATAAACCGTATATTCCAATGGCAAAGACGAAACAAAAAAGGCTGCTCCATTGCAACAACCGAAAGAAGTGATTGAAACCGTAAAAGAACTCGCCAGTCATGACGATAGGATTGCCGCGCTCTGGCTTTATGGTTCCAGGAGCAATGGATCGGCTCACGCAGACAGTGATTATGATTTTGCTGCCTTATTTAGTGACTACATAAGCGATCCTTTAGATCGTCGTCTAAGGCCTGAATTGCTTGCATTGGATTGGGCAAAATTACTCGGTGTAAAAGAAAGCCTAATCAGCGTCATAGACATCCAAATTGCGCCGATCCCGCTTGCTATGAACGCCATTTCAGGGCAACAGCTTTGCTGCAACAACCACAGTGCTCGTTTAATCGCCGAAGGTGTTATCATGTCCAAGGCAGAAATAGACTACCACTACCATTTAACACACTATTAAGGCTCAACAATGGCTGACTCTTACTACCTATCTTCGGTACGTCAAAATGCCAAGGTATATAAAGCAGAGCTAGAAGAGCTCCGCCAAATACTACAAACTCGAAACCTAAGCACGTTTGAATACCGAGCATGCGAGCGTAGTTTGCAAATAAGCATTGAAGTAGCGATAGGCGTTGCCAAACATTGCGCAAAAATCGCCAGAGGAACGTCTCCCGTAGACGCTTACCAGTCATTTGAAGTGCTCTCCCAGCAAGGCTTTATACCATTAGAAAAACTCGTCAACTGGCGTAAAGTCATTGGGCTAAGAAACGCCTTAGTACACGACTACCTAAACATAGACCCCACTATTGTTCGATCTGTCATCACCAACCAATATTATCAAGACATCTTCGACTTTATAGACACAGGACTCATCGAACTTGAAAAAAATACTCCGTAGGTCTTGTGTCTTGTAGGTCAGATGAGACGAGGCATGGGGCGCTTATCTGTAAAAAATAGTGACATTCCCAACCAACATCCTCAACCGGCACATTGCACTGCGCTCATGGTGCCCGACGAAACCAACATATCCATATAACCAAAAAAACTTACAAACGCTTACTTTACAAACATTTTTCAAACACATTGTTTGCATAATGTTATGGCCTGAATTATCATCGTTCACCAATTGAACACCCTACCAAACTGCCTTATGTAATCCAAGGATAAGGGATGGGGTGAATAAACTTTTGTTTGAAAACATAATCAATAACACCGGAGGGAAACGCATGGACTGCACTCACACATCTTCATACTTGCCATTGCGCCTACCAATGGTAGCTTTTTATTGCTCAAACACACCCCGCAGCCCTCTCAACCCCACACCACAAAGAGAGACGGCATGCTAGACGACGAATACCGCTACAAAATCCTAAAAGAGCTGCAACAAGACCCAAACATGAGCCAACGCGCTCTAGCCAAACGTTTGGAGATCAGCCTAGGTAAAACCAACTACTGCCTAAATGCCCTTATCGAAAAAGGCATGATAAAAGCCGACAATTTTAAAAACAGCACCAACAAAATGGGCTACCTATACCTACTGACACCAAAAGGCATAGAAGAAAAAATTGCCCTCACACAACGCTTTTTACAACGAAAACTGAAAGAACACGAAGCTCTAGAAAAAGAAATAGAACAACTGCGCCAAGAAGTAAAAACATAACGTGTTACTTGTAGGTCGGCCTTTAGGCCGTCAAAAGATGTGCCACGGCAAATCACTGCATTATGTAGATCGCGCCTGTAGGTCAGATGAGACGAGGTACGAGGCGTAATCTGACGATGTAAATTATTTGGGAATTAACCACAAGATTTCAAAGAATATGGAAACAATTAAATGAAGTTTTTAGTCACCGGAGCCGCTGGCTTCATTGGTATGAATGTGTGCAAACGCTTGTTAGAAGCAGACCATGACGTGGTCGGCCTTGATAGCTTGAACGCATACTATCTACCTGCACTGAAACAACACCGCCTCGCGCAATTGTTGCCTTATGAAAACTTTCGTTTTGTAAAAATGGATCTTGCTGATCGTGAAGGCATGGCTAAACTTTTTGCAGAAGAGCAATTTCAGCGAGTAATTCACCTCGCAGCGCAAGCGGGCGTGCGTTATTCTTTAGAAGCCCCTTTTGAATACGTAGACAGCAACCTAGTTGGCATGATGACCATCCTAGAAGGTTGTCGTCAAACCAAAGTAGAGCATCTTGTCTATGCCTCTTCTAGCTCTGTTTATGGTATGAACGCCAAAATCCCATTCAGTGAATCCGATACGGTCGATCATCCCGTCTCACTGTATGCCGCGACCAAAAAAGCCAACGAGTTGATGGCGCATTCTTATTCGCACCTATATGGTATTCCAACGACAGGGTTACGTTTCTTCACTGTATATGGTCCTGGTGGTCGTCCTGACATGGCGCCTTGGCTGTTCACAGAAGCCATTTTGAATGATAAGCCGATAAAGGTATTTAATCACGGCAAAATGATGCGTGACTTTACTTACATCGACGACATTGTGGAAGGCGTGATACGCATTCAAGATGTACTGCCACAAGCGCAACAGAGCCAAGGAACGACAGCACCTTACGCGATTTACAATATTGGCAATAATCAACCCATTCAACTGTCGGAATTTATCGAAGCGATTGAAACCGCCTGTGGTAAAACAGCCGAGAAAATCTACATGGACATGCAACCGGGTGATGTACCAAAAACTTATGCAGACACGGCTCAACTAGAGGCTGCAGTAGGATACAAACCCGCCACAACGATACAAGAAGGCATGGTCAAATTTGTTGAGTGGTACAAAGCTTTTCAGAAAGAGTTATAAGACTGTAGATCGACAAAGATATTTTGTAGGTTGCGCCTCGTAGGTCAGATGAGACGAGGCACGAGGCGTTATCTGACGCATGATGCGTGCTCTGACAATAAACGACGTCACTATAAACACGTCGTCATCTGGCAAATGACTTTATATATTATGGAAAACACAATGAAAAAATACAAAATCGCCATTGCCGGAACCGGCTACGTTGGCCTATCAAACGCCATGTTGCTAGCACAGCACAATGATGTCATGGCGGTGGACATTGTTCCTGAAAAAGTCGCCATGCTGAACAACAAACAGTCACCGATAGTCGACACGGAAATAGAAGATTTTTTAGCCAATAAAACACTGAACTTTACCGCCACGTTAGACAAACAAGCCGCCTATAAAGACGCGGAATTTGTGATTATTGCCACGCCAACGGATTACGACCCTAATACCAACTACTTCAATACCAAGTCGGTCGAAAGTGTCATCCAAGACGTATTGGCGATTAACCCCAATGCGGCCATGGTGATTAAATCGACCGTGCCAGTGGGCTACACGAAAAGCGTGAATGAAAAATTTAACACCTCGAATATTTTCTTTTCACCTGAATTTCTACGAGAAGGCAAAGCCCTACATGATAACTTGTATCCGTCTCGAATCATCGTCGGGGAACGCAGTGAGCGCGCTGAGGTCTTTGCAAACTTACTAAAACAGGGCGCTCTAAAAGACGAGATTGATATCCTCTTTACCGACAGCACAGAAGCTGAAGCCGTTAAACTGTTTTCCAATACCTATTTGGCCCTTCGTGTTGCCTATTTCAATGAGCTAGACACTTATTGTGAATCTCATGGCTTAGACACCAAGCAAATCATTGACGGCGTGTCATTAGACCCGCGCATTGGCAACCACTATAACAACCCAAGCTTTGGTTACGGCGGCTATTGTTTGCCAAAAGACACCAAACAGTTGTTAGCGAATTACCAAGACGTGCCCAACAACCTAATACGTGCGATTGTGGATTCGAATTCCACCCGTAAAGACTTTATTGCCGACTCTGTTCTTAAGCGCAACCCGAAAGTGGTGGGTATTTATCGATTGGTGATGAAAACCGGCAGCGACAACTTTAGGGCCTCGGCCATTCAGGGCATCATGAAACGCATCAAGGCCAAAGGCATTGAAGTGGTGATCTACGAGCCAGTGTTAGAGGAAAAGGAATTCTTCCGCTCGAAAGTCATAAAAAATCTAGAAGAATTTAAAAAAATAGCGGATGTGATTATCGCCAACCGACAAGACAAGGTTTTGAACGATGTGGCGGATAAAGTGTATACGCGTGATTTGTTTGGAAGTGATTAATTCTTATTCGACTCAATTTTAAAATGAAAGGATCTGTTTTGAAAATTATTCCCGTTATTTTATCTGGTGGTGTAGGTAGTCGTCTTTGGCCGTTATCGCGTGAGCATTTTCCTAAGCAATGCCTACCTTTAACGGATACCGAATACAGTCTTTTACAGCAGACGATGTTGAGAACGGTAGCTTTGGATGTGGCGTCGCCTATTGTGGTGTGCAATGAGGATCATCGTTTTTTGATTGCTCAGCAGTTGCAGGCTTTGAAGGTGAAAGACGCGAGCATTGTGTTAGAGCCTAAAGGTCGTAAT
>Ga0070753_1002067_pt1 | contig 10840 bp, 6 predicted proteins | sample VirMetDEL_Aug_31_FD_77441 | JGI IMG/M metagenome (GOLD analysis project Ga0070753, IMG submission 77441) | Aqueous microbial communities from the Delaware River and Bay under freshwater to marine salinity gradient to study organic matter... | ecosystem: Environmental > Aquatic > Marine > Coastal ... | reverse complement strand
TCTTCACTGTATGCAACCATGAATGCCTCTACTAAAGTTTCATATAGTGGTCTAAACTCCTCACGCTTTATCCAAGCTAGTCCAGACTTTGTACGGGCTTTACAATCTATACGATATGCCACATCCATTTGTTTCTCTGTATATAATAACATTAGACTTGGTCCAGTACCATAGCTTGTAGCTCTTTACTACGTCTTCCAACTTGTTTAAACCATCTGCTGTCTTCCATTTGTCTAGCCATCTCTTCCCAGTCATGGTTTTGACAGGCTTCTATCATCTTGCGAAACATTGAAAGTCTTGACCCACCTAGATTAAAACACATATTCACTACGACTCTTTGAATAGGCTCCGGTAAGTTTTGAAACACATGGTCGCCACCAATAACATGAATAGCTTCGTGGTAATGTTTGTCAAAGTCTTCATCAAAGTACATGTCAACAACTTCTTGTTTAACAGGTGTACCAACTTTCCAAGTATACTCAGGGTCACTAGACTGACAGAGATGTCCAACACCAAGAGTTTTATAGCCTAGATTATCTTCATAGATTGCTAAGACTTCACCTTCGTGTCTCTTGATTTCAGCTTTACAGAGTTCCCTGTTCATTATTTAAAACCTAATCCTTCCATTTGTTCTGCATAAGTTAAACCGGTTAGCGGGTCTGTTCTCTCTGATGGATTTTCGGTTGCATCTGTAACTGGAAACTGTGGGGATACCATTTGACCAGTTACATAATTTACTCTACCGCCTGTTGCTAAATTATATCTTGAAGCTTTTTGACTTTCTCTTTCTTTTGGCTTATCTTCTAAAGGCTCGTCAGCAATTCTATTATATATATTAATTAATTCTTTAAATGGTGTTGGCTTTGCAGCTTGAATTATAGCTCCCTCAATATCACCTTCTTCAAAGTTTTTTATTATTTTAGGTGGTGCCTTTAACAGTGCATCTGCTTGAGCCAATACCGGAGTTAAATTTAATACAGGGCTTTGTTGTGATGGTCCTGCAAAAAATCGTGAAAACTTTTCAATTCTCCAATCAACACTTCCAGATAACATTGCTGCTTCTTGCCACCATCTAGGGCTAAAGTTTTTAGGCTCATGCTCTTCGTAGTATTTCTGTGCCGGACTTGCCATAATCTGAAGTTCTCTTACTCCACCAAAGATAGTTACAGCTCCTAACATTTTCATAGCAAGTTTCATATCACCATCTTCAACTCTATTTATAAGAGAATTAAACTGTGCTGATTTGTACTGTGCCCAAGATAAAAATAATCCCAATGACCTTACGTATGGATTTTGACTTTGTGCGAACAACATCCTATTACCAACGGTAGGTACACCCAAGTCTCTATCTTTAACTTTGTTACCTGCTTTTAATAATATGCCTAATCCTAATTCACTTTTCAAAGCATCATCAACTTTATTAAATTTTGACAAGGCTTGAAGCTCTGCTTTGTCTAAACCCATTTGTTTTATTTTATTATTAACAGTACGGGAAATAGTTTTTGCATTACCATATTTTTTAGCTAAATCAAATGCATCAATAATACCAACATTAAAAGCAAACCTAGCACCCTTATCAGTTAAAGGAGCCATACCATTGTATTTAAAAAATGTCCTTGTTGCTTCAGCTAATCCAACTTGTAATTTAGTATATGGATTAACAGCAGCAGAGTATAAGCTTTCAATATCTTTTTCTAAAGTTGTACTTCTGTTTCTTGCAATGCCTAATTGATAAGCATAGTTTGTATCTTTATTAAGACCCGCAAATACACCTTTAGCTACTGCACCTAAACTACTATTTTGAAATGGTTGAATAAAGTCACCAAGCTGTGCTATAGCAGCACGTGGTAGCATAGTAGTATTACTCATAAATGTTAATAAAGCCATGCCTGTTTTGTGAGCATCGTGCATTCCTGTACTTATTCCATAAGTTTTGAAATATGCATTAACAGAATTAACTAATAATTTTTGTTTATCATTGTACTGGCTTTGAGTTAGTTGTCCATCATTAAGTTTTTTTCTAAGTTCACTTTTTAATTTCATGACAAGCTCACCTCGTTGTCCAAATTTTCTAGCAAACTCTACACCACGAGTACCTTGTTTAATCCATGTACCTAATACTTCATGTAAATTATCTTCTAAGTAAGGTTCTAGAATTTTTCTAGCTTCATTAGATTGAAAATATCTTTTCTTTTCAAAGTTTTTAAGTAGCGGTATTCCAGTAAACTTCTCATCATCTCCAAATAAATTCTTAGCACCTCTACCCGTCATGTTATCAAAGATATCATCAACTCTTTTCTTCAAAGATGCTTTCATTGCATCATCGCCTTGTGAGATTTTAATTCTTTCTAATGCTTTACTGCTTTCAACTTTAACAGCTTTTCTTATCGCTGCTTTAAAACCAGTTGGGTCTGATATAATTTGAGAATTATAAAATTGTGGAAGTCCATAGTTCAAAAGTTTCTCATATTCAATACCAGCACTTCTTACATAATCAACACCGTATTCTCTTTTAAATATATCTATGTTTTTAATGAGAGTTCTTACGTTGGTCATTTCATTATTATTTAATTTTAAAGTCTTAATAATGTTTTGTTCTGTATCAAGTCCATTAATAATTTTAAATGCTGCTGTCTGCTCTACTTTAGATGCATTCTGTAAAACTTCTTCTGCTCTTTTATAGAAATATGTTGACATAGAATCAGCTGCTTGTTCTGCTCCTATTATATTTCTAGCCTTTCCGTCTTGAACATGAAACAAAGAACGACCAAGCGTTTCTAATTCATCACCGTGTGCTACCAATCTTGTAGACAATCCTCCAGCCGTACTTGTTTTCAAAAAATTATGTAGAGCTATAAGTTGTGCGTTTTTCAGATAAGATTCACCTGATTGTTTTAAACTCTCTGTTATGTATGGATTTTTTTGAATAGCTCTTTGAGCCATACCCAGACCAGCACCTGCCATCATAAATGAAATAGGTAGAGTATCTTCATCCTCATCTCCTACAAAAGTACCTATGGTAAAACCAATTCCTCCACCAAGTAAAGGTCTTGTAAAATTTTGTAAGATGCCGGTCATTATGTTTTCTGTTAGTTCGTATTCTTGAGAACGAGCTAATTTAGTAAATGTATCATCTAAGATTTTAACTTGTCCTCTAGATGTTTCCATTAATAGTTGAGGCAATGTCTCAGCTTTAAAATATTTAGCATCCTCAAATTTCTTTTTCAATGCTGCAAACTTTTGAGGTGATATACCAGCTAATTTATACTGGTCAGCTTTACTTATTTTTGTACCCTTTTCTATAAAATCTAATTGAGTTGTAACTCTGTAACCGTCTTTATCTACTACCTTTTTTAAAAGTTTTTCAGCTTGTTGAAAATTATAAATATCTTGATTGGCTCTTTTTAAACCGGAAGCAAGATGAACGGAGCTACCCATTTGTTTGATAAGAGCATCATTCTCTGCACCAACTTTATAACTTACTTCTTCTAATTGTGCAGCTTCTTTGGTTGTAAGTCTAACAACTTCTTCATCTTTAATTGAACTTTTAACAACCACATCAGTCGGACTGTCATTAATTTTACCTAAGTTTATATCCTTATCTTTAGGTGCATATAGTTTATTTGATATTAATGTACCAGCAAAAGATGAAGCACCTCCTAATCCTGCTGCAAAAAGAACATTGCTTGGGCTAACTTCTCCATTAGTAGCATAATCATAAAGTGCCATATCTGTTGAAGCAATACCAGCACCGATACCTGTTGCACCTAATTTACCAACTTTAGCAATTTTTGCCCACGGTATAAAAAATGTTACTGGGTCTGCAAATGCAACTACAGCACGACCAGCCATTACAGCTACGTCTTCTTTAACATTTCTAAAATCTTTACCGTATTTAGATTCCAATTCTTTATAGATTTTATCGGTTCGTTCTTTCTCTACAGTCCTAACATTATCACTAAAACTTTTATCATTAGTTAATGTCAATGTTCCTGCTTTTGCAAGATTATAAAAATTTCTTAGTGTAGTTTTTTCTAAACGAGCACCTAGTTCTGTTTTTTCTGAGGTTGATATTTCTTCTGCAAAGCTTTCGTTTATAAAAGGCGTATCAATATTTTTAGAATATAAGTTAAGATAATAAGATGAGCCTTTGCCAGTAGGTTTTTTTTCTGGAAGAATAGGTTTGGATATGGGCTGTACTGGAGTTTTTTCTGCTATCGTTTCGATATCAACATCTTCTTCGATAGTTGTTTCTGGGATATCTTTATCATCAACTTCTACGAGTTCTTCTTTTTCTTGAGGAATAAAAGTTTGCTGCATCGCTTGAAGCTTTTCTTCTTCCTGTCTTCGTCTCTTTTCTTCTTCTGTTTCTACTTCAGGAGTGTCCAATAGATTTGAATATTTATTAATGTATTTATTCACAGATTTCCTTTTATATTACTTTAGTAATTCTAAAAACTCTTTTACATAACGAGGCTTATCTTTTTTATCTAAATCAGTCGCTTTTATATTTTTAATTTCTTTTAACCATTTATTAAATTCTGTAGATGAAAACATTGGAGTTTCTCCAGCTAAGTATTTTTCAGCTCTTGCTATAACTCTGTTTCTAACAGATTCCTCATCTGCACCAATTAGTTTTAATGGTTCAACCATTTCCATAGATTCAACTTGACCTGTTTTTAATCTTTCTTTAACTTGTGAAATGTACTTTGAAGAAGCATCAGATGGAACAGGCTTTTCTAATAAACTACCAGAACTTACTGGTACTTGTTTAACTGTAAAATAATTTAAAAGAGTATCAAATTCTTCACTTGTTAAATCATTACCTTGTCTTAACATTGTACGTAACATATCATCAATTTCATCAGGAGATTTTCCGTTTGATACGATTCCAAATTTGTCTACCATTTCCTGTTGTGATAAAGATATTGGTTGCTCACCTTCTTGGTAGAATGGGTTTAGCCCTTGCTCTATTCTATTTTCAGCATGTTGTTTAGCTGTTTCTTGAATATCTTGTGGAATAGGTTCTTTACCTACTTCTAAATTTTTTAAAGTTTCTATTTGTTCATTACTTAATGTTGGAACTATAGCCGGTATTAAAGTTTCTTTACCGTCAATCTCTACTCCGATTGAAACTTCGGTCATTGTTTGACCGGTTACATTATTTTTAATGGGACCTAAAAATCCCTGTGAAGATTTTTCTGTTCCGTCTACTCTTGTCATATCGTCTGTATTACCAGCACCTTTACGTTTTCTTTCTAGTGTACTTTCATAAGCTGAAATTACAGCTTTAGTACTCTTTAAATCATTTGAAGGAATCTTTTTTAATAATTCAGAAAAAGTATTTTCAATTTCTTCATCCGATTCATTAACAATATCAGCATCTTTAGAGATGTCTGTAGCCATTTTAATTACTTGAGATGAAGTAAGGTTTAATGTTGGACTTACTTCAGATGTAGCAGATGGTGCTTGTCCTTTTACAAACTCTTCAACATCTGGAGATATTTCAAAAGGCTTATCTTTTTCTAAATCTTTTGGTCTACTGTTTGCAGCAATTACAAAATCTTGTTCAGTTAATCTATTGTAATTAAATTCAAACTTTGCATCTCCAAAGATATTAATAAATTTTTCAACCAAGCCTTCTTTTGTAGCTTCTTTAATTGTGAATTTATCTTTACTTGCTATGAAATCTAAAGCTTGTTGAATTGCTTCTGGATTAGTTATACCTAGGTTATTAACTTTAGCATTTTCAATTATAATAGATGCTACTCTGTTAATATCATTTACTAATTGTTGGTCTTGAGCTATAGTTTCACCAGCTTTTATTTCTTTTGGAAGAGCTTCTACAATTTCTGCATAGGTAAAAGTTAATGGTTTGTCTGGGTCTTCTGGGTTAATAAAAGTTGACTCGATTCGTGCTAATTTTTTTCTTTCTTTAGGTTCAGCATTTAAGTAATTCTCGTTAAAAGTTTTAACTTCTTTAACTGTATTAATAAATTTAGGTTCAGTTTTATCTAAAGCTTTTAATTCTTTTTCTGAAAGAACTAAATCATAACTTACTCCGTCTTTTAAACTGTTTAGTTTAACCATGCTCTGAGCCGACCTATTTAAAAAATTAACTAAGTCTGTTTTATCTCGTACATCAACTCCTTCAGAAAATCTAATTAATCCTGTGTCTACAACTTGGTCATCAAGTTCAGAATCTTTTCTAAACCCAAGTGTTTCAAATAGTTTACCACCAACATTAGCATTCTTTTTAATTAAATCGGCTGAGTTTTTTACTACCCTATTAACTGGTTCAAGATATCTAACCGTATCTTCTGTAGTATCTTTATAAGTTTTGAAATCTGCATAAGCGTTCATTTCATTTTCATACGCTGCTAAATCATCTTTAATTTGTTCTTGTACAATAGCATTTAATTCTTCAGAATTATTTTGTTTAACTGTAATACCATAGTTATTTACAAGTTTTTTTCGTTCTCTAGCAGCATAAGCATCTTTCCATTGTTCTTGTGAGTAACCACCAGCGTTTAACATACTATTATGGTCAGCCCAAAATTTAACACCAGCTTTTAATTGTTCTGTTTTCTGTGTAATAATAGGTTGATAACCTCTATTAAGTTCATCAATTCTTTTAGCAGCTTGTTGACGTAATAGATAATTGGCTCCGGTTAAACCAAGCATAACACCAGCCATGATTTTACCTTTACGTTCTTTTTTCTTGGTGGTTTTCTTTGCTTGTGCTAATAAAGATTCGCCTAGTTGCTCAATAGCCATTTGTTATACCTCTTCCTCTTGTGTAGGTTTACTTAATAAACTTTTTGGTACTTCCACAGTGTTTAAACGTTGTACAACTTTTTCTGGAAGTATCTTATCTAAATTGGGTTTTAAATTTTTTGGAACAACTTTATCTTTTAAGTTAGATATAATGTTATCTAATGCTTGTACTTGTTCCTCACCATCAGATGGTTCGTCTCCTTCTCCTCTATATATTTGATACTCTAATATACCTGCTTTTTCTACAAGTGCCATAATCATATACATAGTAGGTTCTACTAATAATGTCATTAAGTCAGGGTTCCATAGTCCGTTCTCAAATCCAGCATATAAAATTATTTGTGCTACATCTGAAATTGGATTACCACGTGCTATCATGTCAACAATAGCAGCATAGGTTTCTGGCTCACTTAAATCAACAAACAATCCTTCAATAGCAGGTTGTAGTTCTACAAACTCTGGTGGCTGCTCCCATGGATATTTACTATCAGGAGATTCTGTAAGAGATTGACCGGGTATTGGTCTTTGCATTCTACCTAAAAAAGATAATCCTTTTTGACTATAATCTTTATATTTTTTTTCAGCCATTTTTAAAAGCTCCTTTGCGGTTCAGTAGACATTAATGATTGATTCATATACATTTCCCATGGGTCATCAAACATTTGATTTTGTACTTGAACCGTACTGCCCGGATTATTCCAATAATAACCTTGATTACTTAACATATTAGAAGTAGGCATCATGATTTCTTCCATAGGAACTTCTCCAGTATTTTGTACAAACCTTCCCCATGGCTTTGCTCTTCCATCTGATTCGATAATTATAGGTTGTTGCTGCTCCAATGTTGCTGCTTGACTAGCCAATGATTCAGGAAATCCTTTTGCTAAAGATGTTCCCTTTTCAATTAATTTAGCACCTGTTCTTGTAAACGAACCTTCTCCTGCTCTTGCAACTATCTGCTCTTGCAATCCTTTTACAGTTTTTTGTGGTGCTATAGTAACACTATCTTTACCTGTATATTCAAATAAATCTTCAGCAAATAATTCATCTAGTTCTGTTGTCTGTTGTACTGCTGCATCAGCAATAGATTTTTCCATGTTCAATGGGTCACCCTCTACAGAACCTTTAACCCATTCACCAAATGCATCCATTTTTTCTCCAGCCCAATTTTTTGCTGCTTTAAATTTATCTCCAACCCAATTCATGCTATCGCTAATAGTAGTTGTAATTTTTGAATAAGCAGTCTGTGCTTTTGTAGCTCCCCAATGAACTCCTTTAAAAACATATCCAGCAGCTTTAGCAAAAAGATTAGAGCTTTGTGTTAGTCCGGTTGCAAAGTTTCCAAAGCCTGTACTTGCAAGACTTCCTAATCCAGAAAATATAGAACCAACTGCCCACGGCATTATAAAGCCTAATGCTAACTGTCCTAATATTCCAAATTTCTGAAAAGGTTTTGCAATTTTACCAAGAACTTTACCAATACCATTGGCTACTTTCTTAATTCCTTTACCAATACCTTTAACTATTTTTTTAAAACCTTTTGTTATCTTATTAAAAATTCCCATTTATGTATTCCTATTATTAACCTGTACCAAACATTGTTTTAAGTATAGTTGCAACATTTGATAAATTATTGTCCCAATCTTTTGCACTTTCTCCTTCATTGGCAAGAGCTTGTGCATAAAGTTCTGCTTTTCTATTCTCAGCATTTTCATACTTTTGAAAATTAAAACTTGCTTGGTCTCTTAATTCCTGCCATAAAAATGATTGTGCTTGTGCAGACATGTTAAAAGCATTCTGAGCATTCTGCATTGCAACCTGATTAGCAGCAGCAGTGTTTACTAAGTTTGCATCTCTTCTCCACTTTAAGTTAGACTGTTCAATCGCTTGAGCATTTGCTACATTAAATTTTTCTCTATCAAAATCAACTTGAGCATTAAAGGTGTTGATTTGATTTATCATAGCAGCATTAGATTTTTCTAAGTCTGCTTCTACTTGAAACTCTAAAGCCTGTCTAGCATTTATCTGTTGTGCATTAAACTGAGACATAGCATTAGATTGAGCTGCATTTTGTTGTGCAATCTGAGTAGCAAGACTTGTCATAAATTGCTGTGTTTGATTTTCACTAGCAGCATTAAATTGTCTTGCAGCATTTTGAGCAGATTGATTAGATAATAATCTTTGCTGTTCTTGTTGAGCTTTTAAAACATTAGCTTGTTGTTCAAGATTAAGATTTGTTAAATCCATTTGCAAGAAAGAATTAGCATTATTTATTTGAGCTTTCTGATAAAAATCTGCTTCAGCTATATTAGCTTGTGACATAAGTATAGCATTTTGTACAATAGCTTGTTGTCCAAACTCTGCTTCAGTTAAACTAACAGTCTGTAAAAACTTACTGTTTGATAAAGCTACTTGTTGGTCAGAACTAAACTGAGCCATGTTTAATTGGAAAACTTTACCAGCGTTATCAAGTGCTGTCTGCTGTCTAAACTGAGCATTAGTTAATTCTGCTTGTGCTTCGATAGCTTTTTGTTGTCCAACACTTTGTTGAATAGCTTGAGCATTAGCTTGTGCTAGTGGTATAGCTGATTGAATAATAGCATTGAATAAAGCATCTCTGCCTACGGTAGAAGCACTTAAACCTCTACGTGCTAACATAGCTTCTACTGATGCAACAGCAGGACCAGCCCATGTAGGTATCTCACCTTCTTCAATACCTTTTAATAAACTATCTAACTGATTAGATACTAATGCTTCTTCGGGAAGCCCCTCAATAATTCCACGTTGTTCTTCTGTAAAATCTGTAAGTCTAGCTTCTAAAGATTCTGGGTCGTTACCAAGTTCTGTAATATCTGCTTCACTAAGTCCAGCGTTACGTAATTGTTTCTTTGCTCTAGTTACACGTGCTAGTGTTGTCCCTGCAACCTGTGCTGCTTCAGCTTTAGCTTCTGGGCTTAATACACCTATAACTCTTTCTGTTAGAGCACCGGGAACTATTTCAACTTTTGCAGCTTCAATTGGCTCAACTCTTTCAACTTGTGCAGCTTTTGCAAGTGCTTCGTCTTTTATTTTACCGGTTGCAACATCTACATCGACTTGTTGTTGTACTTGTGCTGCTTCTATTTGAGCAGTTGTCAATGGTTTAGGAGCCTCAACTCTTTCAACACCTGCAACTGTTACAGCTTCTGGTGCTGTAGGCATTTTAGCAGTTACAGCTTCTATTGGAGTTACTGGAGCCATTTCACGTGCAACTCCTAATTCTCCTACTTCTACTTCTTTTGGAGCTTGAATTTGCGGTACACCTGTCATGTCTCCTGCTATTAATCTTTCCGCTCTAGCTTTAGCATCTTCCATTTCAGCTGTAGTTTTTGTTGTACCAGTACCTGTTGTTGTATCTGTTTTTAAAACCCATTGTCTAGTTGTAGGGTCCATTTGAAATCTACCAGTCTGTAAAGCCTCTTGTGCAGAACCATAACCATACTGTGTCCACCAACCATCTCTATCAGTTTCTATATCGTCACGAGTTGTAGCACTTGCTCCAGCTTGTTGAGCAGCTAGTGCAGCTTGTCTTTGTGCAGCTGCTATTTCTTGTTGAGTTGGTAAATCTTGTAAACCTTCTAAATTTACTTGAGTCTGTTGAGTAGGTATTTGTGCAGGTGGTAAATTCGTAGGAACAAACTGAGCTTGTGCAGCTGGAATGTTTTGCTGTTGATTAAGCTCTAACTCTGTAGGGTTAGGAGTTGCTTTAGCTATACGTGGGTCCATAACCTCATCGCCTTTAGCAAAGCCAACACGACCACCCATACGGTAATCCTGTCTCTCAGCCTTCATACGAGTTCTATTAGTCTTTCTTTTTTTGTGTTTTGCCATTCTTTTCTTTCCTACGTTTAAGTGTACCAAGTACAATCGTTATGGCTGGACCACCACAACTTTTAGATTTTCTAGGCTTTAGACCGTGTTTAATTCCACGTAACAAACGTAACATGCTTTCAGCGTTATCAGCTGATTTAGCTTCAGCTTTCTTTACCCAGCGTTCACCACGCTTTACAAAGACTGTTTTACC
>Ga0070753_1002050_pt1 | contig 10886 bp, 8 predicted proteins | sample VirMetDEL_Aug_31_FD_77441 | JGI IMG/M metagenome (GOLD analysis project Ga0070753, IMG submission 77441) | Aqueous microbial communities from the Delaware River and Bay under freshwater to marine salinity gradient to study organic matter... | ecosystem: Environmental > Aquatic > Marine > Coastal ... | reverse complement strand
TGAACGACAGTTTGACGACCCAACCGGATCCTTCTTCTTTCCAGCTGGCCCAGCGAACATTGATTGCGCTCAACGAGTGCAGCCTGTGCGTGATTGCTGCACCGAAAGTCATTCCCTGAGTGAAGGGGTCCGCATCATTGGCCGTGATTACGGGAACCGAGAGCGCCGTTTCGACAACGAACTCGCGCTCGGCGAGAACCGGGCCTTCGAACCTCTGGATGTACTCGATGTCTGCACCGGTGATCGCTGCAACGTCAGCAGCGCTCATGCCCGCACGAATGTGCGATTGAATTTCCCGAGGTGAAATCTTTCGTCCTGAACCAGGTTCGGGACTCGATTGGCGAATGCGGGAGTGGAGAACTTCGTCAATGGGAATACGAAAGCGAGTGCCGTCGTCGGAAACTACGAGAAGTGCCCCGTTTTCCACACCGATTACCCGCAGGTCTTGCATACCTATTGCCCTTCAGCGTTCTCGATTATGGCTAAGGATGCCACGGAGAAGGCCCATTAACCGGGAATAACCCGGGCGTGCCGCAAGTTGCGTATCGGAGCACGACAGAGTGCTTTCCGACACGGTTTGCTATTCGGGATTCGATGATGCAAACTGTGCGCGCCGATTCCGTTAGATATCGGCAATGACAGAAGTGGATAGGCATGGCAACCGATTACGACGCACCGCGAAAGACCGACGACGACACCGACTCGATCGAGGCCCTCAAGGAACGCGTCCCGGACAAAATGTCGGGTTCGGTCGACTCAGACGATGCCGACAACCCGGGTAGTTTCGAGCTCGAAGGCGGAGATCTTTCCGACCTCGACCTCGACGTCGTCGTACTGCCTCCGCAGGCCGACGAGTTCACGTGTATTGAGTGTTTCCTGGTGAAGCACCGTTCACAAATGGATCACCAGGAGAAGCTCGGGGCTGTATGCCTCGAGTGCGCAAGCTAAAAATCCCCGTATTTCCGGGGGAGGTTACTTCCGAGCCTCATCGACATTAGTGGCCAGAGCAGCGAGAAGCTGCTCTGGCCGCCGTGTTGATACGAGCCAATACGGCGTCGGGTCTTCGACGTCAGTGACGGCAATTGTTACTACAGGTGAGATCCAGCCTCTGATGAGCAGCCACGCGCGGGCATCCAGTTTCTGGCCGCGCTGCAACTGAGCCTCCGTCCCCGTGAATGCACGCACCTCACCGATCGCACTCAACGGCAATCGCGCGCGACCGGCAACAAAGTGCGATTCGGTCACGGAGATCGACGGCGTTCCCAGAATCAGTACCGCGCAAATTCCGGCGTAAAAGACGATGGCTACGACAATGCCAACTGTGAAGTTGATGGGAACAAACACGAGCAGGCTCGCAGGCATGACCAAAGCAGTGGCGATGAACAGCCACGGCGCAGGCCACAGTTTTTCGCTATAGGTCGTCATGTCTCTATTCGACCAGACTTTTCGGCTTGCCGCTGCCGTGCATTAGCCTCGACAGGTGACTGACAGTGTAGAAGTGCTTATTTCTTCAACCTCTATTCCGCAATACGCCCACCCGGGCGACGCGGGTGCGGACGTCGTGGCGGCGGAAGCCGTTGAACTGGCGCCCGGAGAGAGGGCGACGGTGAAAACCGGGCTTTCGATTGCGCTTCCTGACGGCTACGCCGCGTTCGTTGTCCCGAGAAGTGGGCTGGCGTCTACACACGGAATCACTGTTGTGAACAGTCCGGGCACCGTGGACGCTGGCTATCGGGGTGAGATTCAGGTCACCTTGCTCAATACAGACACCTCGGTGGCGTATTCTGTGGCGGTCGGTGATCGTATTGCACAGCTCATCGTCATGCCCGTTGTCAGGGCTCGATTCGTTCAGGTTGAGTCGCTGCCAGGGAGCCATCGAGGCTCGTCAGGTTTCGGTTCTACCGGATACAGTGCAACCCAGTCAGGAGATAACGCGTGAGTGATACGTCGTTTGGCGATGCCTCAGCGGCAGACGCCAAGTCAGCCCCAGCCAATAGGGCCGAAATTGGCCCACTCGACGAGAGCGAGGCGAACGCAGTTCGCCCCTATGTTGATCTTGGCGGGGTGAAGATCGTTCCTCGAGCTGACCTCCAGTTGCGCCTCGAAGTTGAGGAGGGAACGAAGCGAGTTGTGGCGGTCGGGCTCGATTACGCCGGTTCCACTCTTCAAGTGCAGCCTTTTGCTGCTCCGCGAACGAGTGGTCTCTGGCACGAGATCAGAACGCAAATCGTCGACCAGATTCACAAGCAAGGTGGAACGACGAAGGTCGTTGACGGCCCATTCGGTCCTGAAGTTCTCGCTCAGATCCCGGTAACCGCTCCCGGTCAAGCCGGCACCACACGAGTCGCCCGTTTTGTAGGCGTTGACGGCCCTCGCTGGTTCTTGCGTGGTGTTATCGCTGGTGAAGGCGCAGTAAACCCTGAAGCGGCTGCCAAAGTAGAAGAATTGTTCCGCAGCATTGTTGTGGTGCGTGGCACGACACCTATGCCGCCTCGCGACCTTATTCCTCTCCACATTCCTTCGTCGGCAACTCCCGGTGTTACTTCGGCTCCGGCCTCGGGCGCGTAGCGATGGCGGAACGTGATGCTTCGGCGCAGCCGGAGGATTCCTTGTCTGATCGTTCGGTGGAAGTAGATAAGCCAGAAGAGGTGTCGATTTCTGACGCACTCTCCAGTGCGGCCAAGAGAGCCGGCATTGGCCAAGTCACTCCCGGCGAAGCGCCCACAGCTGGGGCGCTGCTCGCGGCTATCGGGGGAGTGCGGGGAATCGTCGAATCGATTCTGCCCGGGCTTGTTTTCCTCGTGGTGTACACAATCACTCAGGATCTCTTGCCGTCTGTCCTCATTCCGGTTGGAGTCGGCGTTGCGTTTGTCGTAGCGCGCATCATTTCTCGCACCACGGCGAACTCGGCAATTATCGGTCTCATCGGAATCGGCTTCTCGGCAATTCTCGCGATTGTTTCTGGCCGTGCTGTCGAGAATTTTCTTCTCGGCTTTTACATCAACGGTGCGTGGATCGTCGCTCTCGTAGTGAGCTTGCTCGCTCGCTGGCCACTCATCGGAATCATCGTTGGATTGCTCCGTGGTGAAGGTTCGCAGTGGCGTCAGGACAAGGGAAAATTCAGAGTTGCAGTCATCACGACGGTGTTGTGGATCGGTCTGTTCTCTCTCCGGCTCGCGGTGCAAGTGCCTTTGTACCTCGCAGACGACGCACAGTGGCTCGCTGGAACCAAGCTCATTATGGGACTTCCCCTGTATGCGGCGCTTCTATGGATCACGTGGCTGTTGGTCTCTGCGGTTTACAAACCTCAGGCTCGCAAGGACACTCCGCTTGAGAAAGTATCTTGACGTCAAGATATATACTTGAACCACGCAGGTATTCGCCTCTGGTGTTTTCAGCCCTGCGTCTTAGGCTTACCTTGCTGGCAACAGTTACGGCTGGCCACAAGGATTGAGCAAGTTCAGCAAGGGAGTCGGCGCTATGTCTGCAGTAAACAGTTTCGGGTCGAAAGACACTCTGTCGGTTGGTTCAACCGATTACGAAGTCTTCAAGATCGATCAGGTACCAGGGCATGAGAAGCTGCCGTTCAGCCTCAAGGTTCTCCTCGAGAACCTCTTGCGCACTGAAGATGGCAAAAACGTCACGAAGGAACAGATCGAGGCACTTGGTTCGTGGGATGCCACGGCTGAGCCTGACACCGAAATCCAGTTCAGCCCTGCTCGCGTCGTAATGCAGGACTTCACGGGAGTTCCGTGCATCGTCGACCTCGCCACAATGCGCGAGGCGGTTGTTGCCCTCGGCGGAGACCCCACCAAAATCAACCCACTCTCGCCCGCCGAGATGGTTATCGACCACTCGGTCATTGCCGACCTCTTTGGCACCGAGGACGCTCTCGAGCGCAACGTTGAAATTGAATACGAGCGCAACGGTGAGCGCTACCAGTTCTTGCGCTGGGGACAGACTGCTTTCGACGATTTCAAGGTTGTGCCGCCGGGAACAGGAATCGTCCACCAGGTCAACATCGAATACTTGGCCAAGGTCACCTTTACGCGCACGGTTGATGGTGTTCTCCGCGCCTACCCCGACACGTGTGTCGGAACCGACTCGCACACCACAATGGTCAACGGCCTTGGCGTGCTTGGCTGGGGTGTCGGTGGCATCGAGGCCGAAGCAGCAATGCTTGGCCAGCCGGTTTCCATGCTCATTCCCAAGGTTGTTGGATTCAAACTCTCAGGTTCTATCCCTGCCGGAGTTACGGCAACCGACGTCGTTCTGACGATCACACAAATGCTGCGCAAGCACGGTGTTGTTGGCAAGTTCGTTGAGTTCTACGGCGAGGGAGTGGCCCAGGTTCCGCTTGCGAACCGCGCAACCATCGGAAACATGAGCCCAGAGTTCGGTTCGACCGCTGCAATGTTCCCGATCGATGACGTGACTCTTGACTACTTGCGTCTCACGGGCCGCAGCGATGATCAAGTTGCTCTTGTCGAGGCCTACTCCAAGCTCCAGAAGCTGTGGCATGACCCCTCCGTTGAGCCAGAGTTCAGCGAATACATTGAGCTCGATCTCGCGAGCGTTGTTCCCTCAATCGCTGGCCCCAAGCGTCCTCAAGACCGCGTGGAGCTCAGCCGTGCCAAGGAGCAGTTCGAGCACGACCTCGGCGCCTACGCGACCGTAGACATGACGAAGCTTGATGCGGCTCTCGACGGTTCGTTCCCCGCGTCCGACCCTGACGGAATGACCTCGCAAGATGAAGAGAGTGCAGACGAGCTCTCGCGGATGCACACGAGCCACGCGCCATCCACAGCGTCGAAGCCTTCTGCGGTCACCCTCGACGACGGTTCAACCTTCACTCTCGACCACGGAGCGGTAGCAATTGCAGCAATCACCAGCTGCACAAATACCTCCAACCCCTCGGTCATGCTTGCCGCGGGTCTCCTCGCGCGCAACGCGAGCAAAAAGGGTCTTAAGGCTAAGCCGTGGGTCAAAACGACTCTTGCTCCCGGCTCAAAGGTGGTCACCGACTACTACGAGAAGGCCGGACTCACGTCCTACCTTGAAGACTTGGGCTTCTACACTGTCGGCTACGGTTGCACGACGTGTATCGGCAACTCCGGTCCGCTCATTGACGAGATTTCCGCTGCGGTCAACGAGAACGACCTCGCCGTCACGGCCGTTCTCTCGGGAAACCGCAACTTTGAAGGTCGCATCAACCCCGACGTCAAGATGAACTACCTCGCGAGCCCACCGCTCGTCATTGCCTACGCCCTCGCCGGATCGATGAACTTCGACTTCGACAAGGATGCCCTCGGCACCGACACCGATGGCAACGAGGTATTCCTCGCGGACATCTGGCCCGATGCTTCCGAAGTTCAAGCAACCATCGATTCCTCGATCGACACGGGAATGTTCACCCACCAATACGCTGGCGTCTTCGACGGCGACGAGCGCTGGCGTTCGCTGCCCACACCAACGGGCTCGACCTTCGAGTGGGATGCCGAGTCGACTTACGTTCGCAAGCCCCCATACTTCGATGGCATGACGATGGAGATCACCCCGGTGTCTTCGATCTCTGGGGCGCGCGTTCTTGCGAAGCTCGGCGACTCTGTAACAACCGACCACATCAGCCCCGCCGGAAACATCAAGGCAGACAGCCCAGCGGGTAAGTACCTCGACGCTCACGGTATCGACCGCAAGGACTACAACTCTTACGGCTCACGTCGAGGCAACCACGAGGTCATGATCCGCGGCACGTTCGCCAACATCCGCCTCAAGAACCAGTTGCTCGATGGCGTTGAGGGTGGCTACACGCGCGACTTCACGGCGCCCGATGCACCGCAATCGTTCATTTATGACGCGAGCCAGAACTACCAGGACAAAAACATTCCGCTCGTCATCCTCGGCGGCAAGGAATATGGTTCCGGTTCCTCGCGTGACTGGGCAGCAAAGGGCACGTCGCTGCTTGGAGTAAAGGCGGTCATTACCGAGAGCTTTGAGCGTATTCACCGCTCAAACCTCATCGGAATGGGCGTACTTCCACTGCAGTTCCCCGCGGGTCAGACATGGGAGTCGCTTGGACTCGACGGCACGGAGATCATCTCGATCACCGGGGTCGAAGAACTCAATGAGGGTCGCACCCCTAAGACGCTTCATGTTGTTGCAGAACCCAGTGAGCACTCGGTGGCAGGCAAAAGCACGATCGAGTTCGACGCGGTTTTGCGCATCGACACTCCTGGAGAGGCCGACTATTACCGCAATGGCGGAATCTTGCAGTACGTGTTGAGGTCGCTGGTTTAGGCTTGCCCCATGGGCCTTTTGGACAGAGTGAGCGGTCCCCGCGACCTCGATAGTTTTACACCGACCGAACTCACTGAGCTCGCGGCTGAGGTGCGCCAGTTTCTTGTCACTGAAGTGTCAAAAACTGGCGGACACCTCGGCCCGAACCTCGGTGTGGTCGAGATGACTATCGCGATCCATCGTGTTTTCGACTCGCCTAAAGACTCCATAATCTTCGACACTGGTCACCAGAGTTATGTCCACAAGATTGTGACTGGCCGTAAGGACTTCAGCCTGCTCCGGCAACGCGGTGGCATTGCAGGCTACCCGCAGCGTTCAGAGTCGGTTCACGACATTGTGGAGAGTTCGCATGCTTCAAGCTCTTTGAGTTGGGCCGACGGCATCTCTCGAGCATTCGAAATGACTGGACAGCATGATCGCCACGTCGTGGCTGTCGTTGGAGATGGGGCTCTCACTGGAGGTATGACGTGGGAAGCCCTCAACAACATCAGCGATGACAACTCGAGAAACCTCGTCATTGTTGTCAATGACAACGGTCGCTCCTACGCTCCGACAATTGGCGGCATGGCGCACTTCTTGAGCGGTGTGCGCACTCGCAAGAGCTATCGCAAACTCCACTTGTCGAGTGAAAAGTTTTTCTCCCACTTGGGTTCCCCTGGGCGCGCGTTCTACCGAGGAGTGCGTGGCGGACTCCACGGCTTCTTGTCGAGATTCAGCAACAACGAAGCCTTGTACTCCAACCTCGACATCAAATACATCGGACCCGTTCACGGCCATGATCTTGTCGCTATGGAAGAAGCGCTTACTCAAGCAAAAAACTACGGCGCTCCAGTTATCGTTCACGCGATCACCGAAAAGGGTCGCGGCTATGAACCCGCGCTTCTCGACGCTGCCGACCAATTCCACGCTGTCGGGCAAATCGACCCAGAAACAGGCGAATCAACCGAGGTGTCGAGCAAGCCATCGTGGACGTCGGTGTTCTCCGACGAAATCGTCTCCTTGGCAGACAACAACGAACGACTTGTTGGAATCACAGCGGCTATGCTGCGTCCGACCGGCTTGCACAAGTTCGCGGAGAAATACCCTAGCCGCGTTCTCGACGTGGGTATCGCTGAACAGCATGCAGTGACATCCGCCGCCGGTCTGGCTTTTGGTGGGTTGCACCCCGTGGTTGCGCTCTACGCGACCTTCATCAACAGGGCCTTCGATCAAGTATTGATGGATGTCGCCCTGCACAAAGCGGGCGTTACTTTTGTGCTCGATAGGGCTGGAGTAACCGGTCCCGACGGAGCAAGTCACCACGGCATGTGGGATCTAGCGATCCTTCAAGTTGTTCCCAATATTCGATTGGCAGCTCCTAGGGATGCAACGCGGCTCCGCGAGGAACTCGGTGAGGCCGTTGCGGTCGACGATGGCCCGACAGTTGTGCGTTTCTCCAAGGGAAGCGTTGGTGTTGAGTTTGAAGCAGTCATGCGCACGAGTGATGGCGTCGACGTTCTTCGTCAAGCGCCGCATAAAGACGTCCTCATCGTGACTGTTGGACCGATGGCAGCGATGGGGCTAGAAGTCGCTGAGCGTCTTGCAGCTCAAGGCATAGGTGCAACCGTTGTCGACCCCAGGTGGGTCGTTCCCGTGCCAACAAGCATCGTGGAGATGTCCGCAGATCATCGTCTCGTTGTGACGATCGAGGACGGGGTTCGCGTTGCCGGCATCGGCACGCGCATCAGGCAAGACCTTCGTGCCGCTGGAGTTGATACTGCAGTTACCGAACTGGGACTTCCAGACGAATTCCTCGAACACGCAACGCGCGATCAGATTCTCGAAGATGTCGGGCTTACTCCGCAACACATCGCTCGCGATCTTGTGAGCCAAGTTCTCGGCAGCAGGATCCCGATTGCGCGCCCTCTGCCCGACGAGTCGCACGATAAAACTGACAACCGCGATCAAGCTGACAACGCCGACGCTGCAAGGCGTGAATCGTGAGCACGCGAGTCGATACTCCCGATGCCGCGCACGAACACGCCAGAGGCGCTCTACGGCGGTCAGCAGGCATCCTCGTCGTTGCTGCAGCGGTTCTGGTCTCGATCGTCGCGTGTACTAGCGAACCTGAAGTTGTCGAGCCCGTAGTAACTACCCCTCAAGCGAGCCTTGAGGGGGAGTGGGTTCTCACCCGCACGGTCACCGTTAGCGATGACGAACTCAACCCCGACCGAGCGATCGGAGCGGTTTCAACGCGGTTTGTGTCGATATCTCAAGCGAACTGTGAGACCGCGTTGTGCCCTGGCACCGTGTCTAGCGGTGTGAGCACTGAACAACGAGAGTCAACCGAACTCAATCAAGTCGACGGTGGGCTTGAGTGGACCTTCGTCGGCACTCTCAATTGCATCAACCAGGAAACCGGACTTGTCCAAGTCGCTGATGCCTATGAGTTCACACAGAGCGCTTCTCTCACTGTGACTGAGACTACAGACGAGGGTGGCGTTGCTGTGGCGAGCAAGCTTGAAGGGACGATGAGTTTCACAGATAGTTTGACTCTCGAAGCACACCAAGCAGGCTGCAGACGCGACCCGCTCGTTGCGAACGTTGAATATGTCATCACAGCAGTCCGCGCAACGGTCGAGGAACCCGCACCTGAGACCGAAGGTTAGAGTAGCGCACTCCACGAAGAACTCTTGTGGTTGGGGTCGCTTGATTCTCGCAAGGAAAAACCCGCCCCACGCCACCTTCGGGTTGAGGCGTGGGACGGGCAGATTTAGACGAAGCTCTTAGGCGATTCCTGCGATCCGTGGGTCGTGGAAAGTGCCGCCGAAAACCCGCTCTGATGCTCCGACTCGGTCAAGATACGGGGTAGCGCCACCCATTTGGAACGGCCAGCCCGCACCGAGAATGAGGCACAGATCGATATCTTCCGCGCCCTCAACGACACCGTCGTCAAGCATTCTCTTGATCTCGTCGGCGAGACCGTCTTCGACTCGACGCAGAATCTCGTCGGCCGTCTGAGGTGTCGTGCCGCCGGCAACGATTGCCACTGCCTTCTTGTCGAATCCCTTGATCTTGCCCTTGGAGTCGCGTTCGAAAATCGCACCGTGTTCTGCGAGAGCGTGAAGGTTCTTGCTCTCGAAGAAACGCTCTGGGAACGCCTTGTGGTGGGTATCAAGAACATGTGCGCCGACCTTGAGGCCGACGAGCTCAAGAAGCTCGAAGGCTGTCATGGGCAGACCGAACGGCTTGAGCGCACCATCGACCACCTCGAATGGTGTTCCCGTATCGACGGCGTTCATGGCTTCACCCAACAGCTTGGCAAGCAAGCGGTTGACGACAAAACCTGGAGTGTCTTTAGTGATGACGGCGTTTTTGCGCAGTTTCGCGGCCGTCGCCATGGCGGTCGCGAGTGACTCGTCATCGGTCTTGGGCGTGCGCACAACCTCGATGAGCGGCATGACTGCCACAGGGTTGAAGAAGTGGAAACCCACGACCCTCTCGGGGTGCTCAAGCTTTGCACCGATCTCTTCAACAGACAGTGACGACGTGTTGGTTGCGAGGATCGTCTCGGGGGAGATGTACTTCTCGACTTCGGCAAAAACATTCTGTTTTGCTTCGAGCTCTTCGAAGATTGCCTCGATGACCCAATCGCACTCGGCGAAGTCTGCCTTGTCGGTTGTTCCCGAGACGAGAGCCTTGAGCCTGTTCGCCTCATCAGAGGACATGCGCCCTTTGGCAAGAAGCGCATCAATCTCACCGTGAATATAGGCAAGGCCCTTGTCTACCGAGGCCTGGTTGAGGTCAGTGATGACGATGGGGACTTGCAGTCGGCGAACAAACAAAAGAGCGAATTGGCTTGCCATGAGTCCAGCACCGATGATGCCAACCTTGGTCACCTTGCGCGCAAGTGCCTTGTCGGGAGCGCCTGCCGGACGCTTCGCTCGCTTTTGCACGAGGTTGAAAGCGTAGATACTCGCACGGAACTGGTCTCCCGCGATGAGATCGGCCAAAGCCTTGTCTTCTGCGCGAAATCCTGTGTGCTTGTCAGTGTTTTTGGCGGCCTTCAGGAGTTCGAGTGCCTTGTAGGGCGACTTGGCGACCTTACCGATTCTGCTCTCGAGCATCTTCTGAGCGATACCAATCGCAACGTCCCACTTGACGGCACGTTCGATTTTGCCTGGCTCGTTGGCTCGCTTGACCTTGATGGAGCCAGTGAGCACGCCGTCTGCCCAGCGAAGGGAGTCTTCAAGGAACGTTGCTGGGCCAAACATCGCGTCGGCAATTCCCAATTCAAAAGCTTCTTTGCCCTTGAGGGTTCGGTTGTTTTTGAGCGGGTTCTCGATGATGACCTTGAGGGCGTTCTCGATACCGATGAGGTTGGGGAGAAGCCACGCGCCGCCCCAGCCGGGAATGATGCCGAGGAACACTTCGGGCAACGCGAGAGCCGCAATCGAGGAGTCGATCGTGCGGTAGTCAGCGTTGAGGGGCAATTCGACGCCACCACCAAGAGCGAGCCCGTTGATGAAAACGAAGGATGGCACTCCCAATTCGCTGAGCTTGTTGAGAGTCCAGTGGCCCAACTGAGCCATCTGGAGTCCGAGCTCGTG
>Ga0070753_1002040_pt1 | contig 10917 bp, 11 predicted proteins | sample VirMetDEL_Aug_31_FD_77441 | JGI IMG/M metagenome (GOLD analysis project Ga0070753, IMG submission 77441) | Aqueous microbial communities from the Delaware River and Bay under freshwater to marine salinity gradient to study organic matter... | ecosystem: Environmental > Aquatic > Marine > Coastal... | reverse complement strand
GCATCTGTTGGCCAGGCCGACGACACTGGAACATCAAGCATTGGCGCAGAAGGCGGCCTGGGCGGCGTGGATAGTGATGCTGCGAGCGGCGCCGAGGGTTCAGATGGTGACTGCGTCATCGCGACAGCCAACATGGCAACCGGGCGGATGTCCCGTGCCGATCGCGCTCGAGCAATCCGCCTCTGCAAGCAAAAGCTGCACGGCCACTGGATAGGCGAAACCGTCCGCCTTGGGTATCGCAAGTGGGGCCGATCGCAGATCGCCAAGGGCAGAGCCCGCGACTATGCCGACGAGTTCAACAGATGCGTCCTGCAGAAGACATGGGCCGACACGATCAATCTGTATGCCCGCTGGTCGCAGTTCTTCTGCATTGGCGTCATCGAGCGCTTGAAAGGGAATGACGAATGATCCCGCTTCCTACCCGCAACCCTCAGCGTCAATCCGGTGGCTTTGGAATGCCGAGCTACAGCGGGCCTAATATGGGCATGATCCTCGGCGGGATCGCTGGCATGTCAGGCGCTAACCCTGCCCCATACTACGGCATGGGCAAGAACTTTGACGACCAGCGCCGGCAGGCGGCCATGCGCAAAGCGTTCATGCAGAAGCTTCAAGATCCGGCATTGCAGAGCGCTATTCCTCAGTCTGTCAAAGCGATGCTTCCGTTCATGCAGCCAGAGGCGGCTGCGCGGACGATCATGCAGTATCAGTTGAGCCAGGCCAAAAAGGCCCCGGCTGGCCCGCGATACATGAAGAGCGGCAACGATATTGTGCAGATTGGCCCCGACGGCAAGCCGCAGGTCATCCACCAGGGACGCCAGAGCCCGCTTGACGAGATGAAAGGCCGCTTGCTGCAAGGATTGATCGGGGGCGGAAATCCGCAGCAGGGCGGCGTCGTACCGCAAAGCGACACAGGCGGGGCCACCATCCAACCAATGAGCGACACACAGGAGCAGCCAGCAGATCCTAACCTGATCCGCACGCAAACGGCTTCGCCTGGAGGCCAGCAGCAAGGCAACTGGATGGACCAACTTTCTCCGGAACAGCGCCGCGCGATGGGCCTCAACATGATTTCCCCTGGCATGGGAAACATTCTGCTGAAAGATCGCAAGGAACAGCAATACGGCGAGGCCGCGACCAATGACGTACAGAAGAAGATATTGAATGCAGAGGCGCTTTATTCCCGAATTCAGGGGATGCGGGAAACGTTCGAGCCGAAGTTTCAAGAGATCACGGGGAGGGCGGCCGGAACGGCTTATTCTTTCCTGGCAAAGCTTCGCGGGGCTGACAGCCTTACGCAAGAACAGACCAAATACCTGACGAAGTACTCGAAGCATCGCCGCCGGGGTGCGGAAAACCTGAACCTGTACATCAAGGAAATTACAGGCGCTCAGATGTCGGAAGCCGAGGCCAAGCGCTTGAGCCAGGCGGTGCCGGTCCCTGGCACCGGGCTATTCGATGGCGATGACCCGGTAACGTACAAGTCCAAGATGGACGATACCATGCGCTCGGTCACCCTTGCGCGGGCGCGGTATCACTACCTGCTTCGCAAAGGGTGGCAAGGCACGCAAATGAGTGCCGAAGACATCGCGCGATCAATGAAGGAAGGAAGGCCACCAGTTTCTCTAAAGCAGATCGAAGGCCTGATCGACCAGCGCGGCAACCAGCTACAGCAGCAGTTGCGCCGGCAGGGGCTCAACCAGTCCCAAATTGATCAGCAGGTGATCATTCAGCTAAAGGATGAGTTCGGCATATGACAGGCTGGCTAGATAAGGTCCAGAGCGCTCCGTCTCAGCCTTCCGGGGGATGGCTGGACAAGATGTCAAAGCCGCGCCCTGCTGCGCCCGTCCAAGGCGTTGTCGTGGACAATACGAACGCCATCGACTACACCGCGCCGGTTGAGCAGGTCCGCAACCAGATACGTGCGTTGCCGGAAGATCAACAGCGGTCTGCTTATGCCAAATGGGCCAAATCCTATGTCGGGAATGAGCGCAAAGGCGGTGGAAATTACTCAGATATTATCCGCAACCTTGCGCGCGGCACGGGCATTGGATCTTGGCTCGACGAGGCTAACGCAGTTACGGCATCAATTCCAAATGCCTTGGGCCTCGGCGGCCCGAATTACGATGAGGCCAAAGCCTATCAGGATGAAGTCAACCGGGCCGTTGATCGTGACAGCACAAAGCTAGGAAGCCTGCCGGTTATCGGAGATGTCACGGTCGGCGGGGCAACCAAACTCGCAGGCGGTATTGCTTCGCTCCCGGCAATGATCAAGCCATTCCAGGGCGCATCAGCACTGCCGACAATGGGCAACCTGGCAGCATCAGGCCTTACATATGGAGCCCTATATGGAGCGGGTGAAGGTGATAGCTTAGCGCAACGTGGTCAGAATGCAGCGGTTGGCGCTGGTCTTGGTCTTTCGCTCGGTCCGCTAGGATATCTGGCCGGCAAGGCGGTTGGAAGTGCTGCAGGAGGTATTGGGCGAGGCGCGCGCAATGCCTATGAGGCAGCAACCGGAAAGATGCAGAAAGACGGTCTATACGCCCAATTGCCGAACGGCGCACGGCGGCCAATGCATCCCGGTGCCGTGCGCCGTGTGCAGCGCGCATTCAGCGATGACGATTTTGCCAACAGCACGAGAGCGTATAACACACGTTCGGCAGAACTTGGCGGTGAGGGAATGCTGCTGGACTTTGGTCCAAACTTGAACGCTCAAGCGAATGCGCTTGGGAATCAGCCAGGCAAGAACATGCAAATCGTTCGCGGGGCTCTTGAAGCCAGGGACAAGGGATCACAGGCGCGGATCAATGCAGTTTCGGATCGGGCGATAGGTCCTCGCGTTAACCTGCCTGAGACGGTTCGCAACACGGTTAAGCAAGGATCCGACAACGCGCGTCCGTATTATCAGGCGTTCTACAATACGCCGATCCCGGATACGCCGAAGCTCACAGGGCTCATGAATCGGGTCAAGGCGTTGATGCCAAATTTCGAAGAAAAGATTGGCCGAACCTTGCAGGCTGACGGTGTTGACCCGAAGCTTTTGGACAACAAGGCGATCATCTACGACTACACCAAGCGTGTGCTCGATGACGCTTGGGAAAGCGCTGCGGGCCGCAATGAGAAACGCATCATCAACAACATACGCCGCGAGTTGATCGAAGAGGTCGAAGGTATCGAGAAGCGCTTGCACAACGGCGGCAGCATGTGGAAGGCGGCCCGCGAGAAATCCGGCGCTGGCCTGCAATTCGAGGAAGGCACCAAGCGGGCTAAAGAGTTGTTCGACGATAAGGTGTCAATGGCTCAATTCCAGATGAACAATGGAAGCCAGACGCCGATGGAGCTGGAAGGCCTCAGAATGGGCGGCCGGGAAATACTACGCCAGCGCATGGACACTGCGCGGACTGCATTTGCAAATCGCGACGCGCGGCAAGGCTCTAAGGGGCGGCAGTTGCTATCCGGTGAAGAGACGCGGCGCAAGATCCGCGAAGTTGTGCCAAATCCTCGAGACGCAAACGAGATGGTTCGGACGATGGATGCAGAGGGCGTGTTCGCCGCATCTTCAAACGATATCCTAGGCAACTCAAAGACCATGCCGCGCCAGCAGGCGGCAAGAGAGTTCCCTAGTGCCGTTCCGACAGTAGATGCCGCCAACGAGGTCGGCAAGAAAACACTTACCGGCATGGGTATGGAAGCAGCCTACCGCATTGCAAACGGAATTCTGCAAGGCGCTTTGGATGAACGGCGCATGATGATTGCTGTTGATGCCGCTAACATGCTGGTGATGAAGGGTGCCGATCGCAACAAGCTTGCCCGGTTCTTCCAGGAGCAGGCGCGGCGGCAAGGAATATCTCAGCAGAGGCGTGAAGCACTTGCGCAGGTGGCCACAGCGGTCGCCAGAGGCGCGCGTCCGACCATCACGTCAGAAGCAAATTCAGAGCAATAATCGCAGCGAGAAAGAAAAGAAGCCAGCGAGCTTGTGAGGCGGTGGTCTTGGGAAACTCAAGCCACTCTCTCAATGGGCGAATTAGGGGGCGCGGCTTGTAGCCTTCCGCCTGCAATTCTTCGCCGGTCTTTACCTCGGTTACGCGTTTCATCCCGCAACCTAAGCACAGAAGAACATCGATGAGCAAGTATGATTGGTCGACAACAGCGGCCGACAACGATGATGCTGACTCCGGCATCAACTGGACCGAAGGCCAGCCGCCATCATCTGTGAACGGCTCGGCCCGCCAGATGATGGCCGAGGAAGCCAAGTGGCTCGCTGACACGCAAAAGGCCATCACGTCGACAGGTTCGTCTAACGCCTACGCGGTGACAACCTCGCACAGCCTGTCAGCTTATCCTGACGGCTTCCAGGTGTACGTGCTGCCGAACCACGATAGCACGGGGGCGGCAACCATCGATGTCGATGGAGTCGGTGCAAAGGCACTCAGGGCGGTTTCTGGCGAGGCCCTGCCGTCTGGTGCGATCAAGACTAATAGACCGTTCACGGCCCGCTATCGCACGGCCAGCGACGAGTTTCTGATTGATGTTGGTGTATCTACTTCATTTTCTGGAATTCTGTCCCATGAGTCGGGAGGACTTGAAGCGGACGTTTCCGCTTATGAGGGAATGATCGCGGTTTTGTCTGGAGCAACCGAAGAGGTTGCGCTTCGCGCGCCTTCGGGTTCGCTTGCGCCACATATGCAACTGAAAGTCTACAACAACGCGACCAACCCGGCTTATCAGGTCGACATCACGGCGGACGAAGTATTGCTTTACGATTCGTCAAACCGGGAGCACGTCGCCAGCGCGGTGAGTGAAACGGCCGATATAACCGCCAGTGGCGTGAATGGTCTCGATGCGGGGAGCGAAGCAAATTCTACGGGTTACTATATATTCGTCATTTACAACGGGACTGATGTTAACTGCCTCCTTAGCACAAGCAGAACTGCGCCAACCATGCCGAGTGGTTACACTTACAAGGCTCTTGTTGGTTGGGTTTTTAACGATAGCGGCGGTGATTTCTTGTCGTTTGTGCAGAACGGTAAATTAGTAGCGCATGAAGCAGTTGTCGTTCTTTCAGGAGCAACCAACGCAAGCCTTGCATCATTCTCAGTTGATCTGCCAGAAAATGCAACGTGCGCTCAGTTTTATTTCAATTTTCAGACCAACACGACAAACAATAGAACATTTAATGTTCAGCCGCAGTCGAGCGGAACAAATGGCGCTTTTGTTGGCGGTGGCAATTCTCCATCAGCCACAGCTAGAACGTATGGAGGGTTTTGGATAACACTGGATAGCACAACACAGGCATATTATGCCAATGGGTCGGTGGGGACAAACCTAACTCTATATCACGTGGGGTTCTTATTCGAATGACATACGCAATAACGCCGATGGGTACAGGTGAGCGCGTTGGGGCTCGCAAAATTAAAGACGGTTGGCCGTTGGTTGCGGGTGAGACTTTCACTGCTGCGCATTGGTCGAATGATATGGTCCTAGCAGATGATGAATTGTCATTGCGGGTCGGGACGGCGAAAGCGGATTTGATAGACGGAATCGTGGCCGAGCGCCAGAGGCGTTTATCATTAGGCTTCGATTATGATTTCCAGGATGTCCGTGGAGTTCATAGGGTCGGCACGACTCCCGAGGACATGACAGGATGGCGTGAGGTTATCGACTTTGCAAACGCGCTCATTGATACGGGCGACACCACTACAACAATCGCGATCGTTACCGACACTGGTCCGACAAATGTAACAGCACCGGAATGGCAGGCCGTAATGCTTCAGGCTGCAACTGTGCGGCAGAGAATATGGGCTAAGTCATTCGTTTTGCAGGCGATGAATCCAATTCCAGAGGATTACGCGAATGACAACTACTGGACATAAGGGCGTAACGAACGCGATTGTTGAGCAAATAAACAAGCGCCACACAACCACGGTGGAAAGCCGGGAAACCGAGCGCGTTCCGGCTGACATAATTGCTCGTATTGAAGCTCTTGAGGACCGTCCAGTCGCTCTGCAACCCGTCAATGATCAGCAGGTCATTCCCCGCGCCATAGGCGATCTGACAGTGATGGTCGAGGGGTTCCAAGGAAGTTTGTCGGACGTTGTTTTGAGGATCGATCGCCTCGAGCAGTCACCACCAACAGAGCCGGCAGAACTGCAAGAGGAAATCAACGTTCTAGGCAAGGAATTGGCCGAGATGTCCGGCGCGGTACTAACGCACGTCTCGGCCCTGCTGCGACGCGTACAGGCACTAGAGCAGCGGTTTGCTGATCTGCCGGTCGAACTTGCTCAGTTACAAGCCGAGCGGAGGAAAGCATGATTTCAACGCACGCACTTTTGACTTCCGTCAGTTGGACAATCGCGCTTTGCAGCGCTGTGCTGACCGGAATATTTGGGGCAACGTTCGGCGGCGATAACTGGCTTTTGATCGGCGTTTTCTTCATCGTGTTCAGCCTGATATCTGCTCTTTGTCCTATTCTAGTAAACACGTTCTTTTCGACGCTTTTGCGCGCGAATTATGTTCGAGCTGGGATACTCGCACCGTTTGCCGTGTTTTTTGTTTTCACGGACCTGATTACGAATGGCGGGACGGCTGCACTGTTCCGGCAGGCTGATCTAGTGCGCACCGACAACCAGAACACCAGAGCCAAGGACGCACGCAACGAAGTTAAGCGGCTCGAGAAGCGAGCGTCGGAAATCCGCGCCACGACAGCATGGAAAGGCACATGGCAAAGCCCAGGAGCCTATGACGACATGATCGCCGCCGCGCGCCTGATCAGGGACAACGAGTCCAGGCGCGGTGGCTGTGGCCCAATCTGCGAGCAGAAAACGTTGGAGCTTGCCGAGCTAACGGCGGCCAAGGCAAACGCCCTGCAACGCGAAGCGCTCAAAAAGGAGCTGCTCAACATCGAAGGTGAGTTGAGGTCGGCAAAGGCGGCAAGCGCGGAAACGCCGACACGGGCAAGCGCAGCTCTCACGCATGCCACCAATGTAGCCGCAGGCATCACCGGCCAAGTGGACCCGGATGACAAGTCAACATTTTGGGCGAACTACGGCTTGAGCCTTTGGTCTGGCGTTGCGGTCACGTTTGCCAGCATGGCAGCGGCGATACTGCTGGCCTTTTCGGGTGCTGTGCGGCCTGCATCATACCAGGAGCCAGCCGCCCCGGCATGGGAGCGCAATCCGCTTCCTGATCTGAGGCCAGAGGCGGCACGATCAACGGCAGACGGCCAGACCATCGTCCTGCAGAACCGTCACGACCACACAGACGACAGTCTCGCGTTGCTGCAACAGGCTGTGCAGCGGATTAACGCGAGGTACGCATGATTGAAGATCGCCCAAGCTTCCTGGACCAGAAAAAGGAAGTGGCGTCCATCCGTTCGAACAATCCCGGCGCGATCTGGGATGCACCGTTTACCCGCAAGCGGGGCGCGATCGGCGGCGCGAAGCTCAATGACGGGCTCGGTCAAGGCAACTCGATTGCCTACTTTGATGACGCAATCGACGGCGCCCGCGTGCTGTTTCAGCTTTTGGACGTTGGATACACCAAGCGCACCGTTCGCCGTGCCATTCACAAATGGTCTGGCGGTAATTGGGTGCAGAGTTATCTCAACGTCCTGCGCCAGCGGGCCAACGTCAGTCCCGACGAGATGATCACCAAGGACAAGTTACGCAATCCTGAGTGGGCTATCCCGTTCGCGGCGGCTATGGCCTGGCACGAGGCCGGGAAGGAATACCCGCTTGAAGATCAACACTGGCGGCAGGCGCATGCAGAGGCGTTCGATCTGGCGCAAGAAAAGCCCGCGCCCGTTGTGGTTGCCGAGAAGGTCGGGGCGGTATCGATCAAAAAACCAGCATCGGCTCTGACGGTTGTCGGCGGTGTCAGTGAAATGCTGTTCGGTTGGGTTGATCCGTTGCTGGCCTTCCTCAACAAGACGGCTACGCAGGTTTCCGAGCTGGGCAACGTCAAGGTGATGTTTGCCGAGGTCGGCGCAAACACGCATGCGGTCGGCCTTGGCATCCTCATCATCGCCGCCGCAGTCGTCCTGAAATCCTTTGCGCGGGAGGATAACGCATGATCCTAGATTGGATTTGGCGGATCGTTGCTGGCCGTGGGATAGCCATCGGCATCGGAGCCAGCATTCTAGCAATGGTCCTCGCATGGGATCACCAGCGCATTAACAGACATCGACAGGAAGCAGTATCCAGCGTCGTCGAAAAATCGAACGAGGTTGCAAGAAAGCGCAATGAGAAGGCTAGCAAAATTCGCCGCTCCAATCCTGTCACTGGTGCTGCTTCCCGGCTGCGCAAGCTATACGGTCCCGGCTCTGATTGATACCGGCGCGCTGTGCAAGGATTGGCGTGTCATAAAGCCGTCGAAGACTGACATCCTCACGGACAAAACCGCCAAAGACATTCTGGACAGCAACGAAGCTAGGCACCGCGTTTACGGGTGCAGCAGGCTTGAGAATGAGGCAGTGACGACCTAATGACGGATTTCTGGCCAACGCCAAAGCAACGTATGAACCGCTTGCTCGAGGGGCAGTACCGTCAAAACCCACACCAGGGTTATGACGAAATCATGCTTGATCCACGCGTGCCAAAGGACGACACGCCTTGGTGGTTGCAGAACACGCTCAACATGCCAGCCAACGCACTCGGCATCCTCTCTAATGCCGTCGCGGACACGGCAAACACCGGCCGCGCGTTCCTAGACCCGTCAGTCGCGCCAGATCCATCGAGGCCGACCGCAAGCGGTGATCAGCAACTAGCCGAAGCCGGCCTGCTTGGCGTCGGGAGCGCTGGCCTCGCCGCAGCACCAGCCGCAGCAATGGCCCGTGGTGGAGGGCAGGCTCTAGGGGCTTTGGCATCTCAGAACAGACAAGCTTCACCGTTCGCCATGCTGCCAGCGGCGGAGCCTAGATCGTCCGTCCCGAAAATGTTCGAAGCGCAACGCATGCAGAAAATGGATGAGGTTCCATTCCGTGAGTTTGAGACCTACCACGGCACCACCCCACGAGGTGCAGCAGGCATTGCAACTGACGGCTTCAGGCTGCCCTCGCAGGCCGGAGATGACTATCTCGGCCAGGGAATATACACGACGCCAGACAAAGCGCGGGCGGAGCAATACGCGGACGCCGATGTTCGCGGCGGGAAAGCGGGTCCTGTAATCGCCACGATAAACCGAGGGCGCTATCTGGTCATCGATGAGTCATTGCTAGCTGATTACGGGGGTGGCCGGGGCTACGACGACATGATGCGCATGATTTCAGAGGCAAAGGCGGCAGGCCTTGATGGAGTGCAGCGGGTAAGCGCTAATGGATCTAGCGAGCTGATGACATTTCCTGAACGGGGGGGAACGATCTTCGACCGAGCATCAGGCCGCCAGCTTTATTCGACTCCGGTTTCCGGCATACTAGCAACAGAACAAGAGTGACGACCTGATGTTGGATCTGGTTGAACATCCCGAAGCAACGGCTGGCTTCCGTTTTATGATTGCCTCGCTGGCGCAAGCCATGGCGATTTTGACTGTCCATTATGCGCTGCGCCACGAACCGCGATATCCCGGCCATAGCCTAGTCCTGTACGGCTGGGCTATCGAAGCCCAATCATGGGCAATCCATCAATATTATTACTTTATCTGGTGGGCCATTAAAGGGCAGAGCGATTCTAGTGTGATGTTCTGGGAGGGGCTGCGGTTCTTCACAACTCTATCGTTAATTGCCGGGGCGTTCGGCTGGATTCTCGTTGCTTCACCCTACCTAAAATTCCTTGTAGGGCGCTTTTGGTTAGCGCTTGGCATCGCGCTTTCTGTTACTCTGTGGACTGTCGGATATGGGTTAATCAAATGGCTATGAGTGATGCAACAGGCATTCGACACGACGGAGTATTTGATCTCGAGGGCGGACGAGGACCGGGCCAGAATTCGCGGATTGCAGGACCAGCAGTCGCGAAACGTCGCTCAAATCGACAGCCACGAGGTGCGAATATCTTCATTAGAGCGCTCGCGGGCGCGATCTTTGCAGGTAGTCCGCCTGTTGCCGCCGCTTTTGGCGCTGATCCTCGCTGGAGCGGTGGCTCTGGGCCCCGGCCTGGCGGTAGATCTGGCGCAGGCAATAATCAAGACGCTCCTATAAAGCCTCGTGCTCATCATTGGTTGAGCTTCGCTGCTTGGATTATGATTTTGCTGGCGGTCGCGAGCGTTACAGCTGAGATAGTCAGACGCGGAAGCATTGTTAACTAGACTAGATTTCTTTGGCTTGGCGGCAAGTTCCTGCGTACCGCCATCACAGCAGGAACACTCTATGATTGAGGCGCGCAACTATGCAGAGCTTCGCAGCATCGATAGCTCTTATATTGGTTACACAGTCGCTGTTGCTGGTCGCCTAGTGAATGGCGACGGCCATGGCGGCATGTTTGCCAGGTCAGATACTGCCAGTCCTGATAATGACGGCACTGTCATTGTTGACGCGGCTGGCCGCGCCTGGCATCGAGTGCATGACAGCGTGGTTGATCCGGCGTGGTTCGGACTCAAGATGCAGGCAGGCTATGACAACGCGCCGGCAATCAACGCGGCGTGTGCAGAGGCGGCACGCGCGGTGATTCATATGCCGGTTTCCGGCAAGGTGCAGCTACCGGAAGGCGTCATAGAAATCCATAGCCCGATCGATGCATCAGGTTGCGACTTGGCCGGCGGTAGCTCTTTCGATTCTCTGCTTTGGAAAACGACGGCGGCCGGCAACGGCATCAACATCACCCCTTATAGAGACGGCATCTACTGTGGTCCGTCGAAGGTGCGCGATCTTGCCGTGATGACTGGGGCGCAAAACAACACGGCGATCAGCATTTATGGGGATGCTGATTATGTTCCCGACAACTGCGTTATCCGCAATGTACGCATCAGCAGGCACGGCGGATCTGGCCAGTG
>Ga0070753_1002036_pt1 | contig 10928 bp, 10 predicted proteins | sample VirMetDEL_Aug_31_FD_77441 | JGI IMG/M metagenome (GOLD analysis project Ga0070753, IMG submission 77441) | Aqueous microbial communities from the Delaware River and Bay under freshwater to marine salinity gradient to study organic matter... | ecosystem: Environmental > Aquatic > Marine > Coastal... | reverse complement strand
GGAGAAAGAGCTTACCCGCTCTGAAAGAACTAAGCAAGGTTTAGGGGCTTTTGGTAGAGGCTTAATGTATGGTGGGACGATGGGTATCGCTCCGGCAGCTGAAGCGGCTGGTGAGACTATAGCCGATATAGTTAGAACCGGGTCGCTAACCCCTCCTGGATCGCCGGAATTTAGACAAAGGGTACTTGAGAGTTCCCAAAAATACAAGCGGGCTAAGAAGCAGTATCCAGGTGAGTTCGGTGTAGGTGAAGCTGCTGGTACTCTTATTGGAGGAGGTGCTCTTTCTAGTGGGGCAGCCAGAGTAGGTGAGTTTGTAGCTCAAGGCGCTGGACGGGCAAAAGGTATTTCTAAGCTTATAGGTGAAGCAGGTGCAGAAGCCGGTATAGGCGGACTTTCGGCTGTGGGGATGGGTGAAGATTTTACCACTGGCGCTGGAATTGGTGCGGGGGCAACCATAGCTGGCGCGGGTCTCGGCAGAGTACTTAAAGCGGGCCAGGATCTTGCAGGTGCTGTTGCTGGACCCGCCAAACTTAAAGAGGAAGCTATTGAATCGGTACCTACGCAATATCAGGGGTTAGTGTCAGAGGCAGCCGAATCACCTGAAGCACTTAAAAAACTTCAAAGCTCTGGAGCAGCTGTAAAAGGTCTTAAGGGAGAGGTAAGCGACCTTAGTCAACAGCTTAAAACAAAACAGTCAAAAGAAGAGAGTCAATTCGAGCAAGCTAGAAAGGCTGTTGAGGAAGCTAACAGGATTAAGCAAGCTGATTATGACGCAGCTCTTAAAGAGGAAGATATCGCTCAGAAGCAGATGATGAGACAGACTATTGAAGAGGTTAAAAACGCTCGCTCGGCTGAAGCCGCAAATAGACTAGCAGAATCCGTGAATAGAGGACTAAACGCGCAGAAACAAAAAGCAGTCGCAAAATATGATATTGCTTTTAATCAGATGATTGACCAAGTACAACCAAAATCATCTCAAATACTTAAGATGAGAAAGACTTTTAAAAAGGTTGACCCAGAGCTCAACCTCTATGCAGTTGAAACTAATAAGAGCCTTAGAAACTCTATGAAAAATCTAAAACAAGATGCTCTGACTGGAGCCTGGACTCAGGGTAAAGAGTTTAAAAGCATGGTTGAAATGGACCAAGCTATCGGTGCCGACCTTAGAAGGCTTAAGAAACTTCAGAATAGAGAATCATCACCTAACGTGCAGAGAGCTATTGACCAGCTGGAAACCGTCAAAATGCAGCTTGACTCTAGGCTAAATAGCGCTGAGTTAGGACTAGAGGGTGATGTACTTGACCAATACAATGAAGCAAAAGCACATTATGCTGACTTTGCGAAAATGAGAGACGAGTTGTTCGAGGCTAAACTTCTCGCACCTAAACGTAGTATCTCAGGTGTTAAAAAGTACGAGGCTACAGCTGAAAGCGCTAGTAAGTTTCTGCAGCCAAAAGTTGAAGATACTGAAAGGACGGCTAGGGTACAGGATGTTATGCAGAGATTACCAGGTGACGTGGAAGATAGTAGCGCACTAACTCCGGCACAATTTGCTCAGCTGAGGCAGCAATCGACAGGCCCTGTTCCTCCATTACTACCTGAGAGAACTCGTCCTGAGATGCCTAAACCTGAACTGGCAGAAGTACCTACACAACGCGCAGTTACCCCAGAAGAGCAAGAACTACAGTCTCAGATAACCCAAAAAGAGGCTCAAATTGCGGAGCAGCGTCCCATGGCTGAAGCTTACTCAGAAATGCGCCCGCTTGAGTACGAGAGAACAGGTATTCCTGGATGGGGTGCTATACGTCCTCAGTCTCCTTTAGAAAAGATTGAAAGAGCTCAGTTTATAGAAAGGCAATCTCCCGGACTAGCGAGAACGGTAGATCTCGTTTTAAAATTGAATACATCTATCACGGATGATTTTATAAGGCAGTTGGCTAAACAGTACTTGATAGACCCTGAAAATATTAAGGAGTATATTGAAACTAAGAAGGGCTAGCAACAAAACCCTTGACACGCTGATTTTCCCATGTTAAGCTATTCTTAAGGGAGATTTAACATGGATGAAATCTTGAAAAAGTCTACAAAAGACGCTAACTTACTAAAGCTGGGGGAAATTATTAACGACCCTCAACTTATTCTATTCCTCTGCAAAAGCCTACCTGGATACCCAGAATATATCGTCCGCATAGACACCGCTAGAAATAACGCGATTAGCGAGAGCAAGGTTTACAAGTACCCAGAAGCATACGCAAAAGCTTTTGTTGAGTATAGAGTTGACCTGGAACTCGGAGATATCCGCAGAGACAGGCTTTCCGCGTTTCAACTTCTTGAGGCCAAATTGCTTTTTAACAATGGCGACGTTTTGAGATCAAAAGAGTTTATAAAACTTCATAAAGAAATTAAAGCGTTAGAGAGGTTTTTACCGTGAAAGTGTTAGCATTACCTAAACAAGAGAAGAGAACTACTAACTTTATTGTTCTACTGGACAACGGTAGAACTATCGAAATTACCGCAGAGTCTTACGAATTTGTGGTCGACGCTGACGAAACGCCACTAATCTACCGGTTTTTAAAAGGTCGGAAGCCCGTGGCAGATATCGAAGGCGGGAGAGTGCGACTAGTAATTGACTCTGAAGCGGCTGACGTGGAGCAGGCAATCGAGGCTATTCAGTTTAAGAAGAGAAATAGGAGGAGGACGCAATGAAAGAGAAATTGCAGGACCTGAGTGACCGTGTGGTTAAATTAGTTGAGAAAGCCGTGTCTGACCTGGAATCGGAACCTGAGCTAGGCGATAGAGAGGTGCGAGCATTGGAGACTGTAAACAAAATCATCACCGTGTTAGTTGAGCGAGAGAAAGGCCGTAAACAGGCCGACCCGATGGCTGACATGAGCGATGATGAGCTTCTAGACGCTCTGCAGGGAGACTGAAGTGCTAGACCTATCTAAGATGACCGAAAAGCAGCGCCATGCGTCTAATACCCTCATTAGACGGGGTAACCTGCGTCACTTACTGCATGAGAAGCAGCAGCAGCTATACGACCTAGCCCATACACATCCAGAGGCTATGATTTACTCCTCTCGTAAAGTCGGTAAGTCCTATGCGATGGTTGTGCTCGGTATTGAACACTGCTTGAGACACCCTAATCAGATTGTAAAGCACGTATTCCCCACCCTGACACTAGCTAAAGAAGTTGTATCTGAGTTGATGGGAAAGATTATACCGTTCCTTCCTGAAGACCTTCAACCTCGTGCCTACCGAGGCGCTAGGCCGCATTGGGTGTTTCCTAACGGCTCAGTCTACCATATCAACGGTGCGGACCCCAGTGCTGCGAATGGTCTTCGTGGACCTCGCTCTGACTTGTTCCTTCTTGACGAAATTTGCTTCTGGGACAAAGGCTCATTCTCCGATACGCTATTCGGTGCTATTATCCCTCAGCAGACTACAGTTCCTGTGAGAATTGTTTATGCATCGACACCACCCGAAGACACCACTCACCCATCACTGGATATTGTTATCCAAAAGATGATTAAAGAGAAAACCCTCGTCAAATTCACGATTTACGATAGCCCCCTAATGACTCCAGAAAAGATTAAAGAGCTCGAGAAGTTATATGTCAATAAACCTAACCAGTGGAGACGCGAGTATCTTGCTGAGCTCGTTGCAAACGACGACCGTCGGGTTTGTCCGGAATTTCTCCGCAAATCTCATGTTATGGATTATCTTCCACTTGATCGTGACCCCCAGATATACGACCAGGAGATGACTTATAGCGGATTTATTGTTGCTGACTACGGTATCGTCGATAACGCCGGTATTCTTGGATGTTGGTATGACCACCTTGAAAATAAGATGGTGGTTGAGTTTGAGCACGCAGAAAAAGCTATGGGCCTAAGAAAATTTAAAGAAACCCTTGACAGTATAGAAGAGTCAATGGTAGACTGGTGCGAGAACGTAGATTATTGTATAGATGTGTTCGAGCAAGCAGGATTTGAACTTAGGAGCGAGTACATGCTAAGCTTCAGAAGGCCGTCAAAAGGCAAGATTGAAGACCAAGTTGGCGTACTTAGAAACGCTCTAGCGAATGACAGAATCGTAATTAACCCACGCTGCAAACAGCTTATCCTACAGCTGGAACAGGGGTTGTGGAAAGATACTGAGAAAACTAAAGACTTTGAGCGCACATCAGAGCATGGCCACCTTGACTTAATAGCAGCTCTCGTTTATGCTGTTAAATTTTGCCCTTGGGGACGCCGCCCTGGTCAATATAATATCGGTAATCTTTCGTTTGTTAACAGGAGAAGAAAATGAGGGTTCTTTTAGCTACGGTTTTAGTAGCGTCAGTTGGTCTTGGTTTATTAGATGTTTTTTTCTTGACGTTAAGTGTAGCGTGTGTTATCGCTATTGTATTGGACTCGTATTTTCAATCAAAAAGTGATTCATTTGAGAGACAAAGGAAAGATGTGGAAAATTTAGCCGAAGAAGTAAAATCTACCATAAGGGCACTAGAATCCGAGCAAGGGGTTTTGAAACTTAAGGTACAAAATCTGACGAATCCAGGAAGAAAGCTATGATTAAGCTAAAATTTGCTAAACAGATGAAAGTTTTTAGAGGAGTTGAGAGGGAGATGATAACCCATCTTCAAGCAATGACTGATAATCTCTACGAAGCTATTACAAGGGGTTTAAGTTATGACCAGAATCTAAACAGCAAAATAATTCGGATTGAAGTAACCCCTGGTCGTCCGTTTTCTCTAAATGCAAAAGAGTTGCCAAAAATTGCAGGAGCAGTTATAATAAATACAGGTGGTGTAAAAGTGCAAAGTTATAGTATAATTACGTCAGTTAGAGGTGATTTAGAAGCAGTTATAGAGTGTGATAAGAAAGCAACAATGTCATTTCTTTTGATTGGGGGTTAATATGGACAATACTTACATTTTTCTTAAAGAAGCGGAAGAGTTAGTTAGAGAGCTCAACCACCGCTGGGATAAATTTGCAAACCATAATATGAGTACAGGCATGATGGACATTTGGACACGTGCGTATCAATGCTACTACGGGCAAATGGCCGCCCCATCCTATAGCACAGGTGTTGCAGGGGAGCAAGACGAGTATAGTACTATGCAAATCAACCACGCCCGTAACGTCATTAAGCACGTTATTGCCATGGTTACACAAAACCGAATCAATTTTGATGTGACCTGTACAAACACAGACCTGTCGGCACGAAACACCACAATCGTGGCAAGAGCGGTTCTAGACCAACTGTTTTACGAGAAGCAGTTTGAACGCGAGTACCACTCAATGCTGGAGATGGGTCTAATCTTCGGTATGTCTTTCATTGTTGCACGCTGGAAGCCTATGAAGCGTTTGGTCGGCGTTGACGGTGAAGGGCAAGCGGTGTATGCAGGAGAACCCGACCTTAAAGTCATCTCTCCACTGGATGTGATGCTAGACCCTCTCAAGCCTTACTTCCAAGACCAGCAATATGTAGTTATCCGTGAGATGGTTAACAGAAACGACCTCGCAGCTGAATATCCAGAGCTCGCTGAGGAAATTATGGCTGTTGAGAAGATTAACAACTTCCAGCACTTCACTCAATTCTACGAGTACAATGAGGAAACAATCTGGCAATACACAGCATTCCACCAACCCACTCCTGCTCTCCCTCAAGGACGTATCGTAACATTCCTCGAAGATGATATCGTTCTTAATGACGGACCGAATATCTACGAACAAAATCCCGTATTCTGTTACAGACCTGATACTCGTCACGGCACCGCATATGGCCACACACCACTGTTTGACCTGATGCCTGTACAAGAGTCTCTGAATCAGCTGGATAGCTCCTTTTTGACCATTATCGAGAACTTCTCGGTACCAAACTTCATCGCATCAAAGCGAAGTGGTATTGACGAGACAGAGATTAGCGGTGGTCTCCGGATGATTCTCGCTGACCCCGACCCAGATGCCCCGAATGCAGGCTTTCCTACAGCCATGAACATGCCGTCTATTCCACCTGATATGGTTCGCCAGAGAGAAGCGTATATCCGAGATATTGAGGCTCTTTCGGGTGTTAACTCAATCGTTCGCGGTAGTCCTAGCCAGTTTGTTCCTTCGGGTACGGCTATTGCACTTCTTAGTTCTAGTGCTCAAACATATAACTCCGCAGTTGAGCGTGGGTATATTCAAATTATCGAGCAGTCTGCTCTGAGCCTTCTCAGCATTATTAAGAAGTTCCAAGCGTACTCAGACGTGGTTACAATTACAGGTAAAGCTAATGCTTACAACGTGGCATCTTTCAAAGGAGAAAGTCTTGAAGGAGTTCGCCAGGTAAAGGTTCATCTCGGAAATCCAGTGTCTAAGACCTTTGCTGGTAAGATGGCAGTTGCTGACCAACTTCTCCAAAACCAGATGCTCGCTAGTCCAGCAGAGTACTTGGATATCCTTAAAACAGGTAACCTGGACTCAGTGACCGACCCTAAGACCGCTCAGAAGGCATACATTCAGCTTGAGAATGAGCAGCTTGCACAGGGGCAGAAGCCTATCATCTCGTACCTCGATAACCCTATCGAGCATATTAAAGAGCACATGGTTTTGACGTTTAGACCAGAGGTTCGCTCAAATGCACCTATCATGGAGATTGTGCTTGAGCATGTTCAGGAGCATCTTGACCAGGTTGAGCGGTTGAATATGGGTAACCCTATTACACTTGCCCTCGCTACCGAGCAGCCTGTACCTCTTAGTGCTCTTCAGCAACCTCAGCAAGGTGGACCTGGTGGACCGGGAGCAGCGACTGGTGCGATGCCTCCACAAGCAGGCGGAGAACCACCTCCTGAAATTAATGATGTGGCAGCCAGCGGACTAAAGAGGGCTTTAGGTCAAGTAGAGAGAGCAGGTCAAGTCGCAGGTAGTGAGGAATGAGAAAAAAGCAATTGCGTGGGGGTAACTCCTCCATAATGAAGAATGGGGTGCTCTACGGAGCATCCTCTTCTAACTGTTTAAGAATGATTCTACTTCGTGACAAAGGCATTCAAAGTGAACCGGACGAGAGAAGTAAGAAAGTATTCGCTATCGGGCATCTAAACGAGGATTTGTTTGAAAAAGACCATTTACAGGATATCGAGGAATTAGAGAAAGAGAAAGAGTATGTTATTGGAATACATGATAATATTGATTTTGTCGCTCATTGCGATTATAGTTCTCCTGGACTTCTTTTCGAGCTAAAGTCATGCACATCGGAAAACACCTACAAAAAAGTTTTCACCAATAAAAAATATAAAATAGAAAACCTCATTCAGCTCGCGACCTACATGCTTATGTCTGAGACACCACAAGGGTTTTTGTGCTATACGTCATACACTGACAAAATTCAATACAAAGCTCTTGACAAGCTAGAGATGGATGATATACTACAGCTAGCGGAGGAGTCCGAAAGAGAGACTGTCATGATTCCTGTCACATTCAATGAGGAGGGGGAAGTACTAGCAAACGGTAAAGGCTCTGGAGTATTTGTTGCAGATATCTTAGAGTTTCAGGAAGTGGCTATAAATGTTTTGGACAATGATTTAATCCATGCAGATAGGCCAGAGTCTTTTGAGTTAAATACTAAGTTCACTGCTTGTTATAATTGTCCATTGAGTAATCTTTGTAATGAATGGGAGGAGAAGAGATTTAGCACTGACGAGTTTGTAAGTAAAGCGAGTTCTATTTTTAATAAAAAGAGGAAATAAGATGAAGTTTAATTTGAAAGTTAGCGAAGGTGATTTGACAACAGCTGATACACCAAAAGAGTCGGGTGGTTCTAAGATGCTCCAGCCGGGCGTGCATCAAGTGCAGATTTCAGAGGTTGTAGAAGACGGCTCTCCTATAGCTGATGATACATGGGTAAAGCTGAAGATTACTTATGAAGATAAGGAAGGTAAGACACTTCGCAAGCAACTGTTGCTAGTTCCGACGCAATCGTTGGATTATGGACCTGATAGGAAGCAAGGGCCTAAGAGAAACTTGCTAGCATTCTTGAATGCACTAGGAGAGGACGTTAGTGCTAAAACACTGCCTGCTACTGTATCTAAATGGTTCGAGAAGCCTCAACGTCTCGTTAACCAGAGACTGGAAGTCAAGGTTGGATACAGCAACGCCCACGTCAAGTATCTAGGTAAGGATAGTTTCCAGCTTGTAGATGCTAAGGAGCAGCCAGTACTGAATTCCAGTGGGGAGCCTGTAATGGCTACAGACCGGCAGTCTCTCGAGCTGTACGCTAAGCAAGTGGGACTGCGATTTGACGCATATCCATCTGTAATTGCATACGGAGAGCCTCTAGCAAAACAGAAGCCGAGCAAGAAGGTAGCGGCGGCGCAGAGCGAAGACGAAGACTTGTTCTGAGAGGTGCATATGTTTGCTGAAATCACTAATTCAAAGTTTCATACAGCGCAGTTTATCCCAGTGGAGACTATACCTAATCATACTGGATACAGGAGTGTGTTCGCTTGGAGTAGTGATGACGCAAGCTCTGCAAATGCTGCAGGAACGGTGAAGGTGCTGAAAGACAGGCCCGCGTTTGTTGACACAATATTCGTGGATTTTGACAATAACGAGAAAGGCGCTATGGCTTTTAGAGATGTTATTGACAACGAAGATATCCTATATCAAATGTACTCAAGCGGGGGTCGGTCTATCCACTTCCATCTGTCTACTCTTCCTCAATACGATGTGCGAGTGCCTTACTCTGTACGAACTTTTATGGAGGGGTTTAAGCAGTACGGCTACGACCCTTCTGTCTATAACTATTGCAGCTTATTTCGCCTATCCGGGACTATTCACGAGAAGACAGGTAAGCCGAAGGAGTTACTTGAGACAGGGGGGTTTTACAACATCGAACTAGACCTAATAGAGCCACCTAAAATTAACCTAGTTACAACTGACCAAGATGCATTGCCTCTGGCTGTAGCTATGTATACGAATTACTTGGGGATAGACGTCACTGAAGGCAGTCGATACTCAATTCAATGGAAAGTCGCAAAATCCTTTCAAGAGGCGGGGCTTTCCTTCGATACCGCTCTTGAACTTGTAAATGGAATGGACAAGTCATGGGGAAAACAGTCAAAAGGTCCGGAAGAAGTAAGGAGAGCGGTGAGGGACGCATACCGCATATAGAGGTGTGGGTTATCGCTGTACTCAACCGATACTTATGGAATAGGTTTCCGGCACGATTACAAGTAAAGACAAGATGCCGCGTTAAAGTCAAGGTTGGCGAATTTAAAAACGGCAAAGACAAAGTTGTTTGGAAATTTAAATGCGAAGAATGTGGCGATATCGTAGACAAGATAGAAGTAGACCACCTAGAACCACGCATAGACCCAGTAAGAGGGTACGAAGGAATCGAGACCTGGATTTATAGAACCTTTGTAGAAGCGGATAAACTTAAAGGTAAATGTAAACCCTGTCACACAGAGAAGACTGTTTCCGAGAACGTAATTAGGAGAGAGAGTAAACGTGAAACAGATCGAAAACCTGCTAAACCACCTAGACGAAAGCGGAAGAAGTCCACGTGACGTTCAAGTAATCGCTCTCAAGTGGATTCAGGAGCACTGGGGTAAGGGTAAGCACCTTGTCATTAGTGCGCCTACGGGGGCAGGTAAGTCGATGTTGGCGCGAACCATCCAGATAGCCACTGGAGCCCCTATCATAGCTCCAAGCAACGACCTCGTGCGCCAGTATGGCGAGTCCTACCCAGATATAAATAAATATATCGGTCAAAACCACTACAGATGTAAACCTCATAAGATGTCATGCAGGGCAGCGCAAAGATTGACGAACTGTGACGGCTCGGCGTGTGGTGGATGCCCCCTCAGAATGAGTCGAGAAAAAGCAGAGCAAGGTAGTAGTGTGTTTAATCCTCTCAGTCTCTGGCATCTAATACGGCAATCCGAATACAACTACGACACTACAATTGTAGATGAAGCACATACCGTACTGAATATGCTTAGAATGCTGAGTAGTAGCACACGAAAGCTAACTCAGGAGGAGTTTGCTGCGCTTAGGGCGAAAGGGTTCAATACTAGGCGTGTGGACGAGTGGATTCTTGTTGACTTCTTGCTCGAGAGAGCCGCTATCTTATACGACCGGGCAGCGTCCGCTACTTCTCTCCGAACACAGTCAAGGCTAGAGAACCGAGCGCTGGAGTTCGAGCACACAGCTCAGTGTATTCAGCAGGAGAGCGAGAAGTACGCTATCTGGTTTACAGGTAGGCAGATGAATATTCAGGCAACACGGGTGCCTAAGAACACAATTAAGAAAATATTAAAGGGCCGGTGCATCCTGCTATCTGCTACCCTGGTTAAGAGCGATATTAACGAAATACTTAACAATGAGCCATATGAATATCTCGACCTAGCTTCTCCTATCCCTGTAGATAGCCGAAGGGTTTACTTTAACCCGTCAAGCTTCAAGCATAACTATACAGAGATGCGCCCAAAAGCCCTTACACGCAGAATCGAAACAATAATAAAGGCGGAAGGTAAACCAAACACTCTGGTGCATGTACCATATGGACTAGCCCGTCAAATGGAGGGCTACTGGACACTACCTGTGATTCAACATGACCAAGAGAGTAAACCAGAGGCACTGAAGAATTTTATAAAGGATGGAGGTGTACTTATCGGGAGTGGTTGTACAGAAGGATTGGACTTAAAGGACGATATCTGCAGGCTCAACATTATAGCAAAGATTCAATGGCCTTGCTTGGGAGACTCGTGGGTTAAAAAGAGGAGGGCAGCACAGGATGGTCATATGTGGTACATAGCAGAGACTTTGAAAACTGTAATTCAGGCGGCTGGACGCAGTACACGAAATGAGAGTGATTATAGTAAGACAATCGTACTTGACCCGAGCTTCTCCTCTCTTATGATTCAAGCGGAACGGATGAAG
>Ga0070753_1002031_pt1 | contig 10939 bp, 9 predicted proteins | sample VirMetDEL_Aug_31_FD_77441 | JGI IMG/M metagenome (GOLD analysis project Ga0070753, IMG submission 77441) | Aqueous microbial communities from the Delaware River and Bay under freshwater to marine salinity gradient to study organic matter... | ecosystem: Environmental > Aquatic > Marine > Coastal ... | reverse complement strand
ACCAGTCTCTCCTCAAAGCAAGAACTCTTGGCTCAACATAGTCCTCATAGTCTTGTGTTCCTGCTGGGTAACCTTTGGCTTCTGCCTCTTGGTCTGCTTGGATACGGAAAGAAGTTTCCATTGTCTGTCTTTCTTTTGCTCCTCTCTCTCTGAGGTATTGTTGGTTCTGATAAACTTCTGGTGTCTGTAATGTTTGTCTTTCCAAAGCCTCAAAAAAACCAAGCGGTCTATCTTCTCTGCTTTGGTATGGCTCAACCCTCATACCTGCTTGTCCTTCCTCAACAACAGGCATAGGGTAAGGCATTGTTCGTGTGCTCTCTCTGATAATACGAAGTCTGTTGCGAGCCTGATACATAGCATCACGAGCATTGGAACCTTGGTCCATAAAGTATTCAGTCATCTGTCTGAACTGTCTTTGTTCTTCTTCATTCAAGTCCATCATAAGAACTTTCTTAGGCAACTCAATAGCAGGGTCAACAAAGGTAAACTCTGTTAGTTCTTGCTCTGTCTCGTAGCCTTTACCCATTCCTGCTTCAATACCTTGTAGGCGAAGTTCTTCACCAGCAGGAGTGAATGTTCCGAATGGGTCTTTCTTTCGTTCTTGAACTCTTGATGGTGTGGGTGCTGTATCACCAGTAGTCGTTGGTATTTGTGGTCCAACAAATGGTTGGTTGTAGATACTATCAAAGGCAGCGATAGTTCTGGTGTCTCCATCTATCATTGCTTGTAAGTATTCTGCCTCGTCTGGTTGTCCGACCATCCAAGTTGGGACTTGTGGGTTAGGTGTAGCCATTCTTTATTATCTCCTTAGAAGCCTGTGTCGTTACCAATGTCTATTGGCTCTCTCTTTGGGGGAAAATAACCTTCTTCCGGTGGAACATCAGGCTGTTGGTTTCCAAACAAAGTATCTAACTTGAACTTCTTAGGTATCTTTTGTTGTTGTAAACTCACTCTGTATTGGTCAAGGTAAATAAGACCAAGAGCAGATGCTTTGAATGCTGCTTGTTGCTCTGGTGTGTAAGGTTGTTGTGCGATGAAAGCCTCTATGTTTGGAATAACTTTTGTCTTATCTATTGTTCCATTATGTAAACCATTCATAACTCGTTGAGCATACTGAACTCCCTCTGGGTAATACTGAGAATACTTTGACTTAGCATTTTCGTATCCAATAGTCTCAAAGTCTTCTGCTGTTTGTAATGCTATCTGATAGTTGTATTGGTCTGATGGAGACATCTTCATCATCTGTTGTTCTAATGCCTTGTTCATCTCATACATCTTGAAAGCCTTTCTTCCTTCTCTTGTCTTTGTATCATAGAAAGTTTCAGGGGTCATAACTTCTTGTATCTTTTCTCCGAACAGTTGTTGGAACTGTTGAGAACCTATTGCTGGTGCTTGTTCTATTTGTTTCTTTACAATACCCAACTCAACTCTTTGTTGTCCCAATGTCTTTGCTATCTGTGCTTCTGGTGTTCCCAAGCGAGACATAAAGTATCCATTGATGGCTTGGTCAAACTCTTGGTTGTATTGTGCGAGTGCTGCTCCCCTTGCCGCATCATAGTCTGCTTGACTTTCTTGTGCTCCTTTCTTACGGAACTTGAATGTGCTTGGGTCATAGTTGATGAAGCCATTGTCTTTCAGGTATTTACCAAAGCCGGGCATTGCCTTTGCCGCATCAAAATAAACTCTATCTTCTGGGTCTAAAAGACTTATCTCACCATTGTTAGCAAGTGCTGCCTCAACCAAAGCATCGGCACCCATCTCCATACCAGTTCCACCACCACCTTGGATAAGTTGGTCCAAGTATGTATTTAGTTTTGATGTTCCAATACCTTGTGCTTGTGAGTTTATTTGTGCTTGTCTTGCTGCTGCTTTTGTGTTGTAGTCTGAACGAGAAGGAGAAGTAACTCCCGGCAAATACTGGGCGAAGATAGCATTCTTTGTATCTGCTCTATCAGTAGCAGAAGCACCATCACCTATCATCTCAGCATTTACTTGGTCAGCCAAGTTCAATACAGCATCGTATCTTTGCTCTGGTGTTAGGTCTTGTAGTGCTTGGTTTATCTCTGCGAACTGTGTCCCTGTTGAGGAGAGGAAAGCATCTGCTTGTGCCTTGGTTCCCATCTGTCCTGTTCTGTCTGACGATGAGTTCATAATGTAAGTCTTTACTCTGCCCGGTGCTTCGGTTTGTTCTTGACCTAACTCTGCTGCTCTCAACTTGTTTGTCTGAGACTTTGCTTGTAAGTTTCCAATACCGATGTAACCATTGATAATAGCAGAAGCATTACTACCTGCTGCGGCTTTGGCTTTGTCTGCTTGTAGTTTCAGGGCAAGTTGCTCATAGTCTTGGATGGTTTTCTCAATGTCTTTCTTCTGTTCTAACAGTAGCATTCTCTGTTGCTCTGCTGACTTAGCATCCATCATAGCAAGTTGGTAAGCATACTCTAACTGCCCTTGTCTTCCGAGGTAGTAGGACATCAAGTAACTTGACCCTATTGTAGTTTTCTTTGGTTCAGCCATTCTTTTTTCTCCTATTCAACTGGTGGTAAGTAAGTTCCTTGCTGTGGGAACAATGGGCTTTCTTGGCCCGGATACTTTGATGGGTTCCTCAACCTATCGTGATAGTTTATTCTTATCTTGTATTCATCAAGTATCGCCTTTCTTATTTCATACGGGTATTTCTCTCTGTAAATAACCAATACTTCCAAAATGTTGTCCGCCATAGTAGGTAAGTCAGTCAAAAGTTTTTGATACTCTTGTTGTTGTTCCGCTACAATACTATCATAAATAGTCGCAAGTTGTTCCTTTTGTGCTGTTGTGGGTGAAGAAGTTACTCGTCCTCCACTATCTGCTTGGATGTATTGTTGTGTCCATTTTTTATTTTGCTCGTCATACACTAACCTCAACTCATAACCTTGTTCTTCCAGTCTCCGGCTTTGTGCTTGTATTGCTTCTAATGAACCCTCAGCATAAGGAGCCAATAGGTTTGTAGGTAGTCCAGCATACACAGGCTCTTTCAGTTGAGGTGCTTGTTGGGTTGACTTCATTGACTGGTTGTTTGGAAGCAAGGGTTCCATCTGTTGCTTCTGGTTTGTCTTTGGTGGTGTGTATGTAAGAGGGTTGAACTTAGGCTCATAGTCGCCCGTATTTGCCCCTTGAAGGCCTCCGTTCTGTTGAGGTGGGGTAACACCCTGCTGTGAAGTTTGGGGCTGTTGTAGGGCCACTGGTGGCTTATTATTCAACTGTGTAAACTCTGAGTTCTGTTGACTGACTTGTGAAGTAAGGGTCCCTCCCCCGCCTACTGGTTGAGACCCGTAAACCCCCCCAATGAGTTGACCGTGTTTGTAGCATTACCTGTGGTTGATGGAGACATTCCGTATGAGGTTGGGTCTAACCCTGCTGCCCTCATCATTGCTGCCTGTTGTCCTTTCATTGCTTCTATCTGTCCAACTTGAACTGCTGCTTGTGCTGAAACCATACCACCTTGTAGCATAGCATTCAAAGCATTGGTGTAGAGTTGACTTATCTCAGCACTCTCTTGTGCTTGTAAGGCTAAAAGTTTTTCTTCTTCGTATCTTGCCTTCTGTAAGTCTGCTCGTTCTATTTCAACTCTCGCAGGTTGTGCTGCCTCAGCCATCATTTGTTGTTGACCGATGTTCATTCTTGCTGCTGTTCCGGCATCCATACCAGACATAGCGGCTTGTCCTCGGTAGTATGCTTCTCGTTGTTGAGCACGGATAGGGTCTATCATTTGGGCTTCAAGGTTTCTTCGTTCCTCGTCTGTAAGTCCAAGCAGTCCCATCTCTTGTCTTCGTTTGAGTTCTGCTATTTGTTCATCCCTCATCTTCTCGTAGTCAGTTTGACCGCCCATAAACATACCGGTAAGTCCACCACCGACCAGTCCAACACCGGCTCCGATAGCAGTTCCAACACCGGGGGCTATTGCGGTTCCTATCATAGCACCTGTTGAGGCACCATAAGCAGCACCCTGAGCGGTTGATGCTTTTCTTTTATCTGTGAAGTATTCGTCAGCCATTATCCTTCTCCTTCTGGTTCGTTATCGTTTAGATAGTATGCTTCTAATGTTAGTGTCCAAGCAGTAAATAAAGTGTAGTCCTCGTTAGTCCAACCCTTGATACCAATAGTATGATAGCCTGCTGATAATGTAGTTGGAGTAGCATAGAAGTTAGAACAATAGTTTCTTTCTCTACTTGGGTTTGGGTTCTCGGAGTTCGTTGTGAAACGAGTTACTCCTACTTGTTGGTCATCAAGGAAAATGTAGAACCTTGCTTTACCTACATCCTGTGACTTGTTTGTTGTTGTGATAGGGGACATTCCTATTGTGAATAAGACACTGGCTCTGTCCTCTAAATAAAAACTTATGGCTCCGTTAGCAACCCACTGGTATGTGGGTGATGAGATGCCTGTCTGCTTTCCTGTTGGTTCAGCACAGATGCCTGTTAGTCTTGCTTGTGATGTGGAGTATGTCTTACCTCCATACACACCTGTGATAAACTCAAAGGTATTGTTTGTGCCTGTGTATTGTGGAGCAACAAAGTGTTCTCGTTGTAAGTTGGTTGGTGTTATGTCTGCGGCAGCCAAGTTACCATTCAACCATTCTTGGATAGCATTGTTGTTCTGCTCTATCTTACCAGCATCAATGTTTTGGTTAGTTGTAAATGTTTGTGGTATTGTAGTTCCCATTATGCTGACCCCTTAGAATAAATAATACAGTTGCCGTGAAAGTTACCCAAGCCTATCTGAACACTATTGGCTGCTCCAAGACCTGTTGTATCTACGGTCTCAAAGCCTCTGTTTCTTGAACCTACCTGTGAGATAAGTTTCATTGGACCCTGAATAAAAAAGGCTATCTTGTAGAGTGTGATAGGAGAGCCTGATGTATTTTGATAAGTCCATACCCCGTGATGTGTTTGTTCGTGAACTGTCTCTGGGTCAGAGAAGTATCCATCAGGTGAGAATACCAAGATGCCGTCATCAAAACCAGACACAGGGTTATCTGCTGTTGGTATTTGGTATCTGTCTGTCGTAGTTGCTTCTGGTCCACCTTGTTCAAAGTAAGTCATCCAGTTTACTTTGTTTGGAAAGTTATTCCAGAAAGAAGATAGAGGGTCATAGGCTGCTGATAGATAAGCAGGTGTTACAAGCCAACACAAACGATAGTCTCTTGTATTTGCGGTTGGGACTACCCCAGCATTTCCTGTTGCTTTATCAAACTGTTGGTTCTCTACTCTCCACCATTGTAAAGCATAGTTGATACGGATAAGGTCTCCGACCTCTAATGTTATTGGACTGGATGAGAAGTCAAACTCGTAACCATAGCCAACACCGCTTCCGTGTTGTAGTTGGTGCTGGCTTCTTTCCAATGGGCCACGGGCCACATCGGTATTGAAAGCATAGACACTATCAGGAGTAGTTGTTGTTGCTTTGTTAGAGAAAGACTTGAATGCTTTTACAACCTGACCTTGTAAGTTTATTCTATCTACACCCTGAGACTTGATGTTATTATTATCAACATCATTGCTCTCTGTTTGAAAGTCAGAGTATTTAGCATTCATCTCTGTTGATGTAATGGTCTCATTGTATTTACTTCTAAATGCTGTGTTATTTACTTGTCCCATTTATTCTACCTGTATTTGTTTATTGCTGTTATTCTACCACCAGACCAAAAAGCCACAGGGCAGTTGGTTAGTGGATAGTTTGTTGTGTCGTTGTTTCTTGCTGTTGCTCTCCAACGAACGGATACTGTTGCCTTCTCCGTAGCACAAGGAATAATAGCAGCCATTCGTGGGTTACAAAATGGTCTGTATTGTCTGTCTATCTCGGCAACAACATTACCATTGTAAAGTATTTGGAATGCTAACCAGATACCAGACTTGGGTTGTCCTCCCGCACCAAGCATCTTGCCTCCACCCAACTGGACATTGTTGTAAGCATAGCAGGAAAACTCTAACAGCATTGAGCCTTCAATAGCATCAAACTCCAAGTCCAACTCACACTTTGCCCAACCACCTGAATACAAACCATAAGAAATGCCGGGCACATCTGAGAATGGTGCGGTTGCTGAGTTACCAACACCATCTATTATTTCTTCTTCATTCATCTTTGTGTAGCCATCGTAGTAAGAATAGAAAGCATTCTTAGCACAGTCAAGAGGGTTTATTGTCCCTGCCTGAATGTTTTGTCTATCAATGTTTCCGTTCATCTCAGAGACATAAGTATCATAAACTTGGTCGTAGTCTTTTGGGTCAACGATGTTATTATTTCTAAGTTCTGCTTGTTTAGGTCTGTATCCCATTAGTTCTGCCCCCTTACTGCTCTCACCAACTTGCCGTCTGCTCCGAAGTCAATAGCATAACCACAGAGAGTTATGTCTGCTGTTCCTCTCAACTTGAAAGAAAAACTATTTACAGAACCACAAGCCACATCATAACGAAGATACATTACTGATGGCCTCTCCCATACTGCTGTATCAAACCGAGCAAAGTCATCAGGCACAGCATCAATAAGAACTGCTGGGTCATTGAATACTTTATGTGCTTCTTCATCAGAAGGTTGTGTGTATCCACCGCCTAAGTCAATAGGGTTCTTTATGTCTTGGTTCTTGTAGCATTCTACAATAAACTTATTGTTTCCTCTCATCAATAGTTTGAGGTAAAGATACTTCGGTGCTTTCTCTACTCCGTCAAAACCAAACTGCTGTTCTGCTGACCAGTATGTAAAGGTTGGTGGTTGGTCACTTACTCTTACTCTACCTTGGTCTCCGCTACCTTGATAGAAGGTTCCGTTGTGTCTGCTTCTGCTTATCCAGAACAAACCTTGAATGTTGTTACGAAAGTTTACAGAGGTTCTACCATAAGGAGTTCCAAAGATAAACTCTCCGTGTTCGTCTACTGTGATACAAGAAACAGGAAAGCCTTCTCGCTTTGAGAATGTTCCTTTGTCTAAATGGAATACAACTCCATCTTTTATTTCTGTATTACCATCAGTAGGAAAATAGAAATGAACTTCTTTCCACTTCGGTGAATAAGCAGCACAGGCTTTGTGTAGCATTGCTGTGTTCATTCTATCAAAGGTTTCTTGTAGGTGTTGGGTCATCTTTTGTAGTTGTAAGTCAGACCCACCTTTCAAGCCACCTTTCAATAAATAGATACCATCATCTGATAGGAACATCATTCCCATAGTGGGGACCTCAACTACACAGTTGTGTGACTTTGCTCCATACCCTCTAATGAAAGGTGTGTAGACAAAGCCGTTTATTGGGTCACCCGTAATAATGTCTATCCCCCGTTCTCGGAAAACAAGTAGGTTGTCGTAGTATGCTTTTAGAGCCGTTACATCACCAGCATTACCTGTGCCTACATTGAAGAAGTCAAGAGCCTTGTATTGGTCTGGACTGCCCGGAACGGAATAATAGACCACTCCACCCTCTCCTTCTCCCCCGTCAAGGAACAAACAGTTTTTGTATGTAGCGGCGAACCTTGCTGTGCGGGCAGGGAACACGATAGAATGGTCATCCCGTGGAGCCAAACTACCCAGTCTACTATCAGGTGTGGTATCATAATAAGTTTCATCGTTGTTATTATCTATCTGGTCAAGGAAATAATAAACTTCTTCTTCCGTCTGTTTATCTGTATTTACTGCGGTAGGTGATGAGCCTAAGTTTTTAGTTCTGTAAATACGACGGGCAATAACTCCGTCTGGTCCTCTTGGAATGTTATCAAGCCATACAAAGTATTTGAAACCTTGTGCCTGACTTTCCCAAGTGGTTGGGTTAGAACGAGGGGAGATAGGACTTTCACTTCCATTCTCATAAACCCAAGTTACTTTGTATCTGTATGAGTTTATCTCATTCTCTGTCTGAGAACCTAACCCGTATTGTATCTCCCAGTCAATAACTTGTGAAGTCTCAACAACAAGAGAACTATCAGGTAAAGGACGAACAAAAGAGTTTGTCTTATCTACTGTGACTGTTCCTGCTACTGGTTCTACTTCCCAAGGGTTTGGTGGTGATGGTCTCTGTTGGAAACCTAATGTTCTTTGTTTGATGCCGTCCCATAGGATAGGCTTGTCTCTACCATTTAGGATAACAAGGTAACGACCATAAGGTTCGTAGTTTGTTCCTGCTTGGTTAGGTGCTAACACTCGTCTGTCGTCATCAAAGATAATACTATCAGCAGGGTTTCCTTGGTAAGTCCATAGTCTGGTCTTTACATTTGGTTGGAAGTAGTCACTCTCATAAACAAGATGGTTCTTTGCTCCTGCTCTGGTAGTCCAATAGAATACAGAATGAATAGGACCTACTTGGTCAAATGGTCCCCAAGTATTATCTTCTTCTGTTGTGACTGCGGTGTAGTATGGTTCCCAACCAATACGACTATCCCAGCCCATTGTCTGTGGTTCTACACGAAAGTTTACAAGTTCCTGTGCGGATAAACCTTCTGGTGGTTCCATCTCATTGAGACCAGCAAGAGGCTCAAAGAGTGTTCTATTACCTGCTTTCATTTAGGTTCTCCTTGTTATCTTCTGGAACGGATACTTGTAGTAGTCGTTGTATTGTCTGAAACCTTGCTTGATGTTTAGTCTTGCTCTCTGTGATAAGTATCTGTTTTCTATCTTCAATAGTTCTTTCTTTGCTTTGTCCTCATACATTTGAGCCATACCTAAGTTGCCGTGCTTTGAGAACAAGTCTACGAGTGTGATGTAACATAAAAATAAATGTGTATCAGCAGGCATCTCTGGTTGGTCGTTGTCGTTCTCTAACTTCTTTGGTCTGAACTGGTAACGAATGTTTGCTCTTGTATCTTTGTTTTGTCTTGGATAAAGTCTTATCCGTTGGTGTGTTCCTGTGTGCCCCTCGTCAAGTCTCTCTAACTCTGTAAGGGTAGTTCCCTCAATGGTAATACCAGAAGTATCTGTTGTTGATGTTGCCTCTGGAATGTTATCTTGAACCATAAGGTAATGGTCAAAGGTATCTTCTGGTGGTCTGATGTATGCTCTCTTTCTCAAACCTGTTTTGCTATCTGAGAGTTCCATACTTTCAATACGAATACTATCACCGGCAGTTCTGTTTGCTGGTTGGTCAATGTATCGTGGGGCACTTTCTAATAATACCACTTCTGGTGTAACACCTTCTTGGGCATAAATAACTCCACCCTTCTGGAATGAATAAGCAGCCGCATAGTCGCCTGAGAATGCTACTGTATTCGTTCTTACAGTCGTGTCTATGGTTGCCTCTACCGAAGGATGTAAAACGGTCACAGGGTCAATAGAGAGCCAGTCTGTGGGTGTTCCTGTCTCGTCTAAGTCAATGGCTAAGTTCTCATCTAAAAACTTTGGAATGTTGTAGAATGGTTGTCTTGTTTCATTACCCAAGCCACGAAGACCAAGACCCAATACCTCAATACAGTCTTTCGGCATTGCTATCTTTCTGTGTTTTATTTTTAGTGAGACACCTGTTTGGTCTGGTGTAAGTGTGGTAAGTCTTTGTGCTAATGAATAATACTTGGGGTCGTATTCTTCTTTGCGAACATTGAATGTAATGTCCACCCCTGTGTAGTCCACACTCTCAATAATGTATTCTCTTTGTTCTGATGCTTCTCCGGCAGAGCCTGAAATAAACTCAACCACCATCTCTGAACCGATGTGGTAGAAGTCATCTCCTTTCTGTGCTGATGGAATAACCATCTTGCCGTTAGCATTTGTAATACAACTGGTGTATGTTTGGTCGCCCTTTGCGATAAGTTGTATTTCTTTCTGGGAGTATTCCCAAGGTCTATCTGTAAAATGTGAGTAGTATCTTTCGTTGAGAGCATCTGTTACTTCTTGCTGATAAGTTCTCACATTAGGGTTGTAGTCCATAATGTTGGCTACATAGTCTCTCATTTCTTTCAGGTTCATTTATGCTCTCCGTGATGATAAGAAGGGTCGGGGACCGAAGTCCCCTTCCCTATTGAAATAGTTTATCAAAGTTTAGTAGGACTTCAATACCCAAACATCAGCAGCATTTGAACTTTCTGCTTCAAGAGCAATAGCACATTTTACTGCCTGTGCCGCACCACCAACAAGAACTGTTTGTGATACAGGAGAAAGGCCAGAAGTAGCCAAAGCACCTGTTCCATCAACAGAGAGTGTTACCTCTTGTTGGCTATCAAAGCGACCAGCGGTAGAAGAAAGGATGAGGTATTCACCCTTAGCAACACCAGTAGCCACATTAGCATTTGGAGCAAGACCCTCAACAACCACTTTTACGAAAGCACCAGAAGCGGCACTCTCAGCGGCGACACCACAGAACACAGAAGTATTCGCAGCACCACTATCAAGTTTCTTTACCACACCAAACATTTGTGCGATGGTTGACTGTGAGAAGTCAAAGCATACAGCATCACCTGCTGTAATAGCCTCACCAGCACGGAAAACTTCCAATACTTGGCGGGCACTTTGTGAAGCACTATCTTCACCTACACCACTCTCATCGGAGTGATAAACTTTTTGTATGTATCTTGATGAACTCATTTTTCTATCCTCCTATGTTAGTTAGCAAGTCCGTCTACAATACCTTGTGAAGCCAGATGGTCAAAGGCCAACTGAGTTCTTACAGTAATGTAGGCATAACGAGAGGCATAGCCTGTCGCATCCATAAAGTCGGTCATCTCAAAGTTACCGTCAGTATCAAATACCATCTTCATAAAGTTAGTGTTCAATACATAAGCATTTATCTCGTTAGATGCCGAAGTCAAGGAACCATCCATAAACGGGTCAACGAACATACGAGCACCATTGAAAGCAAGAGCCAACTTACCACCATCCAATACACTCTCATCAATGAACCGTTGGTTCGTGTAGAGTTCGTCCTTGTATGCTTTGTAAAGAGCAGCAGAACAAAGGATGAGGTTAGGGGCAGAACCATCTGGTGTGCGAGTTT
>Ga0070753_1002028_pt1 | contig 10946 bp, 10 predicted proteins | sample VirMetDEL_Aug_31_FD_77441 | JGI IMG/M metagenome (GOLD analysis project Ga0070753, IMG submission 77441) | Aqueous microbial communities from the Delaware River and Bay under freshwater to marine salinity gradient to study organic matter... | ecosystem: Environmental > Aquatic > Marine > Coastal... | reverse complement strand
ACTATTTAGTTACATCATTCACAACTACATGTGAGAATAGACCCTGCCTAGCATGTACCATCCACCACGATCTCATGAGTTCGTAGTCAACAAAATCCACAGTTCTCCCATCTTTCAGGTGAACTGTGTATGTGTGTTTATCGTAATCGGCGTTAGGGTCAGACATCGTCTTCTGGAGCAACATAAACACCAGTCTCTACCTTTCTGAGGATCTCATTGATTTCCTCAATGCGCTTAGTGACATCACCCTTTAGGTGATCAATGAATTCCTTTGGGTATTGCCCTGCACAATAATCGAGTTCTCGTAGATCCATACATAACTCCATCTTCTCATTCTTGAGATCCATACGGATGAAATAGACAGCAGGGTATGAGGCTTCCCTCTTTTCTTCTTCCATTACACACCTCCAGTAAAAGTTCTCCAAGCAATGATATTCTTGATATGAAATGATAACTGATGCACCTGCTTCAAGATCTCAGATAAGGTATCAAGAGTAGTCTTATAGTATTCAACTTGCATCTCAAGGCGATTGATATCCTCATCGACTGCAATCCAGGAAGGTACATCCGACTTCATAACCTTATAGTCAAAGGGTTTATCCTCATACACTTCTGGTTTTGCTTTACCAGAATAGTATAACCACTTACTGTGTTGTACTTTCTTTAACTCCTGATTCTTCTTTGCCAGAAGAAGTTTGAACTCACCATGAAGTGAGAGGTATTTCTGGTGGAGTTGTGGAATTCTGATGGTAGTCTGATCGAGCATGATGTCGTCGATCTTACTATCCTTCTCCCACATAGAATTGATAGTCTCTAGATCAATCATAAGGGAAAGTAACTCATATTTATTCTAACAGATATCAAGTAAGTGGGAAAGACTGCCCGTTGTTTGTCTTATGGTATGACGCCTGCATGGATGCATCCGTTGCAGTTGCCGCGTCGTAGATGTAGTAATCGAAATATGTGTAGCGGAGATATACCTCAGCAGTGAAATACTGAAGGTCTTGAATTGAAGTGTCGAAAGCGAGTGTGCTGAGACTGATAGGGAAGCAGTCCTTGAACACAAACTCAGAAACTGGTTGATAATTTGAAGAGAGAATAAACAAAGAACAATCAGACAACCAGTTATTATCCGTACCTAGGAAGTCATCATCGACTGGTTCTGGGTTGATACTTTTAATATCCCCACGCTTAAAATAGAACTCTCGACTACTCTTAGGTGTTGCAATTCCTCGCATCCAGTTATGCACCTGGTAGTAGTTCTTCATATTCTCATCCACCAAGAAGCGAAGTGCGAGTGGTTCATACTCCAGTTCATCACCAGGTTGGTATATCTTGTTAAATCTCGTTCCCTGCTCAACACCCTTCATCGACATTGCCGGAATAGCGGCAGACTGACAGAAGAAGTCAACCGTGCGCATCTTATCGATCGTGAACATAAACCCGTTTGGTGACAACAGGTTACGGTTCTCCGGTCTAGTGAACTCGTTGGGTGGTAATGAGTGGTTGTCGGATTGTAATGCCATTACGAGACTCTGAGTCTTTTAGGTATTTAGGCATAAAAAAGACCCCCCGTGAGGGAGGTCTGAGGAATGTGAGAGGGTCTCTTTGAGACCCACTTGATCACATAAGGTTGGAAATGGAAACGCGGCGGTAGTACTTGTTGGTAGAACCAGCAAGGCGACCCAGACCAGCGCCAGTACCCTCAGCGAAGGGGTTAGCAACCAGACCATAACGAGTTTTGAATCCAATGTTAGGCTGGAAGCTGTCAGCGGTAACGCTGCGGACCATCTGCAGGGGCACGTAGGGGCAATAAAACAGACCAGCGTCATAAGCGTTGGTGCCCTTATAACCAGCAACGTAGTACTGAGTGTCAGAAACGTTAGCCGAATAGGGGTCGATGTAGACCTTCAGTTTGCCGTTGATGGTACCAGCGAACAGGTTGCCGGTGTCGTCGACGTTCAGGTTAGCGTTCAGAGCAGGAGTGTAATCCAGAACACCAGCCATGGTGAGGGCAGAAGCCACGTCAGCAGAGCAGATGATCAGGTTACCCTTTCCGCGACGAGTTTCCTGGGCGATGGCGTTACAGTCACGCTCGATCTGGAACAGGAGACCCTTGAACTTCTCAACGCTCCAGCGACCGTTGGAGTCAACGTCGAGGTCGAAGGTGCCTTGAGTGGCAACATTGTTTTGAGCGCCAGGAACAGCGGTCTGGTAGATGGTGCGAACAACTTCGCGGTTGATTTCAGCAAGGATCTCGCTGGACAGGATGTTAGCGAGTTCTGCTTCAGCGTCAAGACCGTGGATAGCACGGAGGTCTTGAGCGAGTTCCAGACTGTACTGAGCCTTCAGAGCGCGACCTTTTGCTTCCACAACGGTCTTCTCGATGCTGAATCCCATCTGACGGAAAGCAGCAGCAGGGTCAGAACCAGCTTGCTCCAGACTTTGGGTGCCCATGCCTTCGAGGCCGTTGGTGGAGCCGTCTTGGGCGATAGAAGGATCGTAACCAGTTTGGTCAGCGGAGGACAGCAGACCGGGGTTCTGAGCGGCGAGGGTGTCACCGGTGGTGGCGCCAGTGTCAGCAGAGAACGTGGGGTTCGCTTCGTTGAACAGTGCTTCGTTACCAGCCTGACCATCATACAATGCACGCATTGCGAAGATGAGTCCGGTAGGACCGGTCATAGGTTGAACGCCACAGATGTCGTATGCCATCAGGTTAGGCATAGCACGGCGGATCAGGCCGATCATCACGGGGTCGAAACCAGCAACAGGGCCAGCATCGGTAGCAGCGTTGGTGTAACCACCGTTACCGGCGGCGTTGGTGGGAGATGCGGGTGCTTCAGTCAGGAGGCCAGTTTGACCGCCGAGAACAGCCTGCTCACGCATAAATGCTTCTTGGTTTTCGAGAAGTTGAGCGGTGACAGCGGCGCGGTAAGAGTCTTTGATCTCGGGGAGATCTTGATGACCCAGAACGGGCGCCCACTTTTCGGTAAGATGTTGTGACATTGTCTTAGTTAGTTAAAAGGGGTTTGCGTTTGGACAAATAAAATCAGCGGTTGATGCGACCAAGACCGCGAACATATGCAGCCATGGTTCCAGACATAGTGTCTTCAACCGTAGGTGCCAGTGCTTCTGCACTCTCAGAAAGCATTTCGCCGGTATCTGCAGGAGCAGACTCAACGAACGATTCCTTCAGAATGTTAAGCTTCTGACGGAAAGTGGACTCACTTTCAAACTGAACGGACTCGGCGAGACCAGCGAGTTTCTCCTTAGCGGCTTCAGACAGATCCCAAGAAACGTCGGCGAGGATACCCTCACGTTGGTAACCGGACATCTTAGCATTCAGAGAGACGTTTGCCTCGATTTGCTCGTTGAGCTTGTCTTCCATATCATCAAGTTTGGAGACCATCGATTCGAAGATGTCATACTTCTCATCGGGAAGGGTGACATAATGGTCTTCAAAGAGGCTCTTAAGACCGCCCATGAACGACTCAGAGAGTTCGTTACGGATACCGTTCTCAACAACCAGTTTGTTCTCCTCAAGCCACTGATCAGCAGTGTAGTTCAGGAATGCTTCGACTTTCTCTGCGATCTCAGCAATCTCTGACTCGAAACGAGCGGAGAATTCTTCTTCCAACCTGGCAGTTTCCAGTTGGAGCTTTTGGTTCAGGGCACCTTCAAAGATGACCTTTGCCTTGAGAGTGAACTCCTCATCAGCAGACAACGCTTCAGAGAGTTCGTCGAGGTGAGCAGCAGCGGCACGGTCGATCTCGACGTGCTCATAACTTGCTTGCTTACCAAGCTTCTCGGGACCGGGGTTGCTGTTTCCAGTGGAACCAGGACCTTCGTTACCGGGAAGAACGCTAGGACTTACAGAAGGCATCGCATCCTTCTTGCCCGCCTTGGCGTTAACAACCGACTTAGACTCGGTCGCGCCTTTACCAGCATCCAGCTTAGCGCTGTCGCCTTCGGGTTTGTAATCTTGGGGGGTAGGACCGCCGAGGTCCTCTTTGCTTTGACCGGGAACAACCGAAGTCTCTACGGAGTGCATACCCTCGTTGGGTGCTGCTTTGGCGTTCACGGCAGTCTTTGATTGTGCCATGGTTGATAACGTTGCGTTTGAACTATTTATCACTATTATTTAGTGATTGATTTCGTTAGGGACGGATTTCTTACGGAAAACTCAACCCATAAGGAGGTCGTGGAAACCTTCCAGGATTGCCTCGTTGAGGCGATGTGCGGGTGCATTGTCAATGGTTTGCTTCACTCGCTCAATGTCAATTTCTTTGAGAAGTCCGTTCTCATAAATCCATTCCTTGCCTTCCATAATACCTTGCACAAAAGCATCAGGGGCAGAGGGATCAGCGACGATGTCGGCAGCAGTAGCAAGGTGGAAGTCTTCTCCCACATAGTTGACACCTTCGCGCTGAACCAGTGAACCCATACCACGAGAAGAAACACCAAGGGTTACACCGTCACCCAAAAGACCTGAAGCGATCTTACCCATGGGGGTGTTCAGAATCTTTGCTTTACCGATGAAGTTGGATCCATCTTGATAAAGTTCGGTGATGTTGTGTGAGACTCGGTCAAGATTGATGGTGGGACCATCTGGGTGGCCAAGTTCCCCAAGAGCACGACCACGAGAAATGAAATTCTCATGATAACGCGCAACCTCTTTAGCGAGAACGCGGGATTCATAAATGCGACCATTACGGTTCTTGATGTCACCTTGCAGGAAGGGACCTTTGATGTAGAAAGTCTTCTTACCTTCGTTCTCCTCAACGAGGAGTTCAACGGCTTCGATTTCTTCTCGGATAAGTTTCATGATACTCCTTATTCGGAATCAGTGGTGTCGATTTCTTCACCTTCACCCGTCTCACCAGTCACACCAGAGAAGTATGCAGCGGCAACATCGGGTTTGATCTCATTGACAGCAGAATAAGAGCGGGACAGAAGTTCAGTATTGAGAACTTCACCCGCTTCAGTGTTCCTACCCTGAACAATCAAATCGATCAGTTCAGTAACTCTAGACATAATAAAAGAACGACTTTACCTTTTTATTTAGCGTAGTCTCTATTTGTCTTTTGCGGCAAACAGTTTAGTGATGTCAGTTTGCGGATCACCACTGAGATCTAGGTCACCTTCGGGTGGCATTCCCTCCTCAACTGGTTGCTCCTGTGGCATCTCCTCAGGTGGAACTTCTCCGCCTTCTTCGGGTGCACCTTCCATGCCAGCATTAGGATCGGGGATAATACCGACATTGCGCTCATATGCAATTTGCTTATCGGTTTCATCAATCTGACCATCAGTCTGACCGAGGATGTCGTGACGGATTTGATAGGTGGAGAAATACTTACCAATGTAAGGTTCACACATCTGAGCAACCTGCAGTTTATTCTGCAGCATCTCCATGTCCTTCAGTTCGGAGAAGTGGTTGTCATAGACGTAGTCGAACTGGATGTGCTCCTTCATCTGGTCATACTCTTTGGGAGTAACGACACCTTTCAGGACCAACTGAGTCTTCAGGATGTCAACGAACAAATGGGAGAACTTCTTGCGCATACGACCAACGAACTTGGAGAACTTAATCTCGTCGCGCAGGGTGTCGTCAGACTTACCAATCTGGAATCCACCGCCACCTTCACCCATACGTCCAACAGGAACGTTGAGTGACTTGTAGAGTTTGCTTTGGAAGTATTCCAGGTCAGCGAGCTCGCCGAGGTTCTGACCACCAGGGAGGGTGGTAACTTCAGTACCACGACCACCTTCACGGCGGGGAAGCCAGTAGTCTTCCAGCATAGACATCTGCTTCTTGCTGTCCTTGATCTCACCAGTTGCCTGGTCATAAGAGATCTTGGTGCGGTAACGACCCATAACATCTCGGAGGTATGCCTCTGCTTTCTGTTTGGGTAGGTTACCAACGTCAATGTAGAACAGACGACGCTCAGGTGCACGCGCCATACGGTAGATAACGATGCTATCTTCCATCCAGCGCAGTTGGTTCAGCGACTTAATTGCCTTGTTGAGGTATGAAAGAACCTGACCAGTGTTACCGTCAACCAGACCAGAGGTAACATAGGTTACAGCGTCCTTAGCAATCTTGACGGTTTGACTCTGTGTGCCACCACCATAACCACCGGTTTGCCCCATGTAGTTAATACCGCGCTTATTATAGAGGAAGTACTCTTCAATGCGGTTGGGGAATTCACCCTGACCCATACCAACCACGGACGAGTCGCGGGAAGAATACGTAGCAGCATCACTACGGAGTGCGGGTTGGTTGCGATGGTTCTTATACTCACGAATGGGTTTACACTTCAGCGCATCGATGTTGCGAATATCGGTGATGCCTCGCTCTGGATGGTTTAGGTCGATAACCTTATGGTAGAAGAGACGGCCGTCAACATACCAACGGCGGAACATCTCATGTGCCTTATTATCGAAGTCCAGAAGATGTAGGATGTATGAGAACTCCTCGCGGATAATGTTCTTAATACGATCCGACACATCCAGATTGGTAAGGTCGATGTTCACCGCAGAATCGTTATTATCGGAAACGATCGCCTCGTTGATGATATCCTCAATAGCACTATCCACTTCGGGGTGGAGTGCCATTGCGCGATAACGACGGATTAGTTCATAATCTTTGGTGGTGGAACCTTCGTTAAGGTTAACACCATACCCATAAAGACCACCAGCAGCAACCGCAACGCCATCATCGGCGTTAGGTGGCACGGGCGACATCTTTTTAATTTGTTCTGGATCCTCTTTGTAACTAAAACCAAAGAGATTTCCTTGCTGGTTGGGAATCACAGTAATCTTCACAAGGTCGGTATGTGATTATTTAGGCATGAAAAAAGGGGGTCGTTTTGACCCCCTGATGGTAAGTATTAAGTTGTATCAGGAAACGATTTCGTTCAGGTTGGCGGAAGGATCGCGTGCGACTGCGGAGGTGTAAGGATCTCCACTGTCAGCGGCGCTCCAGTACTGGACGTTGAACTGAACTTCGTACTCTTCGACGGTGTCGGTGCTGTTGAAGTCCAGACCAATTTCACCGATGAGTGAGGGCCAGATACCTTCAAAGCGATAAGCGCGAAGTTGCTGACCATCACGATCGAGTTGGCGAACGATGGCGGAAGCGAAGTAATCGCTCAGAGTGTTGGAACCCAGAGCATAGTTATGGTTCTGGATGCGCTCAGACCACTCCTCGAAAGCCTTACGAAGACCGAAAGACACATCGTTGACGACGGTGATGTTCCAATCTGCAAATGTGCGATCACCGGAAACCTTAAGTTGGCGACCACGGAAAGGAACGTTGATCACGCCAACGTTGGATGCAGGCAGAGCAGCTGCCTTGATGAGGAACGTACCCTCGTTTGTGGCGAGAGTGGGATCAGGAACGACAGTCTCGGGGAAAGTCATTTCCACCTCAAACATGGTGGGGCGAACCCCACCACCCTGAAGCACTGCCTTGAAATCTTCAATAGAACGTTGTGACATTGTATTTTACCTTAGGGTGATGGGGAACGATCAGGAGCCGCGGAAGAGACCGACAGACTCGTCGAAGGTCACGCCCGTCTTGGTGGCGATAAAGTTCAACGTGATGAAGTTAATCGACTTGGAAGGTTTGATGTAGATGTCAGCAATGAACTCGTTGCGGTCAATGACCTCAGGAGTATTGTTGGTCTGGTCACAAACAACCAGGAAGTCGTACATACCACGCTTTGCTTGAACGTCACGCAAGAATGGGTTGACATTGTTCTTGAACAGCGAACGAGTAACATCGTCGTTGAACTCAAACAGACTGGTGCGAGCGATCTTGGCGATCTCCTTCTCGATAACGAGGAAGAGTTTACGCACGTTGATGCGGTCGAACGCAGAGGAGTAACCCAGAGCAGTCTTGTCACCGAAGAGGATGGTGCCTTCACCAGGGAAGGAGACAACGGGGTTAACGCGAGCGGGGTACAGTTCGTCACGCTGCTTTTGTGTGGGGTTGTAAGGCAGTTTGACGACGTTGCGGATTTGTCCACGAGACAGACCAGCAGGAGAGTACCAGGGTTCAGCAGTCAGGGAGGTGTTAACCATCAGACCAGCAATGTCACCATTCAGAGGCACATAGCGGTAGCGATCGTTGAAGCGATCATACATGTACTTGTAACCACTGTCAAGAACGGCATAGGAAGTCGAAGACAGTTCCTGTGCCCACTCAACAATGTTGTCGGTGATAGTCTCAGCATCAGGTTGACCGATGGTGGCGTAACGAGGAGCGGAGAGGAAAGCGATACAGTCCTTACGCTCTTCAACAACAGAGATGATGAAGTTGTGCTTAGCGACGGTGTCGTCTTGGGTACCCAATGAAGGACCAGCAAGAACGTAGTCGAGGTTAGGCAGTGCTTCAGTCGTCAGCCTGTTGTATGAGTCTTGGAGTTCACCCAAAGACACATTGAAGTTGTCAACACCATACTGCAGAGTGTAACTCTTGACATCGATGTATTCGCAGTTGACGCCATCTGCAATCTGAGTACCAACTGCACTCAAACCAGTGTTTAGACCTGTCAGTTCATCACCAGGAAGAACATGGTTGGCGAAGAGGTAAGCAGCGCGGTTGTTGATGACATCAATGTAGTAGTTCAGTTCACCCTCTTGGGTAACTGCACCACGGAGTTTAGAAACACCGAAGAATGACTCAAGAGTATTACCCTTGGTTCCAGTGAACTCACCAGTTGCATCATAGATGATGATGTTCAGTTCGTCGTTCAGTGCGCCACGATCCAGTGCATTAGGAGTGGTGCCAGGACGGGAGGCGAAGCGATACCAGGGCACACCTGCGAATGCTTCTTGCTGTGTATACCAATCACCAGCGGCTTGGAGTTGGAACAGGTTAGTACCATCAGTGAAGAGGTCATCTTCAGCGGGAGTCCACTTAGCGACCCACAGATCCAGACCTGCGGAGTAGATGTAGGTGGTACCCAGAGGTGAAGTAGCGCGAGTGTTAGCAGCAGGAGATGCGCTCCAACCATACTCAGCATCAGCAACCTGTGCCTTGGTCAGACTGTCAGCAACGAAAACGGAATCGAGGTTAAAGTCTTTGTTAACTTCGTAGAGTTTGAAAGTACCAACACCCTCAACAGCAGTAATAGGATCAGACTCCTCAGCACCACTGATGGTCAGAGTGTTGTTGGCAGCGGCAGTGAAGGTTCCAGTTGCGACCAGAATGGTATACACACCAGCAGCAGCGCGAACAACATAACCGATAGTACCGGTGCTTGCGTTGTCGGTGTACATCTCAACGCGCTGGCCCTCAGTGAACTCAGCAGTCAGACCACCCTGAGCGGCAGCAACCTTAATGTACTCACCAATTTCGAGACCGTCAACTGCGGATTGGTCGAATGCGGTGTTATCAGCAACGGCATCACCCGATGCTTCAGTAACGATACCGGTGGACTTCAGAGACATCTGATAGTCTGCACCGTGGTCGATCACAGCAACAGCAAGGCCGTTGGCCCAGGTGCCGGGGTTACGTGCAATGAACTTACCAGGTGCGGAGGAAGACTGATACCAGTTCTCAAGGAAGTCCTCTTCGTTCTTAACATAAACGTACTCATCCGAAGGATCGGTAACGATCTCGTCGGTTGCGTTCTTCATGGTCTGGAGGAATGTACCAGACGAGTCACCCACTGCATCATCGCAGCGAACAACATAGCAGACGCCGCCGTACTCCAAGAAGTTGGAGATCGTCCACCAGTATTCATAGTTGTCATCGGTGGGATCACCGAAGACACGTTGTAATTCAGCTTCCGTGTTGATAAGAACGAGTTCTCCAACAGGTCCACGGGCGAAAGGACCAGCGAAAGCACCAATGTTGGTAGTGATAGCATCACTCGTTCCCCTAGTAAGATCAACCTCGTTGACTACTACACCGGGGGAAGCTGTTTTGATAACCATTGTTAGCTCCCGAATATTTGATATTCACTTTTATTTAGATATCTTCGATCTTTGAGTGTGGTGCGGGATTGAGATTTAGTGGAAACCGAACCGTTCATTTTTGCTCAGATCCTTGTGTGTGACTGGAATCTTATTCCGCAGCACATCACCACCAGTCAGTATTCGCTTGACCGCACTCCCAGTTGCCCATAGAGGTGCCATATTCACTGCTGGATGACCACACTTCTCCGTCGGCAACGAACTGATCTTGACCCAATGTACCATCATCAATGAAACCAAATGGCGACATGTCCTCTTCCAGAGAATCCTTATCCTTTTCATAGAGTTCCTTACGGATACTCTGATCCGTCATCTCCTTGAAGTAGTTCTGTGCCACCGCCCAAGCATAGATAACCATACACATAACCATGTCATCATGACATCCGTCTTCAGCAGCAAACGAGTTACGTCGTTCGATGAAAGTTGTGAGTTCATTGATAATATTGAAGTCATTGAAGACCACCTTATCAGATTCAATCATCTGCTTAAGGTTAGATGTTCCGATCTTCTTAGGGTTTGCTGCCATCTTCAGACCCAGTTGAGTCTTACCGCCAGAGAACCCCTGACCCAGAACCTGGCCAGCACGACCACGCATGGAAGTCATCAGAAGGTTCTCGTATTCCATATCGTAATAGATAATGGATGCAACCTGATCACCGATATCATTAACTTCACAAAGAATCCATGCCTTATTATATTGCTTTGCCACCTGAACAATGATATCAGGGTAGAGCATGGGTTTGATTTGATTATTCCTATACTTACCAACAACCTTATGCGGGTAGGATGTAATATCAACAATAATAAAGGCAGAGTAGTCGAGTTTCATACCACGACTAACATCAACCGTCATCAGATACTCATGGTCTTTCTGTGGTTTCTCATAGATATCCAATCCACCGGAACTTTCTATCGGTTCGTCATAAACTAATGCTTTTAGTTTAGAAGGACTGATAAGTGTT